>RCNE010003589.1_pt1 | contig 11252 bp, 10 predicted proteins | sample 2041361 | NCBI WGS metagenome assembly RCNE01 (sample SAMN09708229, study PRJNA481090) | Marine sediment metagenome, whole genome shotgun sequencing project.
TCGTCGAAGCCCCCGCAAAATACCAGGCACTGCCCGCCGCTATCGCCGTTGCAACCAGCACGAGCAGCGACTTCTGCAGCCGCTCTTTCAGAGGGATAACTCGCCGGGCCATTAACGGGCTGGTTTCCATCATCGTATTCTAAACGCAAACGGGAAGTCAGTAGAAACCGAATTGAGATAGGCCGAAATTCCGCCTAAAATGACCCGACAGTTACGAGGAGATCGCAATGCGACAGCAGTTAATCGAAGCGCTCACTTTTCCCAAGTTACTGGTGCAGCAGCTGATTGAGGGGGGCAAATTCCCGCACAAGAATTTGTACGCGGCGACGGGCGAGCGCTGCAATCATTGTGATCTGACAGGTGATTGCACCTGGAAGAATTGTCTGCAGGATTTCCGGAACGTTAATGACGAACCGACCGAGTCACTTAGCGCAGCGCTCCGCGAAGGCATCAAGCTGGTGGAAGCTTTGCACAGTGAGCTGCGACACGACGAAACCACCTGCGCCTGTGAAACCTGTATCTGGGTTCGAAACGCAGAACACCTGACGGAGGAAGTTGAGCATCATCTTCCCCACGTTGAGCCCGCCGCGACCGCACACGAGCAGGAAGAACTTTAGCCCTCAACAAGGCAGAAAAAGCTTACGATCTCCGCCATCGCTTCTGTGTCGAACTTGCAGTAGCGCAGCAACTGCTCTTCGAGTTGGGCTTTGCGCTCTGGCGTTACAGTCGGACTGATCGCTTCTATATAACCTTCGGATGCACCCGTACCTTCCTTAATACCTTCGAGTTTCGCATAGTCCATATGCGGCGCGATGGTTGGCAAAACCGCCTTGATCGACCATGAGCCAAGCATGCGCGGGTGGTAGTAGTTGGCTTTGACGACCGGGTGCAGGTCGAAAAGACGATGCACAATGTTCTGCAGCTCTCCGGCAAGGTCGGGGAACAAGTCGGCCAGGCCGTTGATCACCCTCTCCTCGTAGCTCGTGTACATGATGACGGGTCCCGCATCTCCCAGGCACTGAATCAGGCTCTCGGACAGAGCACGCATAGGTGCGTCGCCGGACAGGTCCAGAAACTCCGCGTGGCGCATCGTTTGATACGTTCCGTCACCATTGCCGTCGTCGACATGGCATGACCACTGCACAGGCACGGCCGCGTACGGGCGCGTGCCCGGCCAGAAAGGTATAGCCGGAGCAATGGTCTCGAAGTCAAGGTAATAACGTGGAAAAGAAAGGTCGGCAAGCGCCTGCCGGGCACCGCTGAGGATTTCCGCTTCACCACTTTGCGTGACACGGTGAATGCGTGTTTGAGTTTCTGCTGTGATGCTCGACGCGGGGACATCGCGAATATCCGTGTAGCCGAGCGCGACGTAATCCCCGAGTTTTGCTTTGCTGCCGCCAAGCCCGGCGATCGGGTATTCCGAATCGGCAGGCCAGCAGAAACTCATGAACGGGCATTCATAGGGCTTGTTGCACTGCGTGCCGACGGTGACATTCGGCATCGGTCCGGCCACCGCTTCGCGGGCTCGACTGACCAGCGTTTCGACAGTGGGTTCGACAGTTCGCACTTCGTCCGTCAAGTCGACCTCGGCGAGAATGCCGTCGTAATGGTGGTCGCCGGGATACACGAATTGATTGTCAATGTGGGCCAACGCAATCGAAATCACCGGCACATCGAGATGACGCATCACCCAGTCCTGGATAGCGCAATCAAGAACGTGGTAATCCTTGACGGATGTCGACGCCTTGACCTCGATAGCACGCCACCCATCATCGTCCGGTAGCAACACGTCGACACGTACGAGGACACCCTCATACTGAAAAGTGGCCTCAAAAATCGGCGACTGCACGTCCGCATCGATGAGCGCCTTTGTTTGCTGCACCATCATGTGCATGCGGCGGTTGAACGGGATCACAGCCGAATCGGCGGTACCGTAGTGATCCTGGGCGATGGCGCCGACCTGGTGGCCGGTGGCGAACAACGACTCTGTCTGGGCGGAAACTTCCGCCAGCTCGGGACGGTGTTTCTCGAGGTAGAGCTTTTTCGGGCATTGCCAGGCCGATATGACACGCGACTTCGACAGGAAAGGTTTTCTCGTAGCCATTGATGGAATGATACAGGAGTACCGGAGTCACGATCAGCGATGCTATGATCCGCGCATTCAAATTTCCGGAGAAGTTCCTTGAGAGCACTACTCGCATTGTCCGTACTGATTCTCGCCGGCAACGCATTTGCCGCCAATGAAATTGACGCCAAAGTCGAAGCAGCACAGGCTGCCGAGTCGCGCCCTGAAGCCGATCGCGAACGTGACCGGAATCGGCGCGCGCTCGAGACGCTGAATTTCTTCGGCCTCAAAGACAACATGCGCGTCCTCGAACTGATTCCTGGTGGCGGTTGGTACACGCGCTTGCTGGCGCCGGTGCTGGCCGAAAACGGCAGTCTGTATGTCGCGTTAGGAACAGGACGCGTCAAATCCGGTGTTCTCCAGGAGCCCGGCTTCGATAAGGTCGAGATACTGGAAACCAGCGAGAATATGCGCCGCCCGGAAGGAAGTCGCTTCTATGCCATGGACGATTTCGCGTTTGGCATTGCAAACCTCGACATGGTGCTGACGTTTCGCAACCTGCACAATTTCGAACCGACGTCGCGGGCGATGATGAACCGCGAGGTGTTCAAAGTCCTGAAGAGCGGTGGTCTCTACGGCGTAGTCGACCACACGATGCGCCACATGGAATCGGCGAACAACGAGAATCGTCGCCGCATCGACCCGGTCCTGGTCATTAAGGAAATGCTGGACCAGGGATTCGAGTTTGTTGGCTATTCGGACCTGCACTACCGCGCCGATGACGAATTGGAGTATGAGGTGGGTCGCCGCGCGGTCAGCGGCAACACAGACCGCTTCACAATGCTGTTTCGTAAGCCCTGAGCGGCGCCGGGGCAGCAGCAGGCTCCTGTAACAACTTGTCTCCACGAAGGGACCTCGAGGTTTTTTTGAGGTTCTGCACGGCGGATCCGCCGTATAATGCCGGGATGTCTCAATTCTCCAAAATGGCCGTCTCAGCGCTGGCCCTGCTGCTCGCCGCTGCCTGCTCGGAAACGCCTGAGCCAGCAGAACGCGGGCAGCGACCGGCCGAGTCCGAAGTTCGCGTTATCGCGGAGGTTCTCAAATTCGAACGTGAGCGCACCCGTGTCGAAGCCGTGGGCACCTCGCGGGCGCGGCTTTCGGCCGAACTCTATGCGCCTACGTCCGGCGAAGTGGTATCCGTCAACTTCGAACCCGGGCAAGCCGTGAAGGCCGGCGACGTACTCGTGGAACTCGACAGTCGCGACGAGAAGCTGGCGGTGCGCGTGGCCGAATTACATCTCGAAGACGCGGCGCGACTCTACGACCGCTACAAACGATCCGCGAATAGTGGAGCTGTGCTGCCTACCGCACTCGATGAAGCCCGCACCGCGGCTGAAACCGCTCGCGTAGAGCTCGAGAGAGCGCGCATTAACCTCGATGACCGCACAATCGAGGCTGTATTCGACGGTTATGTTGGCAGTACCGACGTAGACCCTGGCGATCGCGTCAATACGAACACAATGATCACGACGCTCGACGACCGCAGCACCCTGTTTGTCAGCTTTGATATTCCCGAGGCCTTCATCGGCGAACTTACCGTCGGCGACCAGGTGCAACTGGAAACCTGGAACGGCAAAGCTCCGGAGGTTGCCGGCGAAATTGTCGATATTGGCAGCCGCATCGATCCTCAAAACCGAACGTTCGTTGCACGCGCCCGCGCCGTCAACGAAGCCGACATGCTGCGTCCCGGCATGAGCTTTCGCGCAAGGATCGACGTGCTGGGTGAATTGTTCGCGGTGATCTCCGAGACCGGCGTGCACTGGGGCGCCGACGGCGCCTACGTCTGGTCCGTGGTTGAAGGTGTGGCAGTTAAAACGCCGGTGCGCGTCGTGCAGCGCCGCGAAGGCCGCGTGTTGGTCGACGGCGAGCTGAAAGATGGTGACGTGATCGTCGTGGAGGGTACGCAGCGCATGCGCGAAGGAATAGCCGTCAGTTACGACATCCAGCGCCTGGCGGGCAAACCTGTTGTCGAGCCGGTTTCCGGTGTCACAATTGGCTCTGGCAACGCGCTCGTCGTACTGGACTAGATTCACCATCATGAATACTTCACAGCGCGATGACCTGCCGAGCGTTAGCGTTCGCCGACCCGTGCTGGTGCTTGTTGCCAACCTCCTGATCGTTCTCGCAGGCATCGCGGCGCTACTCGCTGTAGAAATTCGCGAACTCCCCGACGTCGACCGGCCAGTAGTGACGGTACGCGCGAGCTTCCCCGGCGCCTCCCCCGAGACCATGGATACCGAAGTGGTAAGCCTGTTGGAAGGTGCGGTTGCGCGCGTCTCTGGCATTCAAAACCTGCGCTCGGCGTCGGAAGAAAACAGCGGACGAATCTATATCGAGTTCCGCCCGGGCGTTGACCTCGACAGCGCAGCCTCAGATGTCCGCGAAGCGGTCAGTCGCGTTTCGAGGCGCCTGCCCGATCGCGTTGAACAAGTTGTTGTCGTGAAAGCGGATGATGATGCGCAGGCGATCGTCAACATCGCGGTCTCCAGCGACACACTGCTGACGGAAGCGCTGACACGAGTCGTCGAACAGGAACTTGTTCCGATGTTCATTTCGATTGACGGTGTCGCAGACGTGCAGGTATCGGGTGCCCGCAAGCGCATGCTGCGCGTCGCTATCGACCCCCTGCGGCTAACCAGCTACGGACTTGCCGTTACAGACGTAGCCGCGGCGCTCAGACAGGCGCCTTTTGACGTTCCCGCCGGCAGCTTTCGTTCTGTCGACCAGGAACTGATCGTACGTGCAGATGCCACCGTGGTCGATGCCTCAGAGATCGCCGACATCATAATTCGCGGTTCAGTACGTGTTCGCGACGTCGCGAATGTTTTTTTTGGCCCGGAAGATACGGAAACGATAACCCGGCTTGATGGCAGACCAGTGCTGGGCCTCGGCATCATTCGCCAGGCACGTTCGAACACCATTGAAATCTCCGGGGCGGTCAACGAGGCCGTTGATCGCATCAACGCACGATTTGACGATTTCGAGCTGGTAATCACCGACGATCAGGCGATCTTCATCAGCAGCTCGGTGAAGCAAGTCCTCATTACGCTGGGGCTATCTATTGCGATCGTCATCAGCACAATCTGGTTGTTCATGGGCAGCTTCCGCGCGACGCTGGTCCCTACGCTCGCGATTCCTGTCGCGCTGATCGGCACTGTCGCCGCGATCTGGGTGTTCGGCTTCTCTATTAACATCCTGACGCTGCTCGCGCTTGTGCTGGCCACCGGACTGGTTGTCGATGATGCGATCGTCGTTCTCGAGAATATCCAGAGACAGCGCGCCGAAGGTATGGGCGCCCGTGCCGCAGCAGTCATCGGCACACGCCAGGTGTTTTTTGCGGTTGTTGCGACGACCGTTGTGCTTATTTCGGTGTTCGTTCCCATCGCCTTCCTGCCAAGCACGGCGGGCCGCCTCTTTCGGGAGTTCGGCCTCGTGCTCGCGTCGGCCGTCATCATCTCGAGTTTCGTCGCGCTGTCGCTTGTCCCGGCTGCAGCCGCACGACTCGTCAAGAGCGCTGACGCAACACGCGTACCGACGTTGCTCGCGCGTTTCGGCCAGAGCTTCGCAAGCGCCTATCAAAGCTCACTTTCGGCACTGCTCTCGCGCCCCTGGATTCCCGTCGCCGCAGCACTGTTGTTTGCCGTATCGGCCGGCGTCGCTTACCAGTCACTTGATCGAGAGCTGATCCCCCCCGAGGACCGCGGCCTTTTGCGCGTGTTCGCCAGTGGCCCGGATGGCGTCGGCCTTAATTTCATGGACCGCCAGACCATCAAGATCGAGGAGATTCTGCAGCCCTACGTGGACAGCGGAGAGGCAACCTCGATTTACAGCATGATCGGTATGTGGGATCCGAATCGGACCTTCATCTCCATGCCGCTGGTCGATTGGAGCGAACGTGAACGCAGTCAGCAGGCAATAATGGCAGAGCTGCGGGATCCACTCGCCGCGATCCCCGGCGTTCGTGCAGGGGTCTGGAGCGGCAACAGTCTTAATCTTCGCCGCTGGGGCGGCGGCATGCGCGTTGCGCTGCTGGGCAATGACTATGATGAGATTTTTGCGGCCTCGAAGATCTTCGCCGCCGCAGTCGAGGACCGCCTGACCGACCTGTCGCGGCCACGTATCTCTTTCGACCCTACTCAGCCCCAGCTGTCGGTCGAGATCGATCGGCGCCGCGCGGCGGACCTGGGAGTCGACCTGCCCTCTCTTGCCGCAACGCTCCGCGCCATGATCGACGGCGATGAACTGATCGACCTCAATATTGATGATGAAGCCGTGCCCATCCTGCTCGAGTCCGCCAGCGGTAAGATCAATGATCCGTCGGATCTCGTCAATCTGTATGTCAGCGCCAATAACGGCAAACTCATACCATTGTCCAGCGTGGTGACCCTGAAAGAAGAAGGTGTTGCAACCGAGCTCAACCGTCACAAACAACGTCGCAGTATCGAGGTCAGCATCGACATGGCTGAGTCGTACCCGCTGCAGAAGGCGGTCGATGAGCTCCGCGAACTGGCCACCGAAGTTCTACCGGAAAACGTATCGCTCGTCTTTCTCGGCGAAGCGGCAACGCTTGAAGAGACCTCACGCGAAGTCGCGTTTACCTATGTTGTCGCAATCCTCGTCATCTTCCTGGTGCTTGCAGCGCAGTTCGAGGGCTTCACGAGTGCACTGGTAGTGACACTGATCGTGCCTTTCGGCGTTGCCGCGGCAATCTTCGCCCTGCTGCTCACCGGCACGTCGCTGAATATCTACTCACAAATCGGCCTCGTCCTGTTGATCGGCCTGATGGCCAAGAACAGCGTGCTGGTTGTTGAATTCGCGGACCAACTGCGCGACAGGGGTCTGGGCGTACGCGATGCTATAGAACAGGGCGCGGCCCGTCGTCTACGACCGGTAATGATGACGCTGGTGTCTACCGTACTGGGTGGGTTGCCGTTAATACTCGGCACCGGTGCCGGGGCTGAAGCCCGCCACTCGATCGGCTGGGTCGTCTTTGGCGGGCTTGGTATCTCGGCATTGTTCACGCTGTATCTGACGCCGACGTTATATCTGCTTATTGGGCGCTTCTCAAAAGCACGCATCGCAGAAACGAACCTCCTCGCCGAGGAGCTCGAGCACGCACAGTTGCAAGACACCGGTCATCACGGCGCCTGAACTTAGCTCCTTCTTTTCGAAACCACTTTAAGAACTTTCTGTAACTCTCAGAAACGCCGTCTCACCTTTTGTGGTTTGAGTCCTGTTGGTCTATTCTGTTTTGGCCTATCAATAAAACAAAAAAACTAACGAATCCTTGGGGGTCGAAAAATGAAAAAACTAAGCGAGCTTTTGCTCCTTATCGTCATGTCGCTGATGTTCAGCGTGGTGCTTGCCGATCATGATTCAGACGATGACTCGTCAGATGATGATTCCAGGGATAAGCAGCGCCGAGGACTGAACGCGGACGCCGCCGCGGAGCTTCAGGACGCTGGCGTTAACAAGTACTTAAATATGTTCGTGCCGATCGGTTCGGAGGACGTTGGCGACGGCTGGACCAAGCATACGTTTAACCCAGATGGGGGCAACGGGCCCATCTGCATTGCAGGCACGCCGTATTCGGTTTTTACACGTTCAGGCAAGAAGAACAAATTGCTGATTTTCGAGCAGGGCGGCGGCGCCTGCTGGCAGGACTTCTACAACTGTAACGTTCTCTCGGAAGCACAGGAGCCGCCCACGGCTCGCGTCGGCATCTGGGATTTCGATTCGAAGGACAATCCCTTCAAGGACTATTCGATCGTCTACATGCCCTATTGTGATGGCTCGGTCTTCACCGGCGACAACGATGTTTTTGATCCGGCATTCGGCGCTGCGATCGGGGTACCCCAAGCCGTCGTTCGCTTTCACCGCGGTTTGCGCAATCAGTCTGCCGGTATGGATGTGGCAAAAGCAGTATTCCCACATGCACGTAAAATTACCGTTGCGGGCTCTAGCGCAGGCGGTGTAGGTGCCGTCGGCTTCGCACCGTTTCTTGTTCGTTCACTTTATGGCAATAACGTCAAACTCACCGTCTTCACGACCAATCAGGCTGCCGTAGACGAGATTAACGCGCGCCGCGATGACTGGCAGGTCGGTCAATTCTACCCGGCCAGCTGCGACGAGTGCGGTGACGAAGTAGGCGATGACAGCACCGCCATCATCAAATGGCGGCTGGAAAACGACTCGACGATTCGCGAGGCATTCTACGAAACAGACGGCGACCTGACGAATCGGTTCTTTCTCGATCTGCTGTTCGATCCGATGGGATTCCGGACTCTGGTCGTGACCAAACACGGTCTGATCAACGCTCTTTTTCCGAAACGCTACAAGCGTTTCATCGTTGCTGGAGACGAGACTCACACAGCGCTGCAGACGCCACTCTTCTATAGTCAGGATGCCAACGGAACACTGCTTAATGAATGGACCAAGGCCTTCCTGAAGGGCAAGAAGAAGAAATGGGTCGATATTGTTGAGGAGTCGGTTATTCCGTAGGACACACTCGTCGTACGAAGCCTCACCGCAAAACAAAACCCCGCATCCGCGGGGTTTTTTTCTGCGCTGCGTCAGAACAGGCCGCTGCGGTGCACAACGGCATCAACTCCGGTCGGCCTGAAGCTGTAGGTACGCCGCCTGCACAACCTCCACACCGTATTCCCGCTCCAGTCGGCGAATGGCAAAGTGCCCCCGGGCCATGTCCTGGAAGTGCGATATGAAGATCGTGTTCACGAGGCCACCACCGACGGCGCCGATGATCGGGATCGTCTGCGCCATCGCTTTCTGCGTAACGACAACGCCGAAGCGGCTCGCGAGCGATGAAATCAGGCGCACCAGCGCCGGTGCACTGGCACTGCCCAAACCATGGGCCGCGGCGTACTGCAGCGCATCGGTAACGGCCTTGCTCAGAGCAACACGCACGCCGTAGTAGGACGTCTCCGCCGCATCGTCTTTATCCGACGTCCGACTGCCTAGCGCAAACACCTGCATGCAGTTGATCAGGGTTTCGGGGTCTTGCGGCGACTCCCCTTCCGCGCGTGCTATGTCGGCGATCGAGCGAAACATGATCCCGGTTGTCACCGGCAGTTCGACGAGAAGCATTTCAATACCAAAGAAGCCGGCGACCGCGCCGGTCGTCATTGCGGCAGCCGTATGCAGGCGGGGGCTGGCTTTCGTCTGCGCCTCATCCTTGATACTGCGCATCGAACTCTGCACGACGAATTCCAATGCTTTGTGACTGGATTTACTGACCGCCTCAACAACCGCCGAGGGTGCTCGCTTGCCGAGCTCACGGGTCACCGCTTCCACGGGCATACCAACCGCTGAACTTATGCGTATCGCGAGCGACGGGTTTTCCAATTGTCTATAGGCTTCGCCGAGCGTCGCCCTGTCCTCGGGAGTCATCAGGCATCCTCTGCTTTGTTCTACCAGTCGCCAGTTTATCTGCTTGCGGCAGTTCCTGCGCCCTCAGGAGAACATCAGGAATTCATCGGACAATCCGTATTGTCATCTGCGCGGGAAGGCGTAGCTTCATTATTGCCGCAAAAAAATGCTGCTTGGAGGAAAATGCGATGAAAACCACACGAAATCTGGCGTTTGCTGCACTGGCCGCCCTGCTGGCAGCCGCATGCGGCGCGACACACCATGCTGCCGACGTACGTGAAGCCGATGATATCGACCGTGTCACCGTTGGCACCGTACAGAAGGAAATCCGGCTCGGCATGTCAGCGGCCGACGTCGCAACCGTTCTAGGCTCTCCGAACATCGTCACAACCGATGACCAGCGCCAGGAAACCTGGATTTACGACAAGATATCGAGCGATGTCACCTATTCGAAGAGCAGTGGCACGATTGTCGGACTGATCTTCGGCAGCGCCGGTGGCGGCGCTGGAGTTGGCTCTACCAGCGCCGGGTCAAGCTCCAGTTCGCAGCGAACGCTGACGGTAATCGTCAAGTTCGATGGCGACAACATGGTGCGTGACTTTTCCTACCATACGTCGAGGTTCTAATGAGCCGCTTGGTATCCTCGCTGCTGCTGATCGCCATACTCAGCGGTTGTGCGGCGTCGATTCCGGAAGCCGCGCTGCGGCTGCCGGAGAGTGCCCTCGAGGTCCGCTCGATGCAGACGCGAGTGATGGCAGCGCCATCTGAGATCGACATTCTCACGGCGACGATTGCTGTGCTCCAGGACATGGAGTTCAACGTTGAGCGTATAGAGAAGCCACTAGGGGTAGTCACGGCGTCAAAAGTCACCGACGCGGACTCTAAAGCTGAAAAGTCCGGGCTGTTCGTACTGGACCTGCTATGCGCTATTGGCGGCGGCAGCGACTGCGACGCTATGTCTACGGCGCAGGACGACCAGCACATCACCCTGACGATGGTCGTACTGCCGAGCCTTGCCCGGAGCGGAGAGTACTCGGTGCGCATAACCGTTCAGCGTGTCATTTACGACAAAATGGATCGTGTAAAGGTCCTCGAGCGTATTGAAGACGCCCCAACCTATCAGGCAATTTTCGACAATCTGCGCAAGTCCCTCTTCATACAGGTAGGTGCCAAATGAGCAGGTCATTCGTTCTGGTTTCACTATTGAGTCTGTGCATGCTGGCCGGATGCGCGACAACGCCTGCCAATGTTGCCGGCGCCGGCACGCAGCTCGAAACTCGCCAGATCCAGACGCGTGAGTACGACACGCTGGACAAGGCAATGACTATGCGGTCGGTCATCGCGACGCTTCAGGACCTGGGCTTTACAATCGACCAGGCGGATGCCGAACTCGGCACAGTCACAGCGACACGCCTGCACGAATATACGATGCGCATGACGGTAACCGTAGTTGAGAAAGAGGGTAGCCGCATTTCCGTGCGTACCAACGCACGTATCGGCGAGAACAGCGTTACTGACGCCACTACCTACCAGGACCTCTTCGTCGCCCTGGACAAAGCGATGTTTCTCACACTGCACAAAGTCGACTAGCGAATTCCTGGCCACATACCGGCGGGCGTAGCATTAGCGACGCGCTCGCAAACGCTCAAATGCGGCGCAAAAAAATACCCGCACCGAGGTGCGGGTATCTTCTTTTGCTCTCAGGTCGAGTTTTGACTAGAAGTCGTACTTGACCCGTGCG
>RCNE010006774.1_pt1 | contig 11244 bp, 10 predicted proteins | sample 2041361 | NCBI WGS metagenome assembly RCNE01 (sample SAMN09708229, study PRJNA481090) | Marine sediment metagenome, whole genome shotgun sequencing project.
GTGCACACACGCCCCCCTCATCTTGAAACACCGTTTGAGGTTTTCAATGAAGGTCCGATTACGGCGAATGATGCGTTCTATGTTCGCTACCATCTGGCCAACATCCCTACTGCTATTGATCTGAGTACCTACCGCTTGACCGTTAAAGGCCATGTGAATTCGCCGCTCGAATTGTCGCTCGATGATCTCAAGTCATTGGCTCCGGCGGTTGACGTTGTCGCCGTGAACCAGTGTTCAGGAAACAGCCGCGGCTATTCGTCGCCCCGCGTGTTTGGTGCACAGCTCGACAATGGCGCAATGGGCAACGCACGCTGGACTGGCGTGCCGTTAAGAGCAGTTCTTGAAAAAGCGGGGATCTCCGCAGGCGCGCAGCATGTGACTTTCAATGGCATGGACACTCCGGTGTTACCGGCAACTCCGGATTTTCGCAAATCCCTTGATATCGATCACGCGCTCAGTGCGGAACCGCTAATCGCATGGGGAATGAACGGTGAAGATCTTCCTTTCCTGAATGGCTATCCAGTGAAATTGATAGTGCCGGGCTTTTTCGGTACCTATTGGGTCAAGCACTTGTCGGAAATTGAAGTAATCGACCATCCATTCACGGGGCATGATGCGTACTTCATGACGAAGGCTTATCAACTTCCGGATAATGCTTGTCAGTGTGTGGCACCCGGGACAGTCGCGGCCGAGACTTTGCCAATATCCAGTTTGCCGGTTCGGAGCTTCATCACCAGCATAATGCCAGGCGAATCCGTCCCGGCTGATCGACCGATCGAGCTGAAGGGTATCGCGTTCGATAGTGGGGAGGGGATTGCGAAGGTCGACGTTTCTATTGATGGGTCGCGCTCGTGGTTACCTGCTACTTTGGGTGAAGATCTTGGTCGCTATTCTTTTCGCGAGTGGCGCTTACCGGTGAGTTTCTCCAGGAAGGGTGACGTAGCTGTGTCGGTTCGCGCCACCAATCGCCAGGGTGAAACACAGCCACTGCAAGCCACGTGGAACCACGGCGGATATCGCCGTAACGTTATTGAAACCACGCCCATTGAAGTAGTCTGAGAGGTTTGGATATGTATCAAGAAAAAGCCTCTGGTCTACTTAGCATCTCTGGAATTTTGGGCGTTCTTGTCGTGGCGGCCAGTATGGCGTCTTGTACAAGCAAGACTGATCAGGGCCCAGGGCCTGCGGCGCTGACCGACGAGACTCCAATGTCAAACGTAGTTGAGATCGTGCTACCCGTCGAGGACGCTGTACTTCGCGACTCAACGTTGGCGGGTCGACAACTCGCAGAGCAGAAATGCACGATTTGCCATTCGGCCGACTATATTCAGTATCAGCCACCGGGAATGGACCTTGAACAGTGGACTGGAGAGGTTGCCAAAATGCACCATTCTTACGGTGCGCCACTCAGCGAGTCCGACATAAAGAGCATCGGTGCATACTTGGCGGTATCGTATGGTTCCGCCAGTGAGACTGACGAGGATGTGATCGCTGCTTCCACAGTACCTGTTCGAGAGGAGGCCGCCGCTGAGGACGTTCAGGCTTTACTGGCGTCTAATATTTGCCTTAGCTGTCACGCGATTGATAGAAAAGTGGTCGGCCCTGCATTTCAAGAGGTAGTCGCTCGTTATGCAGGCGATGATCAGGCGCAGGACAAATTGATTGACAGCATTCGTCAAGGTGGCACTGGAAAATGGGGTGAGATACCAATGCCACCCTTTCCTAAACTGACGGATGCGCAGGCAAGAATACTGGCTGACTTCGTACTCGCTCAATAGCGTGTGATGGGACTTGTGCGTAGCCTTTTGACTAATCGATACGGTCGATTCGCCCATCCAGGAGCTGGATGCGATAGTCGCAGCGTGCGGCAATCTCAGGATCGTGAGTGGAAATCAGAAAAGTGGTTCGCTCTTCGCGATTGATGACCTTCATCTGCTCCATCACCTGAAAGGCTGTTTCGCGGTCAAGGTTACCGGTGGGTTCGTCCGCCAGTACCAACTCAGGCTTATTCATTAGAGCTCTGGCAATCGCGACCCGTTGTTTCTGGCCACCCGACAGCTGCGTTGATCGGTAATCGACACGGTCGGCCAAGCCTACACGCTCCAACAATTCTCCGGCGCGTTCGCGCATGGCATTGCTTAAACGGTTTATAGGTGCGGCGGCGGGAAAGGCAACGTTTTCTCGCGCGGTAAAGTCTGGCAGTAAGTGGTGAGCCTGAAATACGAACCCCAGGTGACGGTTGCGAAATTGCGACCGCTGGTTTTCTTTCAAGCGGGTCACGTTCTGATTGAGCAGTGACATGTTGCCTGAACTAGCGCCCAGCAATAGCCCGACGATGGAAAGAAGGGTGCTCTTGCCGGAACCTGAAGGACCCAACATGGCAACTAATTCTCCCGCCTGGAGCTTGAAACTAATGCCCTTAAGTACCTCGGTTTCGACCTCCCGATCGCGAAAGGTTTTAGTGATGTCCTGAACATCCAGTATTGCAGTCACTGCTGGATGGCCTCAAGAGGATCAACGTTAGCGGCCGCGCGTGCGGGTAAAACAGCTGCGAACACTGCGCCAAGTGTGGTCAAAGTGAGCACCAGCACGTACCCACCCTGCTCAGGGGCAATAGGTAAAAGGGGACTGCCATCGGCCTGTTTAATTGAAAACAGCCATAGGCACAGTCCGTAACCTGACAGAGCGCCAACCAGCCCGCCAACGAGCCCAACAAGAAGACCCTGTAAAACGAATACGCTGGCCACGAACCGGCGGGATATTCCAAAAGAACGCATGATTCCAATTTCGCTGCGTCGCCGATAGGTGGACAGCAGCAGCGCACTCGCTACGCCAATAATGATTGAGATCATCGCAAACAGTTGAATGAGCGTACCAGTGCGGCCCTGAGCATCCAACGCCCCCTCCAGGTTACGATTCTCCTCCTGCCAGGAACGGGCGCGCAGTGAGGTTTGGGATTCCAGGGCACGCGCTATCAAGGGTGCATCAGTGGGATCTGACAGTTTGATAGATAGCTGACTTACACCATCGGGCAGGTCGAACAGCGGTCGCGCCGAGCGCATATTGAGGTAGGCGATTCTCTCGTCAACGCTGGCTATACCGGTTTCGAAAATGCCGCGAACGGTTACCAGACGTTGTCGGTCACGATCGGTGCGAAGGATTACCGGTTGGCCGACGTTGAGACCGAGTTCGTCCGCCAGATTGATGCCGATCAACAAGCTGCCTGCTGACAGGTCAGCGCTGCCACGCACCAGGTTGCGAGCTATCGGTGCAACGACAGAGAGCTTTTCCGGCTCGATTCCCTTCACTACCACGGGCGCCACCGCTTCGCCGCGGACTAGAAAGGCGTTACCGTCGATTTCCGGACGAACCGCTATGACTCCGGGGGTCTTCTCGATCATGCTTACCAGGTTTTGCCAGTCGCGAATCTGGCGCCGTTGGGCTGTCGAAACAGGTGTTGCTGCGTAATCATCCTGGCCAGTTAACACGGGAGCAATGTGCACCGGGGGATCAAGAGTCACATGAGCAATGCTGCCAGTGGTTTCCGCGGTCAGCAGCACGGCGAGTCCGTTGATAAGAGCGGTAATAAAAACGAATGCGACGACTCCAAGCGCGACTCCAGCGACCAGCAACGCAGTCTGGAGTGCGTTTGAGGTCAAATATCGCCATGCTACCTGCCACTGGTACATTGCCTCAGGGTGCCGTCAATTTTGTGCTATCCAAGAGGCGAACATCATCACCTCCGGCAAGCGAGGTGGCAGTAGCAACAATCGTCTCATCGCCCTGCAGACCATCGGTAACAATTACCCGCGCCCCGGGCCAATCGAGGATTTTGATCGGCATAACGCGGATGCGATTTTGTTCCACTGCCAGAGCCTCAAAACCGCCGCCAAGAAGTCGTACGGCGCTGCGTGGGACTGAAACAGCATCGTCGAGTTGCTCAACAATAATACTCACGTTGATGGTCCGCCCGGGCAGTAAACTATCGGCGGTGGCTTCGGTCTCCAGTCGAATGATACGCCCCCCGGTAGCAGGATCTACACGAGGTGAGATTTCGGATACCACGGCGTCAAAAATATCAGCCGAACCAGCCGGGCTGATACGAGCAATCTGGCCAAGCTGCACAGCGTCGGCGTAGTATTCGTCCGCCTCTGCTTCAACCTCCAATTCGACAGAACCAATGTCAAACAGGCTGGTTTCGGTGGACACTACCTGGCCCACATCGACCGGCCTGTCCAGTATCAGTCCATCGATGGGAGCCCGAATGACAAATTTTTCCGCTCGAACTTCCACCTGCCGCGCGGCTGCCTGGGTGGCGGCGAGTCGCGCTGACAGAGCATCGACATCTGCCAGAGCATCATCGAGATTTTGTGTGGAAACGTAGCCCTTCTGCACCAGTTGTTGATTCCGCTCCAATTGACCGCGCGCTTTTGCCAGCTCAGCTGCCAGTGCTGTTGCATCAGCACGGCTAGCGCTCAGTATGGCTATCTCTTCTTCAGCGGCAACTCTGGCGATAACCTCACCGGCAATGACATGTTCATTCTCGTCTTTTAACAGCTCGATGATTTGCCCAGGTTGCTCAGCGCGCACGCTGACCTCCTGTTTCGGCGTGACCCGACCCACAATCGACAACACACGTTCCGCCGGACCGCGCTCAACGACAACGACAGGCACCTGTGGAATACGTGACTGGCTGCCGTAGTATAGGACGGCGGCCACCACAGCGACCGCGACCGGTAAATACAGGAGGGTTGGAAAGTATCGACGCATATCTCTTGTCCTGACTAGTTTTTTCACAATGCTTTTTGGTTCACAACTCGTACTAAGAGAGTGGGCCCGGTAATGCTTCTACATTGCGGCAGACCAGCAGAAATGTCATCTATTTAACGCACTTATTAGTCATTTTGCCATTTCTGTGCGTTCATGGATGTTCTTGGCATAGGGAAAACAAAAATCAGATTCGTTTTCTGTAATGAGGGCAACTGTACGAAGCGAAATTTAGCACTATCTGATTGCCTATCTTTCTTGTTACTTGTAATGCCTGTTGATTTGAATATTCGAAACATTTCGTCGACATAAAACGTGCTTGGTAATGTTTTGCTCAGCGAGTAGAACCCAGACTCAGTATGACTTCTCTGTGTTGAGCTGAACTGTTTTTTTTGATTGGTGCCCAGCAGAGGACTTGAACCTCCACTACCTTGCGACTACTAGTATCTAAAGCTACGTATCGCGTGGGCATCCCCGCCCATACTGCGGCAAAGCAAAAGATATATTAATATACCTTTACAGTTAGAAGTGGACGATATCTAATCATATTCTAAATAAAAATCCAACTTCTTAAAACGTAAAAAGATTATCTTTATGAGTGTGATGAAACTTAGTGTTAGAGAGAAAATAGGGTTTGGTGCAGGTGATATGGCAGTTAATATTGTCATGATTACAATGCAACTTATCATTGCATATTTTTATACTGATATTTATGGATTAGATCCTGTAGATATGGGCATTTTGTTTATGGTAGTGCGTTTGATCGATGCGGTTTCAGACCCAGTGATGGGAATGATCACAGATAGGTGTAATAGTAAGCATGGTCACTACAGACCATTTATGTTGTGGTTTGCCATACCTTTCGGTGTGGCTGTTTATCTTGCGTTTATCACTCCAGACCTTGCTTATACGTATAAATTAGCTTGGGCTTACTTTAGTTATATTCTACTTACCTTAATCTTTACTATTGTAACAATTCCATATATTTCATTAATTGGTGTTATTACAGATGACCCAGCAGAACGATTAAGTGCTAACGGTTACCGTTTTGTTCTTGTAAAAGTAGCCGCATTCCTTGTGACCATAGTTGTTCCCGCTTTAGCTATTTAGGCGATGGGAATATGCAAGATGGTTATCAACCTGCTATGGGGCTGATGGGGATTCTAGGGTCAGTGTTATTTCTGGTTTGCTTTTTCACTACAAAAGAACGAATAAAACCTGTAATTGAAAAAACGAAATTGAAAGAGCAGGCCAAATTGCTATTGAGGAATGATCAGTGGCTTCTCTTGTGTGCTGCTTTAGTTTTGTTGATGTGTGGAATTGTAATAAGAGGCTCTGTGGGGGCTTACTACGCTAAGTACTATTTGAATGGCGGAGATGCATTAATCTCACCATTCTTAGCAACTGGTGTTACCGCCTCTATCTTGGCAATGATAGCAAGTACTTGGATTACTAAGTTTTACAGCAAAATCAAACTGTTTAGATACAGCCAAATTTTAACTTTTGTACTCTGCATTGCAATGTACCTCACCGTTGGTCAAGACGATATCGTTCTGGCCTTTGTATTTACGTTCCTGATTTGGTTTGCTGCAGATCTATATATGCCAATTTTCTGGTCATCAATTGCAGAAGCCGTTGATTATGGGCATAGAAAAACCGGTATTCGAGTTTCCGGGTTGGCATTTGGTGGCATCTCATTTTGCCAAAAATTGGGTATGGGTGTTGCGGGTGGCTTATTAGGATATTTATTGAGTTACTTTAATTATCAAGCTGACGTAGAACAAAGCGAATTTACGCTAAATGGAATCGCATTATTGGTCACAATTATTCCTGCAACCTTTCACCTGGCAGTAGGATTGATCATGCGTAAATACTTTATTAGCAATGAATATTACGATGAAATCTCAAACGACCTTAAATTGGCGAAATTTCAATAGGACACGATATGCCACAATGCTGGGTGATAGGTGATGCTGCAGTTGACTTGATACCAGAAGGGAACAAGTACTTGAAACTTCCTGGTGGCACAGGGGCTAACGTTGCAGTGGCATTGTCAAAATTGGGTGTTAATAGTGCTTTAGTTACTAAGCTTGGTAACGATCCGCTTGCTGCATTTTTAACAGATATACTCGAACGTGAAAAAGTAAATACACAGCATGTGTATTTTAGTGAGCGTCATAAGACAGGGTTAATCATAGTCTCAGTCAATAGTACAGGTGAAAGACATTTTACCCATATGGTGAAACCAAGCGCTGATTCGCAGATGAAAAACTCAGATATGCCTGCGTTTGAACGAGATGATTGGCTTTGCGTTAGCGCTTTCATACTCGCTCAGCGTGCATCGAGAGAAGCTACTTTTTTCGCAATAAAGCAAGCGAAAATGGCAGGCTCTTTCGTTTGTGTTGATGCGAATATCCGTGTTGATATGTGGGACGATGAATTGTTGTTAGTTCCAACAACTCTAGAAGCCTTAAAGATAGCTGATATAGCTAAGATGTCTGAAGATGAGTTATTGCTTCTAACCAATACGGATTCTATTGGAGAAGGGATAGAAAAAGTTAAGCAGTGGCCTGCAAAGATTAAGATTATTACGCTAGCAGAAAAAGGCGCACTCTTATTAACCGAACAATCTGAGTTTCGTATCGAAGGGTATAACGTTCCTGTTGTTGATATGACAGGAGCTGGCGATGCATTTATTGCTGCTTTTATTAGTAAGCTTATGCCATTGGAAAGTTGGACTGATGATCAATTGATTGAAGCTATCGAGTTTTCAAATGCATGTGGTGCATTGGTTGTAGGAAAAAAGGGGGCGATGTCTGCATTGCCTGATTTAGGCACAGTAAATAAATTTATGGTGGAAAAAAGTCGAAATGTCGAATTTAAATAGTAAGGTTTTAGGTAGTCTGGTTGGAGCTGCAGCTGGCGATGCATTAGGTGCGGCAACGGAGTTAAGAACTATCGAGCAGATCAAAACGGATTTTAATGGGTGGGTTACAACATTCATTGCACCGCCACAGGACACCTTTGGACGTTGCAATGAAGCGGGTATGGTTACAGACGACTTTATGCAGGGAAGGTATATTTTAGAAGCTGCTTTAGATCAAAACGGTGAAGTTAATGATGAAGTAATGCGCAAAGCTTTTAAACGATGGATGGATTACCCTTTCTACCCAAATTTTACAGGTCCAACGACTCGTGCGGCAATGCAACGAATCTTTAGTGATACACGTCCATCTTTGCAGGGCGATGCAGAACCAGGCGCGCCAACGCAGGATGTTGTTCTGGTAAACAATGGCAATGCATCGGCTACTAATGGAGCAGCAATGAAAGCCTGGTCTGCTTCAATGCTTTCATTAAAAACACCAGAAAAATTGATAGCTACGACGTATGACATTGCGCATTTTACTCATAATAATGTGATTTCAGTATCGGGGGCATGTGCCATTTCAACGGCAGTAAATGCTGCACTTTCAGATGGAACAAAATTACAAGATGTAATGGAAGCTGCAATTAAAGGTGCAGATCAAGGTTATTCCTATGCGGAGCAACATGGTGCAATGATGATGGCCGGTCCAAGTGTTGCCAGAAGGATTGAGTTAGCGATTCAAATAGGAGAAAAGCACGCTTCTTGGGAAACCGCAGTGTCAGAACTTGCGGATATCATCGGTACGGGTCTTCATGCTAGTGAGGCGGTGCCTGCGGTGATTGGAATATTAGCGTGCTGCGGAAATGATCCTGAAAAAGCAATTTTAGCAGCAGTGAATATTGGTAATGATACTGATACGGTTGCAACTATGGTTGGCTCTATCGTAGGTGCCCTACATGGTATTGAAGCATTACCAAGTAATTATCTGCCCGTATTAAATAAAGCCAATAAATTTAAATTAGAAGATTTGGCTACTCGTATATTGCAACTACATAATTTGGATAATTTAACAAATAACTTTATCCCAAGAACAATGCTGCAATAACAAACTTAAAGAATAAGTTTCAATTTCTGGAGATCGCTTAGGTGATTCGCACCGAATACTAATACTCGATGTAGGTAATGTGTTGAATCTGATTGGTGCCCAGGAGAGGACTTGAACCTCCACCTACTTACGTAGACCAGCACCTGAAGCGACGTATCGCGTGGGCAACCCCGCCCGTCCATGCCGCCGACGAGCGGATAAAAGCCGGATGCACCGTCGTGTGCGTCGATCCACTGAGTTGACCACTTGCCCAATTCAGTCTCTGCGGTGTCGATAATATAGGTGGACTCCGACTTGGGCTGGTCGAAAGAGACTGTTGCGCAGCCCGATACCAATGCGACAGCAGCCAGAAAAAACGCATAGCATGCGAACTTGGCTGATCGCGTACTTTTAACAATCGGCACTAATGCCATTGATCTCTCTGTCCGCACTTATTAGCAATTATTAGCAATTATTATGGGATACGCTCAGTTCCAAGGAAAGCGCTTTCGACTACGTTCGCGCGCTGAAAATTCCAACACCTCGATGGACGATCTACTGCGCCCGGATGCATTGTAAACGTCCAGTTGGATCTAGCGAGATTATCATCGATGGGTTGGAACAACTCGGGTCGCTCACCAAATAATGCGGGCCGCAATCGCATTATTTCCGTATGAATATATGGTGCCGGTGTAAACATTCTTAGCATTACCGCCACCCTGCCGCGCTATGCCGAGAGATCAATTGGCTGATCGCCGCTTCGGACCGGTGCAGGCGCCGGGCGATTTCAGCGACTGTCGCTGCTCCCTCTTCAATCGCTTCGGCAGCAATGGCGTAACGCTGCCTCGATAGCTCGCGTTGCTTACTCGAGCTGGCGCTGCCTTTACGTGCTGTACACCGTACAGGATAGGATAGTGGGTTATATCAAAAAAGGTCTAACAATGACTAGCTAAATAGACCCAATACGGTATAGTTATGGCAATGAGTGCAGCCGAAAAGGACATTGTTTGGATGGGTGATTCGCTCGATGTGTTGCAGTCGTTCCCAAAAATAGTTCGTGCGGACCTCGGTGGTGATTTGCGTCGGTTGCAAATTGGAGAAATGCCGCTGGATTCCAAACCAATGAAAACCCTTGGTGCTGGCGTGCGTGAACTTAGGGCGCGGGATCGTAACAACCAGTTTCGCACCATGTATGTGGCAAGAAAGGGAACTGAAATAGTGGTGCTACATTGTTTTATCAAGAAAAGCAGGACCACTTCGAAAACGGATATCAGAACGGCGAAGGAACGACTTAAGGCGTTCAATCAAGAGTGAGAAAGTAAGAGATGGAAAAGGAGCAGGAGTGATGGAGAGAAAGATAACGAAAGGCAACGTTTTTAAGGATATCGGTTTTACCGATGAGGAAGCTATTGCATTGGCAATGCGTGTCGATTTGGCGGTAGAAATTGAAAAATTCATTAAGCGTAAAAAGCTCACGCAAACGAAGGCAGCGGCGTATTTTGAAGTACCGCAACCGAAGATCAGCAAAATTATCGGCGGTAAAGTGAGCGGCTTCTCGATTGAATACTTGGTGAAGATGGCGGCGAAGGCCGGTAAGACACCACGCATTTCATTTGGGCGAAAGCAAGCCGCGTAGGCGAGTGGGTGAATTCGAAAACGTCGGACGGTTCGATTACCAGTGATTGCGAGTATGTCCGGAGGCTAGCTGTAGCCAATCTGATTGGTGCCCAGGAGAGGACTTGAACCTCCACCTACTTACGTAGACCAGCACCTGAAGCTGGCGCGTCTACCAATTCCGCCACCTGGGCATAACACTTGCCAATCAGATTTCAAACTATCATTTCAAGCCGTACATACGACAAAAACCATACCAGTCGCATTGTCCGTGGTCGACCTCACCTTGTAACCGCGTGATTCATCGGTAGATAATCATCACGAGCTACATAAGCCCACTAGCACCTGAAGCTAGCGCGTCTACCAATTCCGCCAACTGGGCAATTTGCAACCTTCTTGCCAGAACCGCGTACAATCCGAGCTCTCGCAACGGGGGCGACTCTACTCAAACCCGGTGAAGCAGTCTTACATACACTACAAATAAGGCAACTACGCTTGGCTCAAAAAAACACTAAGAAAACCGACAAATCGAAGCCTCAGCCCAAGGGCTCTGCAGCAAAGGCCAAGAGCAAGGCCAAGGAAAAGGGCAAGAAGAAGCCCTATAAGCACCCCATTCCCGGCAAGAGTGAGTTGCTTGATTATCTGAAGGACGCGGGTAGGCCGGTCAAGGCTGACAAGATGATGACCGACCTGGGACTGAAAGGTCAGCGCTCGCGCGAATTGCTGGTCGACCGACTGTACAAGATGGTCCGGTCAGGGCAGATCTTGGAAAACCGCGGCGGCGAGTTTTGTCTCACAGCGAAGCTGGATCTGATTACGGGAGTTGTTAGTGGCCATCGTGACGGTTTCGGCTTCGTCATTCGCGATGACGGCGTTGCTGATGATGTCTACTTGTCGGCGCGCGAAATGCGCT
>RCNE010001939.1_pt1 | contig 11229 bp, 11 predicted proteins | sample 2041361 | NCBI WGS metagenome assembly RCNE01 (sample SAMN09708229, study PRJNA481090) | Marine sediment metagenome, whole genome shotgun sequencing project.
CTAGGTGTTACCATATCAACTTTAGTAAGACCAAATGCATTATTCATTGCCGCAATCCGTTTAAGCTCTTCAAAGCGCGCAACCGAATGTGCTACTGACAACGAACCTACCTGTTTAAAACCAGTAGACTGTCCTGTTTCTTCTTCTAATTCTCGCAGTAAACTCATTGAATATTGACATAAACGTGCTTGAGTGGCATCAGCTCGCTGTGTACCTATCAATCCAGCTGCATGCCAGGTAGTACCGCAACTAAATTGTTTACGCTCAAGTAAAATCACGTCAGTCCAGCCTAATTTGGCGAGATGATAAGCCACACTAGCACCTATGACACCCCCCCCTATAATGACTGCTTTTGCGTGTTTCGGAAGTGGCTTACTCATTTAATTATACCTTTACGTTATGTTATGAAAGATTCATATCAGTCTTTCAATCTTGTTATTGCTTTCTCTATCAGTCTAGACTACTTACAATCAATGACCTCTGAGACCGATAACATATAGTGCTTATTACATTTGAGAGAGTACAATGGCTATTACTAATATTAAATAGTGAAATAGACTATAGTTGCTACAGCTGGCCGCTTTGATATTGTGATGTTTCCTTTATGATCTTTGAATCCGTAGAGCGATGTCTATATTTAGCAAAATAATCTGCATCTAAACCATCAATCATTATGACTATGAGCTTGCTCATCAATTACTTAGCTCCCACCTCATTGCGTTGTAAAACGCTTAAGCTACTGTATAAACCATCCAAATCACTATATGCACCTTGCAAGTGTCTTGTACCGCCTTTGGAATAGGCTTTACGTGCGTGTAGAATGCGCGTGTTATCAAATAGCATTAATTCACCGGATTCTAATTTGAAATGAATTTGTTGATCTACACGCTCTAAAATCTCAGCGAAATGACGGTAGGCTTGATAAAAAGGACGGATTTTAAGTGGTGCGAGTTTGATGGTGTCTATTGAACGATTATTAAAACGGACTTTAACGACTTCTTGTTTGTCATTAACCTCAATCATCGGAACACGTGAATGTAAATCCGCGTCACGGTCTTGAAAACGAAAGTTTATATATTCCTGACTTAGCCTTTTGAAATGATCAGGGTTTTCTTCTTTTAATACCTGTGCCGCCATGAAAGCATCTTGAAGTATGGATTCGCCACCCTCAGTTGTGCTTTGCAGACAATGTAGCAGTTGAATCCCAGGCACTGGATCTCGATAAGGATTATCCAAATGGCAGCCTAAACCTAGATTGGTATAGGCGAGATTATTTGCATTTATCTTTGAGCGAACTTCAAAAATATCACCGTAATTGGTATCACGTGTAAAGCCAAATTGCTGGATGACTTTTAACACTTGCTTGTCTTCACAAGGTACTTGTTGTAAAAGACAAAAACCTAGATTCTTTACTGCATTCAAAGCCGTCATTTTTGTTTGTACATCATCACAAAAATTTGAATAGATAAATTTAGGTAAATCATCATTAAAACTTGATCCATTCCATAGCTGTTTATATTTAGCGCTTCGAGAATCGTTTTGCTCATTTAAACAGTAACAATTATCAAATAACCAATCGCTAGTGAATTGAGATTGATGGTCGTCAGTCGAAAAAGTGACAAGCACAATGTGTTGATGGTTTTTCACGTCTAAAGTGACGTTTTTAATATTTATGTCAGGATCAATATCGGTAATATTAATCAGTCGTTGTCCACTCACAGGGTCTCGAGTTGCAGGCATTTGGCAATGATCACGCAACCAAATAGCTTCCAGTTCACTGATTCGACCATCAGACCAAGTGAGCTGTAACTCATTAGCATTAAAGGAAAATTCTGTAATTGTATTCATTTAATCAAAGTCCTGATTAATGATTGGTAATGTGTGACGGGATGAATGATTTTATCAGCTACTTTGCCATCATCGTCATACTTTCGTAGTTGTATTGCCTCGCGATAATACCGATTGCTTTCAAATTGCTTTACTTCTTCACTATTCATCACCCCACCTTGCACTTCTAATGATTGTTTCGATGCGTCAGAGAGCTGAAAATAATAATTTTTATCCGTCGCACATAAGTACTTTTTTGCTAGTACATGTAATCTTATGGGTTCAGTAACGGATTCTGGGAAGTATGGCTCAAGAAACTGTGAGGCTACGCTTTCGTGATTATTATCAAGGCCATTTTCTAAGGCATCTATAGGGAAGTCACCGACAAAATGACCAATATCATGCAGTAATGCTGCTACGATCAAATCATTAGAGGCATTATCAGCTACCGCACAGGCCGCTGTTTGTTGCATATGCTGCGCCATGCTAACCGGTTCGCCCATATATTCTTCAGCCCCTCTTCTGGCGAACAAATCCATAATAAAAGGAATAATTTCATTTTTATCTAACATTCCGATCACTCTATTTTGAATAGTTATGAGTTAGTTTTAATTTTAATTTTGATTTAACTTTAGCTTAACCTATGTTTTATCGTTTTGTGTTTTTAAAGTTCTATTGCCTAACGCTTAAAACTCCTCTAAAAGTTTTGTGTTCTTTAGTTTCCCTAATCACTTGTATAGAATATCTAAATTCCAGAAACATCACGGCACACCAAAAGGTGTACCGTGATGTGAAACTTTTCTATTACCAAAAAGATAGTTTATTTCTTAGTTTGATGCTAATGCTTGCTGTACCAAGGCAGGAGCAGTGAGTAGTGCGTTAAGATAAGGAATTAACCGAATTGATTCATAGTATTATCTTCACCGGCTGCCTTAAGCGCTGCATCACCAGAGAAGTATTCTTTGTGATCATCACCCATATCTGAACCCGACATGTTTTGGTGCTTAACACAGGCTATACCCTCACGAATTTCTTTACGCTGAACACCTGCAACATAACCCAACATACCTTGGTCACCGAAGTATTCTTTTGCAAGGTTGTCAGTTGACAATGCAGCAGTGTGGTAAGTGGGAAGTGTGATTAGGTGATGGAAGATCCCTGCTTCACGTGCTGAATCAGCTTGGAAAGTGCGGATCTTTTCATCAGCAGTAATTGCTAGCTCAGTTCCATCGTAATCAACACTCATTAGAGCATCACGATCGTAAGCCGAAACGTCTTCACCTGTTTCTACCATTGCATCAAATATTTGCTGACGGAAGTTAAGCGTCCAGTTGAATGATGGGCTGTTGTTGTAAACCAACTTAGCATTTGGAACAACTTTGCGAATCTCTTTAACCATGCCGCCGATTTGTGGGATATGTGGCTTCTCAGTTTCGATCCAGATCATGTCTGCACCGTTTTGTAGAGACGTAATACAATCAAGCACACAACGTTCTTCACCAGTGCCTTCTTTAAACTGGAATAAGTTAGAAGGTAAACGCTTTGGACGCATTAACTTGCCTTCTTGCTTTATCACTAAATCACCGTTAGCCATGTCGTCTAAAGTTACTTCGTCACAATCCAAGAATGCGTTGTACTGGTCGCCAAGATCTCCTGGCTCATTAGTAACAGCGATTTGCTTCGTTAAGCCAGCCCCTAGTGAGTCAGTACGTGCAACGATAATGCCGTTATCAACACCCAGTTCAAGGAATGCGTAACGAACCGCGCGAATCTTACCTAGGAAGTCTTCGTGAGGTACTGTTACTTTACCGTCTTGATGACCACATTGCTTCTCGTCAGATACTTGATTCTCGATCTGAATACAACATGCGCCTGCTTCGATTAGCTGCTTAGCCATTAAGTAAGTTGCTTCAGCATTACCGAAACCGGCATCGATGTCTGCAACGATTGGCACTACGTGAGTTACATGACCATCGATTTTAGCTTGTGCTGAAGCTGCTGCTACCTCATCGCCGGCTTCACGTGCCGCGTCTAATGCGCGGAAGAGACCTCCTAGTTCACGTGCATCAGCTTGACGCAAGAATGTGTATAGCTCTTCGATTAATGCCGCAACGCTAGTCTTCTCGTGCATTGATTGGTCAGGTAATGGACCAAATTCAGAGCGAAGCGCAGCAACCATCCAACCAGAAAGGTAAAGGTAACGACGGTCTGTGCTACCACCAAAATGCTTCTTAACAGCAATCATTTTCTGTTGAGCAATAAAACCGTGCCAGCAACCGAGTGATTGTGTGTACATAGAGCTGTCTGCGTCATACGCAGCCATATCCGCACGCATAATATCAGCCGTGTATTTTGCAATCGCGATGCCATCTTTAAATTTGTTTTGCGCACGCATGCGAGCAACATTTTCTGCTTTGATTTCATCCCAAGATGAACCGTTAGCACCGATCACTGCTTGAGCAGTTTTAATATCGTCTTGATACTGTGACATAGTTATATTCCTCATTGTATTTGTCAGCGTAAAAAACCACGCAATTTAACCATCGAATAACTCATAAATTTTGAAGTAATTTAGATGGAAAAAAATTAAACTTTTTGAACAAAGCACTTATGTGCTATTTCATAAACGCACTATACGAGCATCTTCAACATAGATTAAATCGATATTTAAGATACTAAATATAGGTTGAGACTATGAATTCATGAGATTCTTCATTACTTTTTGAGTAATGATTATAAATGACACCCCCCTACTTTTAGGCGGTTTTCATTGTTATAAATGAGAACCTCATCCTTACTAATTTTCTTACAAGCTAAAAACTCCCCAATGCGAACATTTAAATTATAAACACGGTAAAGTATGCAGAGTTTCAGTCATACGTGTATGAGAAATTGATTATCAATAATTAAGCTATATTGAAAAACGACAATAAACAGTACCCAAACTATGTTTAGATAAGTGACTTAAGAAACAGTTTTTAGGAGTCAATCGAAGTTATTGTTTTGTGTCGTTCAGCTTAAGTTATTTTTTATCAGTCATATCTCTTGTACAAAGGTCTCTTTAAATTATTTAGCTAAAACTTTATGAAAACAATAGTTATAGGCGCTGGTATAGCAGGTTTAGCCGCCGCTAGAACTTTAAAAAAGCAAGGCTATGAGGTACATATATTTGATCGACATGATCAATCCCGAGGTGCTTCTGTACAAAATTTTGGTATGTTTTGTCCTATTGGATTACACCCCTCAGTAAAAACATTGGCAGAGCGATCTGGTAGAATATGGCAGGAAATTCTCACAGCAGAAAAAGTGTATCATCGTAATTGTGGTTTATTAATAGTTGCGACGCGTGCAGAAGAATTAGCAGTATTAAAAGAGTTTCATGATAACGCTGAAAAGCTTGGTTACTATTGCGAAATTCTGAGCAAGCAACAAACGCTTGAACGATCACCCATCGTTAACCCGGATAATCTTTTAGGTGCTTTATTTTCACCCTCAGAATTCAATATTGATCCTCGTACTGCAATGCCTGCCCTAGCAGTCGCGGTAAAAAAACTCGGATGTGTGATTCATTGGAATAGTGAAGTTAAAGCCATAAAGGAAAATAGAATTACCCTAGCAGACGGAACTTCCTTTACAGCTGATCGAATCGTTGTTGCAGCTGGTTATGAATTTCAAAAATTTTACCCTGATCTTCACGCTGAACTAAAAATGCAGCATTGTAAATTACAGATGATGCGTACCGCAGCTTTAAGCGAAGATATGGGGCCTATGTTAGCAGGAGGTTTTTCCTTATTACATTATCCAGTTTTCAAAGATTGTCCTTCTCTTCCTCAACTGCAAAAAACCTTAGAAAGCAAACACCCAAAAACTCTTCAGTATGGTATCCACGCGTTACTGAGTCAGCACGCCAAGGGCGAACTATGCATGGGTGATTCACACCAATACGGGTACTCTGATACAGATAGTTCAACTGAAATTAATGAGATTATTTTAAACGAATTGCAGCGTATGGTATCAATAACTTTAAAGCCAGTAGAAACATGGAATGGCTATTATGGTCGAAGTTTTAGCAACAACTCATCTACATTCAAAGTGGGAAATAGTATTGATATTTTCTTTCCAAATGGTGGAATTGGGATGACTCTATCGTTTGGCTTAGCTGAAGAATATTTCAGCTAAATACATAAACAACACAAGAGTAAGTCACCCGAGATTTACGCTATGCGGTTAAATATATCATTGTGATGAGTTACAAATAGTAAGATATTTACCAATGATATTGTTCATTCCGTGTTCTATGCATTCAATAGTAAGCACATGACCAATTGATACTTCTAGAATATCGTCAATAGTTAGAAATTTTGATAAATTTGTTAAGTCTAAGTCGTGACCAGCATTGACACCTATACCTAAATCTTGAGCTTTACGTGCAGATTTTTTATAGCGCTCGAATACTGAGTCATGTTCTGGATGATTAAATGTAGAAGCATATTCCTCAGTGTAAAGCTCTATCCTACGGGCTCCAGTGCTGGGCACTAAACTTATTTGAGAAGGCACGGGATCAATAAATAGTGCACTTCTTATATTTTCTTTTTCTAATTGAGAGCAAATATCTTGAACAAAATCACCTTCTTGTTCTAAATTCCACCCATGATCAGAAGTTAATTGGTCGGGACTATCGGGAACTAAGGTACATTGTGTCGGTTTAACTTTGGTGACTAACTCCATAAAATCTTTTGAGGGGTAGCCTTCTATATTAAATTCAACTTCGGAATTATTAGAAAGTAACGCTCCTAACTCTATTGCATCTTTTTTAGTAATATGGCGCTCGTCTTCTCTAGGGTGTACTGTAATTCCTTGAACACCCAAAGCTATCATTTTATTTGCAAACTCAACCACATTGGGAAAGTCTCTTCCCCTGGAGTTTCTCAATAATGCTATTTTGTTTAGATTCACACTTAATTTTGTCATATAACCTTAGCTTGCTTTAGAGGATAACCCTGTTTTGTGGAGAGCGAGCGCAGCGAGAAATTCCGACAACAGCGCTTCTTAACTAGCATTCTACTGTAGCCAATTTTCTTTTTCTATTTTAAAAAACATATATGGTATTAGTTTCCCTGAAATATTGGAGTTCACTTCATGAGAAAAGACACCACCAATTTTTTGAGTTGCTTTTTGTGATCTAATATTGGATGGCGCTATATGAAACCAAACGACATTAAAATACTTAAATGCGTAAGCCAACATCAGTTTCTTAAGCTCATAATTTGTTTTTCCTCCCCAGTATTGACGAGCAATAAATGTAAAACCAATTGATATATCATCGGGGTCAGAATCTACAACATAAAATTTAGATGAGCCGATAATCTTGTTAGTTAATTTGTCCAAAATTACAATAGCATCCGATTCAATAGCACTAACAAACCATTTTTTGAATTCAGTTTCTTTGTATCTGTTTTTAGATGGATGTCCTTCCCATAATTTTTCATCTGACGCACAGTCAAATAATCCATTAAAGTCACTTTCATGTATGGGTCTAAGGGAAATCGTTTCGCCCTTTAAAATAGGTTGGAAATTAAAGTTATCTACCATGACTCAGAACATCTCCCTTATATTAGCCGACGCCTCACTATGGGCCTGCGACTTTTTAATAAAATTAAGCCTTACGGATGTGTAATATTTATATTGTTTCAAGGAGTGGCACTGAAATATAAGCCCCAAACTCTTGGCCTAAATCTGCACTTACACGAGCATGCACCTTACCCTGACGATCGAGAAATCGTTGTTTATCATGTACGGGGAAAACTCCTTCGTGCCAAATATTTGGATGAATATAAATTCCGCTGCTTCCATCATTCCAAAAACCGACAATTTTCTCCATACTTAGATCATCGCCTGGTAAAGCGACAGGAACGACATATGGTTTTTTATCCAGTGGAAAAAAGAGTTGCCCGCCATCAGGATGGTAGTTCATATGCCACAATAACACTTGCTTACGAGGTATCGACGTTTTACTAGCTGAAGCTAGTTGAGGATCAGTAGACCAACCTAGAACATAGTCTCCACCTACAGCATCATTTAATCCAAATAAGGTGTCCCCTCGCCATTCACTTTCAAAGATTCCTTCAACATAACCACCTTCATCACCAGTGTCTTCATCCACTGGACGCCAGCCTTGTGCTGGCCAGCGAACGATTTCAATATCGAAAGTTGAAGGATCATCCACCAAATATCCATAACCTTTTAAAGTTTCGTTAGTCGCTTGGATAAGTGGAGCTTCAATAATAGGTAGAGAAGGTTTTTCCTTCGCTTCGAATTTATAATTGGGTGCATTCATATTGTTCTCCATCGAAGTGTGTATCAACAACGCTTTTGATCATCGACTGGTATTATGTCGAAGGGGGTGGATCAAAGTTAGTTATTTTTGCCAGCGACGTCGTAGTAACCGACTATTAATAATAGATTCGACAAAAAAGAATGGCAAGTAGCCTTTATTAATTTGCCTTTAATCCAAAAATGACACCCCCCTGGTTTTAAGCATATTTCATTATGAAAAAGTATCAAAAACTAGGAGGGTGTGAGTTCAACTAGCCATTATCGTGTTTTTTATGACTATTACATGCCTTAGGCTTAGCCAGTGTGCTTGGTGAAATAAATTTAACATCAAGGAGTTCTGTAACTAGCTTAATCACCTTCAATATGGGTGTAGAACTGGGCCAACTTACAGTTATCACCGCCTGCTTTATTGCCGTAGATTTTGGTTTGGAAACAAAAGCTGGTATCGTAAACTTACCACTATCTTAGCTTTCAACGTAATTGCATTCATCGCCGCGTTTTGGTTTATACAAAGGATAGGCTTACACGAATCTATCAGCTAGGAACATCAATGTCTGACACTCACAATTTTAAAACCATCAGCCAGATGTCATTGTGGAAATCATCAGATATTGAAATCAATCCCGTATCGGGTGGCATTACCAACCAAAACTATATTGTTACAGATGGAAGTGCTAAATTTTTTGTCAGAATAGGTGCTGATATCCCCGAACACGGCGTAATGCGTTTTCATGAATTAGCCGCCAGTCGCGCCGCCCATGCAGCGGGCATATCACCGAAAGTCATTCACGCAGAAACAGGCATTATGGTATTGGAATATATTGAATCCAAAGCCTTAAGCCCTGAGGAAATCCGATCTCCTGAATTCCTTTCCGAAATCATCTCATTAGTGCAAAGTTGTCATCAAAACATCCCCAAATTACTACGCGGTGCTCCGCTAGTTTTCTGGGTATTTCAGGTACTACGAGATTACTCGCATACACTCAATGAAGCTTCGAGTCATTGGTGTGATTCATTACCAGCACTAATGAGTAAAGCGACCAAACTTGAAGAAGATGTCGGTAAAATAGAATTAGTATTCGGCCACAACGACCTACTCTGTGGAAATTTTATTAATGATGGAAAACGTCTTTGGCTAATAGACTGGGACTATGCCGGTTTCAACTCACCCCTATTTGATCTAGGTGGACTCGCCTCAAACAATCACTTTTCAGCCGAGCAAGAAGATGATTTATTAAAAAGCTACTTCGGGCATGCTCCAAATAAAAACCTGATGAAACAGTACTCCGCCATGAAATGTGCCTCCCTACTCCGAGAAACTATGTGGAGCATGGTATCGGAGATTCATTCAAATATTGATTTCGATTATCAATCGTATAGCAAAGATAATCTTGAGCTATTTAATCAAGCTTGGGATGATCATATGGCCTTGCCCTCATCCAACAGCTCTAGAAGTTCACGATGAAGTTCTATTGTGGCTGCCGATACAACCCTACCATCGGAATTAAAATCAAGAGCGTTACCTCCCCAGTCCGTGATAATTCCTCCAGCCGCTTCTATCACTGCCATAAGTGGCAGAAAATCGAAGGGTTGAAGACCGTAATCTATAACAACGTCAATGTGCCCTGAAGCGAGCAAAGCATGTGGATAACAGTCATACCCAAAACGTCTAGTATGTCCAGCATTCATCAAACGAGAAAAAACCTCAGGCTCGTTGGCGAAGAGTTTTTCTCCTTCATTGAGGGAAAGGATTGAGTCCGAAAGAGACTGCTTTTCAGAAACTTTAATTGACTGACCATTTAAGGTTGCTCCTTCACCTCTAGAGCCTATATAGATCTCATTCAAAGCGGGCATAGAAATTATACCAAGACTTGGAATTCCATTTATCAAATGTGCCAATAGAAACCCAAATAAAGGGTGGCCGCTTATGAATGATCGTGTCCCATCAATTGGATCAATAACCCAGACATGATCAACACTAAGATCACCAGACCCAAACTCCTCCCCGAGGATTGCATGGCTTGGATATCTAATTGCAAGCAGATCACGTACTTCCATTTCTATTTGTTTATCTGCCACAGTAACTGGACTTTCATCACTTTTAAGATCGATTTCAAGAGCACCACGATAATATTGCATGGCTGTCTCTGCCGCTATATGGGTGATTTCTTTTGCTGTGTCAGCGATACTTGTATAATTTAGTTCTTTGTTATCTGTCATAACGATCTCTTAGGGTATATCTCTTGTAAAAAGTGTGAATCAAATCAAAATCAAGTTGTGCTATTGAGGCATAACAGTCATGTATATTCCTCGAATACAAAATAGCTGGCCGAGGGCGAATCTTTCAGAGAGATAAAAAGGATCTCTAATAGCTTTTAATCGGGAAAAACAACGCATCTAAAGGAAGAACAGACTAAGCAAAGAGCCTGTAAAACATTTGGTTACAATTCGTCGAATTTCGAGTAAAAGTTCTGGGAGTAATTTATCTAAGTCACTTAATGATAATGATTGAGTCATTTCTTCCTTTTATTAATCTATTTTTACTAACGGCTTTATATAATATCGGTTGTCTAAATTAACGGTTGTCTAATAAATTCTTTACTAAGTACAGAGCCACAATGCTACGACCCTCGCTGAAGTCCTCTTGCATCAGCAATTCATATATTTCGTTGATATTCCATGTAACGACTTCGAGTTCTTCCGGCTCATCGCCTTCTTCACGATGCGGGCTTAAATCTTCCGCAAGGAAAATGCTGGTTACATGTCTTAAATAACTGGGAGCGAGGCTTAAACCTTTCAAAAAGGTTTATTTACCTGATTCATAGCCAACCTCTTCCATTAACTCCCTATTAGCCGCATCAAGCAATTCTTCTCCAAGATCGACCTTACCCTTAGGTAAAGATAACTCGTAACGATCAGTACCTACTCTGTATTCACGGATCAGTAATAATTGATCCTCTTGCCCTTCGCTACGTAAATAGGTACGACTAAAACAGCTCCAACACCTGTGCTAGCGAGATGGACATCCAACTAAAGTACTTAACTTTATCCAACTTTACTTTCATT
>RCNE010001940.1_pt1 | contig 11227 bp, 4 predicted proteins | sample 2041361 | NCBI WGS metagenome assembly RCNE01 (sample SAMN09708229, study PRJNA481090) | Marine sediment metagenome, whole genome shotgun sequencing project.
GGAACTACCATCAAAAGAGAAATATTTAAACTGTTTATATTGGGTAATAAAGGATTTTGAAAAACCCTATTTCTCTTCAATATGCAAATAATTCATTAGGCTTTCAGCTAATGATTTTACAAATTACTAGAATAGCTAAAAAGTGGGGGGGTGTCTTTTTAATTGCCTAAAAAATCGAATATTTTCAATCTGAATATTCACAAATTAATGAATGCTCAAAAATTTAGTTTCTATAATTATTAAGTTACGATACAAATAAGTGTATTTTATTTATAAGATAATGAGTGTCATAATTATTAGAAAATAACGAAGGTGAAAATGTGATTAAAGAATCTAAAGGCCTACCTAAAATGGCATGCTACTTGGGTTATGGAGGTATTTTACCTTTTTTGGGTTTAACAATTATGTCGTATTCAGGTTACCTGAGTCAGAATTTGTTAGGTATTTCTGTAGAAGCTTGGATGGCAATTTATGCAGCTGTTATATTAAGTTTTTTAGGTGCTATTCATTGGGGCGTTGTGATTGCATTGAGTGAGGAATTGAATCTAGAAGAGACGAATATTCTTTTGATCTACAGTGTTATTCCTGCACTTTTTGCATGGTTAAGCTTTTTGCTTTCTTTGAAGTTAAGCTTGTTTTTTTTAGCGTTTATGGTGTTGTTAAGTTATTTTTTCGATACAAAATTATTGTTTGATAAACTTGAATCAAAAGTTTCTCCTGAGCTTTCGAAAGGGTTTTCAAAGTTGCGATTACATTTAAGTATCACGGTCAGTTTTTTGTTGTTAATGACTGCTTTAAATATAGCTTAATTATACTGTCAGTTCCTTTTTCACTTACTAATAGACGAAAGATCAGATTGCTGTTAAAAACAATCAAAAAGTGGGGGGGGTGTCTAAAATAAGCTAAAAATATCGTTTTATTAAAAAAAACGGTAAAAAAGATAAGTATATTTTTACACTACGATAAATAATATCGGGTTAAATAAACTTAAAATTGCATCATGGGATAGTCACAAGAGTTAAAGCTGATATACTTTATCTCCCTTTTGAAGTTATTAGTGATTTATCGGCTAGCATTTGCAAATTTAGTTTGTAGATCCACACCAAAAAATTGCAAACAATATTCATTTAAGGCCTGTCTTTACAAAAAACATAGCATTTTTTATAGTTTTATCACTATATATGTTTACAACGTTCACTACGCTTATGTAAATATACAAAATGCTGAAATCGATACAATGAGGATTGCTATGCAAAACGACGTTTCTAAAAATACCGCAAATATTCAAGTTAATTCTAGTGCAGCGGTAAATAACACGGATTTATTAGAGACTTCTAAGGATACGATTTCAGCAACACATCAAAATACTGATAGTGCTATGAATGTTTTACCCGCAAAACAAGGCTTGTATGACCCTAAGAACGAACATGATGCTTGTGGCGTAGGTTTTGTCGCACACATAAAAGGTGAAAAGAGCCACAACATTGTTCAACAAGGCCTAACTATACTTAAACGTGTGACTCACCGTGGTGCGGTAGGTGCTGATCCTCAAGCGGGTGATGGCGCAGGCTTATTAATGCAGATCCCAGATGTATTCTTTCAAGGTGAAGCGACAGAGTTTGATTTACCCGCAGCCGGTGAATACGGAGTCGGAATGGTATTCTTACCTAAAGACGGCCGTATCCGTGCTGAATTACAAGATATCATTAACGGGGTCATTGAAGAAATCGGCCAGCAAGTTTTAGGCTGGAGAAAAGTTCCTGTAGATGCCAGTGGTTTAGGTAAAAGTGTTAAACCAACTGAACCAGCAATCTATCAAGTGTTTGTTGCACGTGGCGAAAATGCACCAGATCAAGATACCTTCGAAAGAAAATTATTCATTATTCATAAAGCATTAACGGCACGAGTAAATGCAGAAGAGATGGATGGTAGTGGTGATTTTTATATCTGTTCAATGTCGTCCAGAACTATTGTCTACAAAGGTATGTTACTTGCAGAGCAGGTAGGTGACTATTATCTCGATTTAATGGACGAGAACGTTACTTCAGCATTGGCTTTGGTACATCAACGTTTTTCTACAAATACATTCCCTACATGGGATCTAGCGCATCCATTTAGGATGATCGCGCATAACGGTGAAATCAATACCAATCAAGGTAATCAAAACTGGATGGCGGCGCGTCAAAGTTCAATGAAATCTGAACTGATCGGCGAAGATATGGATAAAATTTGGCCAGTGATTCCTGCAGGTCAATCAGATACATCATCTCTAGATAATGCTTTGGAGCTTATGGTTGCAGGTGGTTATTCGCTTACCGAAGCGATGACAATGTTGATTCCTGAAGCTTGGGATGGAAATGAACAGATGAGCGCTGACCGCATTGCTTATTATGAATATAACGCAGCAATCATGGAGCCTTGGGATGGTCCTGCGGCGGTAGTATTTACTGATGGTCGTCAAATAGGCGCGATGTTAGATCGAAATGGGCTACGTCCAGCGCGTTATTTAATTACTGATGACGATCTTGTGGTGATGGCGTCTGAGATGGGCGTGTTAGATATACCCCAAGAAAAAATCGTTAAAAAATGGCGTTTGGAACCAGGTAAAATGTTCTTAATTGACATGGAGCAAGGTCGAATCGTCTCAGATGATGAGTTGAAAACTGGCCTCGCTAGTGCGCATCCTTATAGTAAATGGTTGAACGAAACGCAGTATAAGTTAGGCCATATTAGTTCAGGTGAACCAACTCCTGAACCATTAAGTAAAGATGAACTATTAAAGCAACAACAGGCATTTGGATACACACAAGAGTATGTGAAATTCTTACTTGAGCCGATGGTAGTCAATGGCATGGAAGCAACTGGCTCAATGGGTGTTGATAGCCCTGTGGCTGTTTTGTCGCATCGTGCACGTCATATTTCAAACTACTTTAAACAGAACTTTGCACAAGTTACCAATCCACCGATCGACCCGATTCGTGAAGAAATCGTGATGTCATTGGTGACATTAATTGGTCCTCGTCCTAATTTATTGGGTCGTGAAAAAAATCGCGGTAATATGCGCCTTGAAATGGCTCAACCTATATTAACCAATGAGCAGTTATCAAAAATTCGTAATATAGATGAAGAGCAGGGCGATGCGTTTAAAACCAAGACTCTAGATATCACTTACGACGCTATTTTACGTGGTGGTGGTATGACCAACGCGATTAAAAACTTGTGTCAAGCAGCTCAAGAAGCGGTTGAAGGTAAATACAATATATTAATATTATCTGATCGTGCGGTTTCAGCAGATAGATTGGCATTACCTTCATTGTTAGCAACATCTGCAGTGCATCATCATTTAATTAAAACAGGTCTTCGCCACGAAACAGGCCTGGTTGTGGAAACAGGAGCAGCTTTAGAAATACATCACTTCGCAACACTTGCGGGTTATGGTGCTGAAGCGATTAACCCTTGGTTGGCATTAGAAACGGTAGACGATAATTTAGCCAGTTTTGATCCGAATATGGATGTCGAAACGGCACACAAGAATTACATTAAATCTGTAGGTAAAGGCTTGAAAAAAGTCATGTCAAAAATGGGAATTTGTACTTATCAATCCTATTGTGGTGCGCAAATTTTTGATGCTGTGGGTCTATCGTCTAAATTCGTCGAGAATTATTTCAAAGGTACTTCTACCACTATTGAAGGTATTGGTTTAAAAGAGATTTCAAGAGAAGCGCGTCGTTGTCATCAGCGTGGTTACGGCAATAAAAAACTATATGAAAAACATCTAGATGTGGGTGGTGATTATGCTTATCGAGTGCGTGGTGAAAAACACGTATGGACGCCGATAACTATATCTAAATTGCAACATGCAGTACGTGGTAATGACGCCAGCAGCTTTGCAGAATTCTCTCGCACTATTGATGAACAGTCAGAGGGTTTATTAACACTCAGAGGCTTGATGGACTTTGACTTTTCAAGCAAAGCTGTCTCCATTGATGAAGTAGAATCTGCTAAAGAAATCGTTAAACGTTTTGCTACGGGTGCAATGTCATTTGGTAGTATTTCACACGAAGCTCATTCAACCTTAGCGGTTGCCATGAATTCAATCGGAGCTAAGTCTAATACTGGTGAAGGTGGTGAAGAAAGAACACGCTTTCTACCATTAGAAGACGGCACAATGAATCCTATGCGTTCTGCGATAAAGCAGGTTGCATCAGGGCGTTTTGGTGTTACTACAGAGTACTTAGTCAATGGCGATGATATTCAAATCAAAATGGCTCAAGGTGCTAAACCTGGTGAAGGTGGTCAATTACCAGGGCACAAAGTCGATGAACGAATCGGTGCCGTGCGACATTCAACACCAGGCGTAGGTTTGATCTCACCACCACCGCATCACGATATTTACTCAATCGAAGATTTGTCTCAGTTAATTCACGATTTGAAAAACGTAAACCCAAAAGCACGAATCTCAGTAAAGTTGGTGTCTGAAGTGGGCGTCGGTACTGTTGCTGCGGGTGTTACGAAAGCTCACGCAGATCACTTAACCATTTCTGGATACGATGGCGGAACAGGTGCATCACCATTAACTTCATTACGTCATGCAGGTTCTCCTTGGGAAATCGGTCTGGCTGAAACGCATCAAACATTGGTGATGAATAAATTACGAAGCCGTGTTTGTGTTCAAGCCGACGGTGGTTTAAGAACAGGTCGCGATGTGGTGATTGCTGCTTTATTAGGTGCAGATGAATTTGGTTTTGCTACTGCCCCATTAATTGCTGAAGGTTGCATAATGATGCGCAAGTGTCATCTAAATACATGTCCTGTGGGTGTAGCGACCCAAGACCCAGAATTACGCAAGAAATTTACGGGTAAACCTGAGCATGTTGTGAACTACTTCTTCTTCGTTGCTGAAGAAATGCGTCAATTAATGGCAAAACTAGGTTTCAGTACAGTCGCTGAGATGGTGGGTCAATCAGACAAGATTCACATGAAAGAAGCGATAAATCACTGGAAAGCAAAGGGTTTAGATTACAGTCGCTTATTAGCTAAACCTAGAGCAAACTCACACGATGATGTGCATCATACAATGTCTCAAGATCATGGTATTGAGTTAGCATTAGATAATGAATTAATAGAATTAGCTCAACCCGCTTTAACGAACGGCGAAAAAGTTGATATTAATATTGATATTCAAAATCATAATCGTACTTTTGGTACCATGTTGTCGGGTCGAGTTGCTGAAAAATATGGTCATGAGGGTCTGCTACACGACACCATAAATATTAATGCCTCTGGAACTGCAGGGCAGTCTTTCGGCGCCTGGCTAACCAAAGGTGTCACCTTAAAACTATCTGGTGAAGGTAATGATTATGTTGGTAAAGGCTTATCTGGTGGAAAGTTAATTATCTATCCGCCCAAGTCTTGTAAAATCGAAAAAGCTGAAGATAATATTATCGTTGGCAATACTGTTTTATATGGTGCTATTGCAGGTGAAGCTTACTTTAACGGCGTAGGTGGAGAACGCTTTTGTGTACGTAACTCTGGAGCGACGGCGGTAGTTGAAGGGCTTGGAGATCATGGTTGTGAATATATGACCGGTGGAATCGTTGTTTGCTTAGGTAAGACAGGACGAAACTTTGCTGCGGGAATGTCGGGCGGTATCGCTTATGTATTTGATGAAAACAAACATTTTAGCAAACTCTGTAATACTGAGATGGTTGAACTGGCAAATCTAAAACCAGATACCGCTCAAGTAGATGTCGCTGACTTATTACAAGCAGATGAAACTCGTCTCAAGCAAATAATTACAAATCATCACAAATATACTGGCTCAGAACGCGCCAAAATGCTGTTAGACAATTGGGATAAAGTACTCCCGCAGTTTATAAAAGTCATGCCAACGGATTACCGTAGAGCATTAGAAACTAGAATTAATAAAAAAGCTGCAGCATAGAAAAATAGTAATATTACGCAGCGTATATTTAGGAAAAACATTTAGGGAAATAGTATGGGTAAGGCAACAGGATTTAAAGAATACGATCGTAATGACAGGGCTTATAAGCCTGTTGATGAACGTGTTGTGCATTTCAAAGAATTTGTAATTCCTCTCGATGAACAAGAATTACAGACTCAAGGCGCACGTTGCATGGATTGCGGTATTCCATTTTGTCATGATGGTCCTAATGGTGGTTGTCCTGTAAATAACCTTATTCCTGACTGGAATGACATGGTTTATCATGGCGAATGGAAAGATGCGTTAGAAAGCCTGCATTCAACGAATAACTTCCCAGAAGTAACGGGGAGAATTTGTCCTGCCCCTTGCCAAGAGTCATGTACTTTAAACATTAACGATAATTCAGTTACGATTAAAACCATTGAGCAAGCAATCATCGACAAAGGTTATGAAAATGACTGGGTTCAACCTGAAATTTGTGAGAAGAAAACGGGTAAAAAAGTTGCGATAGTAGGTTCTGGCCCTGCAGGAATGGCAACAGCACAGCAGTTAGCACGAGTTGGTCATGAAGTGACGGTTTTTGAAAAAGAAATCGCAATTGGCGGTTTAATGCGTTTTGGTATTCCTGATTTTAAATTAGATAAATCAGTAATCGACCGTCGTATGGAGCAAATGGAAGCTGAAGGTGTAACTTTTGTAACTAATACAAAGATTGGTGTCGATATCCGTGCAAAACAATTACTTGCTGACTTTGATGCGGTTGCACTCACTGGTGGTTCTGAAAAGCCTCGTGATTTGACAATTCCTGGTCGTGGTCTCAAAGGCATTTATTATGCGATGGATTACCTTAAGGCAAATACCAAGCATGTGCAGGGTTTGCACGGAGTAGATAAAGTTATTTCTGCTAAAGGTAAACATGTGGTAGTTATAGGTGGTGGTGATACAGGATCTGATTGTATTGGTACCTCAACCCGCAACGGTGCAGCTTCAGTTACTCAAATAGAGATTATGCCGCAGCCTCCTGAAAGGGAAGATAAGGGCTTAGTATGGCCAGATTGGCCAAATAAAATGCGCACTTCATCATCGCAAGAAGAAGGTTGTGATCGTGTGTTTTCAGTGGCGACCAAAGAATTTGTTGATGATGATAATGGCAATCTGCAATCTATCAATTGTATAAAGGTAGAATGGCAAAAAGATGATAATGGTAAGTGGCAGTTAAACGAAATTGAAGGTTCAGAGTTTGAAATAAAAGCAGATATCGTAACTCTAGCAATGGGTTTTGTTCATCCAGTCCATCGTGGCATGTTGAAAGAGCTTGATCTAGAACTTGACGCGGTGGGTAATGTGAAAGGCTCTACCGAAGGATCTGATGCCTATACCACTTCGATGGAAAAAGTATTCAGTGCGGGTGATATGCGTCGTGGCCAGTCTCTAGTCGTTTGGGCAATTCGCGAAGGACGCCAGTGTGCGCATGCTATCGATACGTTTTTGATGGGTTACACTGCACTACCAAGATAATAAGTTATTCTCTTAGTTAAGTTACTTATCATCCCAATAATAATCACTTGCTTTCGTAAGTGATTATTTATTTCTGGAGCTAATTAATCTAAAAGTAAAACAGTCAAAAAGGTGGGGGGTGTCATTCTATTGATACTTAACAGCTATTTGATAGATCTGTACTATTATTCATAAATAACAACACTTCTTTTTATATAATCTCTAACTTATGGCTTCTGGACGTATACCTCGCGAGTTCATCGACGATTTACTAACCCGCGCTGATGTCGTGGACGTAATTAATACACGCGTACCTTTAAAAAAGAAAGGTAGAGAATACGGTGCCTGCTGTCCCTTTCACAATGAAAAAACGCCTTCTTTTACGGTAAGCCCGAGTAAGCAGTTTTACCACTGCTTTGGCTGTGGTGTTCATGGCTCTGCCATTACTTTTTTAATGGAGTACGAACATTTAGATTTTGTCGAAGCGATCGAATCTTTAGCAGATTCGATGGGTGTGATTGTTCCGCGAGAGCAAGGTGGTAAAGCGCCAAGTCCTGAACAAAGACAACGCAGTAAAGATTTGTTCTCATTATTAGAAGAAGCAAGCAATTACTATCAATTGCAGCTTAAAAACTCTACTCAAGCAGTTGATTATCTTAAAAATAGAGATCTTAGTGGTGAGGTCTGCAAACGCTTTAATATTGGTTACTCTTTAAATGGCTGGGACCATACCCTCAAGCATTTTGTCAATAATCAAGCACATGCTTATTCTGAACAACAGCTGGTTGATTCTGGTTTAGTGATTCAAAAAGATGACGGCAAAATTTACGATAGGTATCGCGATCGGATTATGTTTCCTATTCGCAATCGTAAAGGCCAGGTGATTGGTTTTGGTGGTCGTGTATTAGGTGATGAACTACCTAAATACATCAATTCACCAGAAACGACTATCTTCCATAAAGGCCGAGAGTTATATGGTTTATACGAAGCGAGAAAGAACACTCAAAAACTAGAGAGAATAATCGTAGTTGAAGGTTATATGGATGTAATTGCTTTAGCGCAATTTGATATTTCATACGCAGTAGCAACTTTAGGTACAGCTACTACCCAAGACCATATTAAACAACTTTTTCGTGCCGTCCCTGAAATAATATTTTGTTTCGATGGAGACAGAGCAGGACGTGAAGCTGCATGGCGTGCTTTAGAAAACGCTATGCCAGTAATGCAAGATGGCAAAGAAATCCGGTTTTTGTTTTTGCCGGATGGCGAAGACCCGGATACTCAAGTACGAAAAATAGGCAAAGATGCGTTTGAAGCAAACTATAAAAATGCGGCTTCATTAAATGCTTACTTTATTGAAAATTTACATGAACGCTTCAATATTACCTCCGATGAAGGAAAGGCTCGATTTATTGGAGAAGCATCAAAGTTATTACAATTGATGCCAGATACCTTGGTCAAAGATCAGCTTATTTTGCGCTTGGCAAAACAAACCAGTATTGATGAAAGAGTTTTACGAAAGAGACAGTTGTCATCAGATTCAGCTATTACAAATGAAGACTCATTCAGCCCACAAAATATAAATAACAATGGTATTTCTCGTATAAGCAATCGAGAAGTTCGTCAAACGCCGATTCGTTATGCCATTAGTCTTTTGCTAAATGAGCCATTATTAATAAAGAATGTAAATAATATTGAAGAAATAGCACTTTCAAAACTGCCAGGATCTGATTTATTGACTACACTCATTGAAGCATTACAAGAAAACCCCAATATAAAGCCAGTGGCTCTATTGGATCGGTGGAAAAATACTACATTTGAAGCACCTTTAGCGCAATTAATGAAGTGGCAACCGGAGTCGGAAAATCAAGAAATTTTACAACATGAATTTCTGGGCTGTTTGAAACAAATACGTAAACGTGCTGATGAAACTAAAATCGAGCACCTACTTCATATAGAGCGAACGACAGGTCTCTCAGAAGCACAAGGGCAGGCTTTATTACTTTTGTTAAAAAATAAAAGTTAGGTCTTTAAATTTTATAAATTGATACCATACTTTAGTTATTCAAAAGTTTATTAAAATATCAATATTCGATAGTAATTAAATCATAGCTGGGTATGCCTTCAGAGTATAAATACTGTTATAATATTTGACTATTTTTTTTATCGTTATTTAATTTAATTGTTACAAGAATGCCATATGGCATAAATTCGCGTTAAAGGCGCAAAGATATCTATGAGCAAAAAAATCAAGAAAGAAGATGTTCAGACTGAAGAAGTAGCATCTTCGGCAGAAGATGTAAAAGCATCGGCATCTACAGGTCAGACTGGTTTAAAATTCCTTATCTTAAAAGGTAAGGAACAGGGTTATTTAACCTATGCTGAAGTCAATGATCATCTACCTGATTCTATTGTTGACCCTGAGCAAATTGAAGAAATTGTTACTACGATTGGTGATATGGGCATCAAGGTCTATGAAAAAGCACCTGATGAAGACAGTTTAGTTCTTGCAGAAGAAACTACTGAAGCCGATGATGATGCAGCTGAAGAAGCCGCGGCAGCATTAACTAATGTTGACAACGATTTCGGTCGAACTACAGACCCTGTGCGCATGTACATGCGTGAAATGGGTACCGTTGAGCTGTTGACTCGCGAAGGCGAGATAGAAATAGCTATCCGTATTGAAGAAGGTCTATTTGAAGTGCTTACTGCACTTTCAGAATATCCTGCTTCTACAGAATTTCTTTTAGATTTTTACGCCAAAGTTGAAGCAGAAGAAAAACGCTTAACGGATCTTATCTCAGATTTTGTTGATCCAACTGCCGAACGTCATGTTATTCCTGAACCTGCGCCGATTGTTACCCCTGAATCAAAAGAAGAAGCTGAACGTAAAGCTGCGGAAGCTGCAGAAAATGGTGAAGATGACGATGAGGAAGAAGAAGAGCCAGAAGATTTAGGTCCTGATCCTGAAATTGCCGCTGAAAAATTTGGTGAGCTGAATGCTTTTTATGTTCAAGCTTGTCAGGCATTTGCTGATGAAGACTTTGATGAATATAGACGCTTACGAGCTGAACAAGGCAAGAAGCTTTTAGAGTTTAAACTGACGCAACCTATTATCGACGGAATTGGTAATCAGTTACACAGTATTATCAATAGAATTCGAGGCTATGAACGTCAAATAATGAAGCTCTGTGTACAAAAAGCTGGAATGCCGAAAAAAGATTTTATCTCTAGTTTCCCTAAAAACGAAACTGATACTCAATGGCTAGAGAAGTATATTGAAGCTAAGCCAAAGCAAAAAGAAAACTTAGATAAATTTAAAGAAGATGTTGCTTTTAATCAGTTACAACTGCAAAAGATTGAAAAAGAGACGAGTCTTACCGTAACTCAGATCAAAGATATTAATCGTGTAGTTTCTGTTGGTGAGGCAAAAGCACGTCGCGCTAAGAAAGAAATGGTTGAAGCTAACTTACGTTTGGTTATTTCTATTGCTAAAAAATACACAAACCGTGGTTTACAATTCTTGGATTTGATTCAAGAAGGTAATATCGGTTTGATGAAAGCGGTCGATAAGTTTGAATACCGTCGTGGTTATAAGTTCTCAACTTATGCTACTTGGTGGATTCGTCAGGCAATTACTCGTTCGATTGCTGACCAAGCACGAACTATCCGTATCCCTGTTCACATGATTGAAACGATCAATAAACTTAATCGTATCTCACGTAAATTGCTTCAAGAGAAAGGACGCGAAGGAACACCAGAAGAACTTGCAGTAGAAATGGAAAT
>RCNE010005172.1_pt1 | contig 11224 bp, 12 predicted proteins | sample 2041361 | NCBI WGS metagenome assembly RCNE01 (sample SAMN09708229, study PRJNA481090) | Marine sediment metagenome, whole genome shotgun sequencing project.
CGGTATTACTACCTGGATGATGGAACCCGGTCAAGAAAGAATTGTAGCTCAACGTGTAAAGGAAGTGCTAGAAAACGTCTAATTTTTCAATAATCAAATTCAACTATTATGAATAAAATCTATTTATGTTTTGCCCTATTGCTTGTATTTTCATGTAAAGAAGTCAAAGAAGTCAAAGAAGTCAAAGAAGTAAAAGAGGTGGTCGTAACCGAAGTTATTGACCCAAATTATAATCCGGAAGCTAAATTACTGGAATTAGGGATTGAATTGAACACCCCCTCAGCCCCAGTTGCCAATTATGTGAATGCAGTAAGAACTGGAAATTTAATTTTCTTATCGGGCAAAGGTCCTCGAAAGGCTGACGGCGAAAATATAACTGGAAAAGTTGGAACGGATCTTACTATTGAGCAAGGTTATGAGGCGGCACGTATAACAGGCATTAATCAACTTTCCGTCTTAAAAGCAGAATTGGGTAATTTGAACAAGGTCAAACGCATCGTAAAAGTCAAGGGCATGGTAAACGCAGCAACGGATTTTACGGATCAGCCAAAGGTCATCAATGGGTATTCTGACTTGATGGTAGCAGTTTTTGGTGATAAAGGCAAACATGCAAGGGCAGCTGTTGGCATGGGTTCCTTGCCAAGCAACATTGCGGTCGAGATTGAAATGATTGTTGAAGTTCAAGATTGATTCTATGAATAGGAAGGGGCAATGGTTAAAATATATCGCAAAATCGTTGCTACTTCTTTTGGTGCTCTTCCTTTTAATCAACTGCAAATCCAAAGAAGTTAAACCGGAGTTCCTATTTCGGGCGGCAATCATTGTCAAGGAAGACCATACTTGGTACAAGGCTTTCGACTATTTTAAAGAAATTTTAGAGGAACGTTCTAAAGGTCGTATCATGGTTCAATTGTATCCGTCAGAACAACTGGCAAAGGAAATTGAAGCCATTCGATTGATTCAGGCCGAGGTCATTGATATTACCACAACAGGATCAACACTGACGAATTGGTTTGAAGTGGCCACCTTTTGCGAATTACCGTATTTAATGAAAGATTCCACCGACATGAATCTGTATATCAATGGTCGTGCTGGTAAATTGATGGAGACTGAGATGATCGAGAAAGCCGGAGTGCGGGCCTTATGTCATTTTGAGCGCGGCCCTAGGCACCTCACCTCAAATAGACCCATTCGGCATCCTGATGATTTGGATGGATTAATTATACGTGTGCCCAACGTACCCTCATTTGTAACTACTTGGAGCGCCCTAGGGGCAAAACCTACGCCTATGGCATTTTCTGAAGTTTTCACTTCCCTACAACAAGGCACTATACAAGGTCAAGAAAATCCGTTTGCCATGATCAATAATGGAGGTTTTGCCGAGGTTCAGAAATACGTCAATCTAACGGGACACGTGATTAGTTGGGTGTATGCCGTAATTGGTGAAAAGCAGTTTCAGAAATTGCCGCCAGATCTTCAAGAATTAGTGCTACAAGCAGGTAAAGAAATGCAAAAGTATGAGCATGATCTTTTTCTTGAGAATGAAAAACACGTGCAACAAGAGCTGATAGATAAAGGCATGGAATTAATCGAAGTTGATAACCTTGCTTTTGCTAAGAAATGTGAAAAAGCTATTTACGATAGCCTATCTCCTGAAATGCAAAAAATCTATCACGAATTGAAAAAAGAACAAGAAGCAAATGCGGAAAGGAATAGGTAGTATTCTTAAAATCGGAACCTTACTAAGCACATGGGGCTTAATCGCTATGGTTCTGCTGCAGATTATCTGTCGATTTTCATGGTTTGACACCCCTTCGTGGACCGAGGAGGCATCACGCATTCTATTTATTTATGCTATTTCCTTCGCTTCAGGTCTAGCTTTAAAGTCAAATTATTATGTGCATTTAGATGTCTTCTACGATAGGTTTCATCCAAAATTTAAAATGTTTCTGGATAGGTCTATCCCAATGGTCATTTTCTTATTATTTGCTGTTTTTGCTTTATATTCGATACGCTTTATAAGCTTAGGCATGATTGAAAAATCACCGAGTATGGGTTTTAATATGGGCGTGGCGTTTTGTAGCATGTTCATCATTGGCGCTACACTTTGTTATTACGCCTGGCATAAAATTGTAAGAGCTTTTAAAAAGAAGGACGCATGATTTGGATTCTAGTCATTGTTTTCGTAGTTGCCCTTGTGCTTCGCTATCCCATAGCTTTTGCCTTAGGACTAGCCTGTTTGGTCTATTTGATTTGCGCAGATATTCCGTTGATTCTGATGCCCATGAAAATGTATTCGGGTATTGATGTTTTTGTGCTTTTGAGTATTCCCGGGTTTATCATTGCAGGAAATCTAATGAACCAAGGCGGGCTTACCGAAAAAATTATTAGTTTTTGCAACCATTTGTTAGGGCATATTCGAGGTGGCCTTGCCTTAGTAAATGTGGGGGCATCAATGCTTTTTGCTGGAATTTCAGGCACTGCGATTTCCGATACGGCTAGTTTGGGTTCGGTAATGATTCCGGCAATGAAGAAGGAAGGATATGACGTTGACTTTTCCTGTGCGATTACAGCAGCTTCATCTACAGTTGGGCCCATCATTCCGCCTAGTGTGCCCATGATTATCGCGGCTACACTAAGTGGACTTTCCGTTGGAAAATTGTTTTTGGCAGGAGCTATACCCGGTTTGTTATTGGGTCTTGGGCTAATGAGCGTAGCCTATGTTATCGCTCGAAAAAAGAATTATCCCAAGCACCCAAAAAGTAGTTTTGGTCAAGTTGTAAGAGGTTTTGTAGATACTTTTTGGTCCTTGTTGATGACTTTTATTATACTATTCGGTATTATTGGTGGAATTTTCACACCTACGGAAGCATCGATTGTGGCCGTTTTGTATGCATTAGTGATTGGTAAATTTGTGTATAAAAAACTGAATTTCAAAAATGTTCAGGTCGTCATTCTCGATTCAATGAAGACCTCTGCCTCACTTATGGTCTTGGTGGGGTTTGCGAATTTATTCGGTTATATTTTAATTACAGAACACATACCTCAAACTATTTCTAGTGAAATATTAGGTTTTAGCTCGAATAAATTTGTGGTGCTTTTGTTGATTAATTTGTTGCTTATTGCAGTCGGGACTTTTATGGAAACGATTGCCGCCTTATTAATTTTGTTCCCGATTCTTTTAAAGGTGGCGATAGCAGTTGATGTTGATCCAATTCATTTTGCTGTAATAGCCGTATTAAATCTGATTATCGGTTTGACTACACCACCCGTTGGTGTTTGCTTGTTTGTAGCATCAAGTATAGGCAAGGTGTCCATTGGAAAAGTAAGTAAAGCCGGCTTTCCATTTTTATTGGTCAGTTTGGTGGTTTTGGTTCTGGTGACTTTGATTCCCGAAATCTCATTATGGCTTCCTAGCTTATTCATAGATTAAACTCTAAAAAATGGCTGCCAATGCTAATTTTTATTTCGATAAGCAAGAACCTCAAAAGAGTTGTTTGTTGGTGATGAGAGCTATTGTTTTAGGATATGACGCGCATATTTCTGAAACCACGAAATACGGAATGCCCTGTTTTTGTTATAAAGGCAAGATGTTCTGTTATCTATGGATGGATAAAAAAAGTCAAGAACCCTATTTTTTAATGGTCGAAGGAAAACACCTGAACCATCCAACTTTAGAAACAGGAAGTAGAGCGCGAATGAAAATTTTCAGGCTTGACCCAAACAAAGATTTACCAATAACCACTATTAATTTGATTATGAATCAAGCCTTGGACTTATACAGAAACGGAACAATAAAATGATAACTATCTGAAAAATGTCAAAAAGCAAAAATTTTATTTGGATTCTTTTTTTAGGCACGTATTTCGCATCAGCCCAAGAAACTGCCTATGAACTCAAAGAAAATATTTCGTATTACGATATGGCCTCGCAAGATGCGGACAACTATATTAAGGAGCGTTGTAAACTAGATGTGTACTACCCTAAGGACACCACAAACGTTTCGACCATAGTTTGGTTTCATGGAGGAGGATTGGAATTTGGAGAAAAGCACATTCCCGAGGGACTATTGGAAAAAGGAGTTGCGATTGTAACCGTGAACTATCGTTTACACCCCAAAGTGAAACATCCCGTTTATATTGAGGATGCGGCCGCTGCAGTTGCTTGGACATTCAAAAACATTGAGAAATACAACGGCGACCCTAAAAAGATTTTCGTTACTGGTCATTCTGCTGGCGGCTATCTGGCAAGTATGGTAGGGCTCGATAAAAGTTATCTTGAAAAGCATGAAATCGATGCTAATAACATCGCGGGTTTGATTCCTTTTAGTGGCCATACCATTACCCATTTTACCATTCGAAAAGAAAGAGGAATTAAAGGAACGCAACCCATAATTGATAAATATGCACCGCTTTTTCATGTGCGTAATGATGCCCCGCCCATGCTTTTGATTACCGGCAATCGTGAAAAGGAGTTGTTAGGTCGCTATGAAGAAGTAGCGTATTTCTATCGCATGATGAGGGTGGTTGAGCACCCTGATGTGGAGTTGATGGAGTTAGATGGTTATGGTCACAACATGGTGTATCCGGCTATACCTTTGTTATTGAATTTTGTGGAAGATAAAACAACGGAAATCAAGTTAGAATAGTCAAAAGATTTCCATCTAATAGCGTTTTATAGATTTTCAATCCTTTTTTTCCAAAGTCATTCAAGCCATTGCCTGATTGGTCATAACGAGCACCATGGGCAGTGCAAAGGAATTCGTTTTTTTGAAAAGTAACTTCTTTTCGAGATTCATGCGTACAAATTACGGTAGCAGCGACAAATGCGCCACTTAAGCTTTTGGCTATTACAATATCATCTTGAATAATATAACCTTCTTCCTTCAACAAATTACTCGACTCTTCCGAATTCAAATCAATAGTAAAAAGAACAATATTCGATGGCAGATTACTTCCATTCGGAGCTATAAAAGGAATATCTTCACCTTTTGAACAACCACCCACACATCCATAGGTCAAGGCAAATGCTGCTCCTACTCCAATAGATTTTAGAAATTCTTTTCTCTTCAAAATGATTATAGTTTTTTAATCTTTTGAGGTTTGTGCTCTCTTTTTTGGAGGGTATTGTACAAAGGCTTTCCGAAGCTGCTTGATTCAATTCGAAATTCATCACCATCCTCAACTTTAATGCCATCGGAAAAACTGAAGGTTGCCGTACCGAAAAAATGACAATGTAAATCTCCAGGATGGCGAAAGAGGTCATACTTAAAATGATGGTATTCTAAATTTTCAAAACTATGAATCATATGCTCCTCGCCGCTTAAGAATTCTTTACTCCATATCGTTTTTTCACCTCTGACAACGGCAACATTTCCTTTAATAGTTTGGGGCAGGTCTCCCAAAAGAAGCTCAGGACCAAAGGAGCATTGACGTAATTTTGAATGCGCCAAATATAAGTAATTGATGCGCTCCATGACATGGTCGCTAAATTCATTTCCTAGGGCATATCCAATACGATAAGGAATGCCATCAGGGCCTATAAGATACATACCGGCAATCTCAGGTTCTTCACCACCATCTAGCGCAAATTCGGGTAGGGTCAGGGTGCCATTTGGAGGTACGACCGTAGTTCCATTCCCCTTATAAAACCATTCGGGTTGCACCCCTATTTTGCCATCTGATGGCTTTCCACCTTCTAATCCCATTTTGAAGATTTTCATCGAATCTGATAGGTCTTCCTTTTCCAAATTTTTATGCATAGAATCTCTGGTGGCTGCGGATCCAGAATGTGTCAGTCCCGTTCCTGTAATCCAAAAATGTGCAGGGTCTGGATGATGAATTGGCGATAGTAATCGATTCGATTGAATCACTTCTAAATAATCAACCTGCTCTGACGATAAATTCTTCGCGATAAATTCTTCCAAAGTTTTTCCTTCAGAAATAGCATTTTGGGCCAATTCGTAGGTGGAGGTATACTTCGAAATCAATTGTAAGCTGTCTCCCAAAACAACCGCCACAGCTGTATTGCCCTCTAATGTCATGAACTGTACTAATCTCATTATATATTTTTTGCAGATTTAAAATCTAAAAAAAGCTGGGCATTCGAATGTCTTCTTAAAATAGAAGCTGGACAATTTGTGCTAACATCTTCATATAAGGTATTATAGACCGCTTCTGCCTTTCTCTCATCGGGTACTACGCAACTGATAGCCTTACAGGCCATAATCGCAGGAATGGTTAGGGTAAGGGCTTGTTCTGGAACATCATTTAGATTCGGAAACCAGCCTTCACCGAGTTGTTGTCTGCGGCAGGCCTCATCAAGTACTGCCAATTTCACAAGTTTTGGGTCGTCAAAGTCTGCTATAGGTGGGTCGTTAAAAGCGATATGCCCGTTTTCGCCAATACCTATACAGGCAATATCGATTGGATGCTTTCGGAGTTCGGTCGAATAGTCTTTCATTACCTTATCCAAATCATCAGAATCACCCTCTAAAAAATATATCTTTTTGGGAGAGACCGCATTCAGAATACGTTCCTTCAAATATTTTCTAAAACTGGCAGGATGTTGATCGGAAATCCCCTTGTACTCGTCCAAATGGAAAACTATTATTTTATGCCAATCGATTTCCTTTTTTTGCAAAGCGTCCAAAAAAGAAAATTGTGAGGCTCCTGTAGCCAAAATAAGATTTGCAGAACCTTTTTGCCGGATGGCATCATTCAGCTTTTCTTGTACAAAATCCGCAGCGGCTTCGCCTGGCCATATTTTCCTCGTAAACGGCTACTTTTAATTTATCAATTCTAAATGTTTTCATTTTTTTTCTTTACAAGAATTCGGCAATGGCGAACCATGAGGTAATTATAGAAAATAAGATTACAGCAATAATTCCAATATTTAATTTATTGCTGGCTTTATGTTCATTCATTAACCCTCGTTTATTGATTATAATAAAAATAGGAATGGCGACTGCCGGAAGTATACATGCTTGAAAGGCTTGCGAAAAAATCATTAAGGCAGGCGGGCGTTCTTCTAAGAATACGGTGCCAAAGGCGAACAACAGGGCCGTAAAAATCAACCGGCGAGACTGCGCGGAACGAATATTTCGAGGTTTTCCGGTATAATCTGCTATCAACCAAGGAGCAATCAAAACGATGGGGAATATTGTCGAAAGTCCTGCACCTGCAATTCCTATTATAAGCACAAAAGCAGCTAGTTTTCCGCCCAAAGGTTCGAAGAGTTCTATCATCTCGACCGTATTATCGAGTTTGAGCCCTGATATATGCAATGTTCCTGCAGCCACTGCCATAATAACCCCACTCAAAAGCAACATCATGGCCGCTGAAACGAACGAATCGCGTTTTTCGGTTTTCAAGTCATTGATGCCCCAACCTTTTTCGGCAACAACGGTACTTCGCATGATAAAAACAGCAGCAGAGCAGGTAGTTCCTGCAATCGCTGCTATAAGTCCGAACGCACCGGGCGTATCTGGAATACTGGGAACAATACCCTCGGCCAGGGCTGAAAAACTAGGTTTTACCATAAAGAAGACAACAATAAAAGAGAGGCCCATCAATATCACCATTACTGTCAATACTTTTTCGAATACTTCATAGCGACCATACCATAATAGAAAATACAGAATGATGCTAAAAAAGAGGATGATCCAAAACGTATTTACAACCAACCCGTCAAAAGCTAAACGAAAACCTTCCTGCACCAAATCGGCAACGATACCCATCACGCCCATCAAGGCGAGTAACTCACCAATAATCAAGGCGATTATGATATACAGCGATAATAGCCATCCCCATTTGAATTCTGATTTGATGTTGAACAGGGCTGTCTTGCCGGTTACCAAGGTCACCTTTCCATAGGCGACCATTAGAACGTACGTGAAAATGCAGGACAGTACTAGCGCCCAGAAAAGGCCCATGCCATGCTCGGCTCCGGTTTTGGCCATCGTGGTTACACTACCCGTACCGATATTATATCCTATTAAAAATAGTCCGGGGCCAACAGCGCTCAGAGCTATAAGAATTTTTTTTCTAAAAGATGTGTTTTTCATGCCGTTACTTTCGGGTATAGACCAATTCTCCCCCAACAAAAGTTTGTTCGATTACCATCTCATTGTTTTCCATCGTGAATAGGATGATGTCTGCGCGTTTGTTTTTTTCAATTGTACCGAGTTCCGTCATGGAGAACATTTTAGCGGGATTCGTGCTAGCCATTTGAATGGCATTTTTTAGCGAACAGCCGGTGAAATCCATTACGACCCCAACACATTTGCTGATAGGTGAAGCTGCCCCTGCCAAAACATTTTCCTTCGGGAGTTTTACCACATTGGGCGTCAACAGCAAAGTCCGTTCCCCACGAGTGTATTCTCCAAGTGGAAGTCCTGCCAAGTCCAATGCATCGGATACTAGGATGGTTTTATCCACACCTTTGGCTTTGTAAAACGTGCGTACTTCTTCCCGTCTCAAGTGGAAACCATCGGCAATGATACTTGCAGTAATAGCATCATTCGAAAGTTGCGGCCACAGCGGATTATCGTGCCGATTGATTTCATTCGCACATCCGTTTCCGAGATGAGTAGCCATTTTTGCTCCAGCGTCGACGGCCGCTTGTACATCTTCTGCCGAACCGTTATGGTGGCCCAAGGAAACGATAACCCCGCTTTCGACGCACTTTTTTATAAACGGTATGGCACCTTCAATTTCCGGAGCGACCGTAATAATCTTGATACCGTTTTTGGCTGCCTTCTGGATTTCCTGAAATTCTTCCCAATCGGGAGTCTTGATATATTTTTCTAAATGTGCTCCCCGAAACCCAGCTACTGGAGATATATAAGGCCCTTCAAGATGAAAACCAGGAATAGACTTTTTAATCTCAGGGTCCTTTTTAGCCTTGGCCAAAATGGCGAAATTCTTTTCAATCCGTTCGATATCGCTGGTAATAATGGTTGGAAAATAAGAGGTAACTCCAGCTTTCCATAAAGCTTTAGTCGCTTTTCTCACGCCTTCAACGGTCAGGTCAGGACCGGAAAAATCGACCCCGACATAACCATTGATTTGAATGTCTATTAATCCTGGGGCGATATAGGTTTTTGGAGTATTATTGTGGCTTGCCGATGGATTGATTTCCTTGATTTTTCCATTTTCCAAAATAAGCTCGACCATCCCATCATTTGAATATAGAACTCCTTTTACAGTGATTTCTTCAGTAGATTTAAAAGGGAGAATAAGCATGGTGATAAACATTATGCACAGAGTAAGTGTTTTCATAGATGGAATTTAAATTTGGTCATAGGGAATGACATTTTCCCATTGTCCGCTTTCAACGGATTTTTCAAGGGCTTCCAGAACAGAAACGCAATGGATGATACTTTCATGACTTCGGGGCTCTTTACCCGTTTTGAACATTTCTACCATATCTGTGTAGTTTTTATCTGGCTTTTTTTCTTCTATGTTAGATTTCAATTCTACAATACCATCTTTGGTTTCCACAAAGGTTTGCCAGCCGTATTTTTTGGTTGTAAAGACTAGACTCGCTGACATACCATCCCTAAAAATAAGACTTGCACTGCTGTTTTCTCCGTTTTTATTTATCCGGACCTTTTCTACATTATCCCCAAAAAGATACAATAAAGGCTGTACGATATGAGCCCCATAAAAGAAAATACCACCATATTCAGAATCCAAGTTAACACTGCCAGAACGTAGCACCTGATTAATAGTGCCCATGGTTTTTAACCGTTTTTTGAGGTCGAATGTTTCATAGCTATGTGCAATGGAGCTAAAAGATGTAACCGGTGTACTGTGCTTACGGGCCAACGCGAAAAAGGCTTTACCCTCCTTTGCGCGATAACAGAAAGGCTTATCAATAAAGGTTGGAATTCCCGCCTCGATAAATGGAATCGCAGGTTTCAAATGAAGTTTTCCATGACGATGGTCTACGATAAGTCCGTCTATTTTGCCCAGCATATCGTTGGGGTCTTTGACCATTTTAGGAATATTACCTTTTGCCATGGCGGTTTTGGCAAACTCTTCAGTCTCGCCCCACACATATTTTACTTCCATACCGGGAAACGCCTTTTCAATATTGAAAAGCTTACCGAAACCAGCAGTGTGTGAATTTTCGGCACCAATAATTCCAATTTTGAAGGTTTTTATATTTGTATTTTGCTTGTTGCCAGATTGAGATAATATTTCAAATGGGCTAGTGAGTGCGATTGCTGAGAAAGTAGAACCCTGCCCAATTTTTTTAATAAACTTTCTTCTAGAACTCATGATGATTTACTGTTTATAATTTCATTTCCCATCCTTTTTCATAGGAGCGGCTCCATAGTTTTTCGGCATCATGGTCGTTTATGATATGCCCGTTTTTTGAATCGATATCTAGAGAACGGCCAATTCGTTGGGCAATATTCCCCAATTGGACCAGTAAGGTGCTTTTGTGACCTGAGTCAACATCTGAATTTAGACTGCCGCCATTTTTTATAGCTTCGAACATGTTTTGTATATGCAAAGCATCTAGTTTTTCAGCAGGATTGCTTTGGTCTCTCGCATCTATTTCTTGAGTGTTTAGGACTTCCTTTACTACTTTTCCGTCCAAATCGAATTGGGTATAACTATTTCCTGCCGGAATGAGTAGGCTTCCATTTTCACCATAAAAAACGACACCTACGGAACTTCCCTCAATATTTTTTCCGTTACAGCTTCTTCCTTCCCAAGACATGGTCTGGTCGGAATCAAAATCAAGATTAATAATTTGTGTATCGGGTGTTTCCCAATCATCTTTGTAACGGTATCGTCCTCCGTTTGAACTTACCTTAGAGGGGTAATCCAATTCCATCCCCCAACGTAAAAGGTCTATCATATGGGTTCCGTTGTTTAGTGCTTCTCCCGTGCCCCAATGCCAAAGCCAATGCCAATTGTAGTGAACGATATTATCTTTGAATTTTTTTCTAGGGGCCGGCCCTTGCCACAATTCCCAATCAAGCCAATCGGGCGAGGGGGTTTCTTTACCGATGCCTATGGATGGTCTATTGTTGGTATACCAACCCTTACCATAATATACACGGCCGATAGCCCCTTCTTTAACGGCATTAATGCCATTGATAACATTAGGCCACGAGCGGCGTTGATTGCCCATCTGCACTATTTTATCATATTTTTTTGCCGCCTCAACAAGTAATTCTCCCTCGTTCGGATTATGACTACAGGGT
>RCNE010001941.1_pt1 | contig 11222 bp, 8 predicted proteins | sample 2041361 | NCBI WGS metagenome assembly RCNE01 (sample SAMN09708229, study PRJNA481090) | Marine sediment metagenome, whole genome shotgun sequencing project.
ATGATCAATTTAATAATAATTTAAATTCGGTGGTTGGCATTTCTATGAGAATACCAATTCTTAATAGTTTCAGGGCTAAAAATACTGTTAAGATTCAAAAAATTCAATTGGACCAAAGTATTATTGAATTGGAAAATACGAAGTTGCTGTTTAAACAATCAATTGAGCAAGCTTATAACAATATGGAATCTGCATATAATCGTTATTTTATTCAGTTACAACAGGTTGATGCATACAATGAATCATTTAGAGTGAATGAAGTACGTTTTGAAAATGGCGTGTCTAATATTGTCGATTATATTACTAGCAAAAATAACATGGATATCGCCCAGTTAAATCTGAACAAGAATAAATATGAATATTTACTACGAGTTAAAATTTTAGAATACTACCGAGGGATTTAATAGTGAGTGATTCAACTCATGAAACTTTATTTCATCATTTTTTCATTACATCATTATATCATTAATTCATTATTTCAAGTTTAGCCCAAAAGCTTATTAACGTTGGCTTTATATAATTTGCCAATAGGAATCGTATAATCTCCAATATGAATTCTATTCCCTTCTATACTTTTAATATGCCTAGTTGCAACGGCAAAAGATTTATGAACTTGTAAAAAATCTTCCTTAGGTAATAACTCTAATACATACGACACTTTTTCTCGGATAGTGATCGTTTCGTTAGTGGTAATTATTTTGGTATAATTTCCTGAAGCTTCTATATATTGAATCGCGTCAATTTCAACTTGTGTATGCTTCTTATTGGAGCGAATAAAAATACTTTTTGATTTACTTTCTGTATTCCCTATAGTTTGTACTTGAGTTTTTACAGGGGTACTTATCGCATTATTAACCGCTTTTAAAAAACGTTCAAAACTAAAAGGCTTTAGCAAATAATCGGATATATTAAGCTCAAAACCTTCTAATGCATGTTCTTTATAGGCAGTAGTTACAATGACTTTTGGAGGATTTGGTAGGATTTTTAAGAATTCGAAACCTTTCAATTTAGGCATATTCAAATCCAAAAAAATCAAATCTACTTTATTTGTATTCAGGTATTCAAAAGCTTCCAAAGCATCATAACAATTCTTCATAAGCTTCATGTTTGGCAATAAATCACAATAGCCTTTTATAATGTCATGGGCGATGTATTCGTCATCTATAATTAAATAGGTTGTCATATTTTCGAAATGGTTAATGCGACTTTGTATATTTCATTTGTGCTTGTAACTGATAAAGAATGTTTATTTAAATATCCCAATTCAAGTCTTCGTTTTAGGTTTTTAAGGCCAATCCCATGATTTTTGCTTATTTCTGTAGAATCAAAGTTATTCTCTACCGTAAATTGTATATTATTTCCTTGCGTGCTTATATTGACATAAACATAGGCATCCTTTCTTAGATTTTCCACACCGTGTTTAAAAGCATTTTCCAAAAGTATGATAAAAAGCAAAGGCATTACTTTGTGATTCTCAGAAATGTCACTAGTAAACTTTATATCTATGTCTTTGCGATAGCGCATTTTGTGAAGTTCAATATAATTTTTAAGGTAATCTACTTCTTCTTCAAGGGTTACTAACTCTTTTTCACCTTCATAAATACTATAACGCATCATATCGGATAATTTAAGAATTAAATCCTGGGCTTTTTTAGCATCTGTGCCCACCAAACCATATAGATTATTCAGCGTATTAAAAAAGAAATGAGGATTGACCTGACTTTTTAAATGCTGTAATTCTGTTTTTGCTTTTTCGTTTTTTAAAGTGAGAATAGCTTTTGTTTGCTTAAAAAACCAACGCATTATTAATACAATTAGTAATGGGAAGTAAAAAATTGCAATAATAGCAAGTGCATCTGTATCTCCGTACTGTTCAATTAAGATTATTGTACACCCAATTCCAATAGCAAATGACCAAAAAATCAATTTATTTATAAAAGATTTAGACAGTATTGGTGCTCCCTTTTTTTGACGATAATAATTTGTGGTTAGCACTATGCCATATAGAATGGCATATAATAAGAACAGACTAAAAACAGCAGTAAAGTCTGGTCTTTTGGGATAAGATTCAATTATACCTAACAGACATAATACTGCACTTAAAACAGGAATTGTTCTCATTTCCCATTTCGTTATTTCTTGCGAAAAGGCTTGGTTTTTCTTCCTATTAAATATCCCAAAAAGCAATAAATAAACAGGGAAACTAATAGACGTTACTATAAATAACACACTCGTAAAGTACAATTCATAATAGGAACAAACCTCTCCACTAACCCAAAACAATACACTAAAACCAAGGGTAAATAAAACCCGCTTATATCTTCTAAAAATTAAATCCATGCTCAAATCTAAATTAATAAAATGACCCCTCCAAAGAAGTTGACATACAGACTTTCCCTGTGGTTGAAACACCTTCAACCTGTGACAAAATGACTTTATATACACATACTGCATTTGTGTCCCATACCGCAGTTAGTTGGTCACTATTATTTTAACAAGCTTCTATTTCCCGATATGTTTGCTCAAAATTAATACTAAAACAAGAATTATGATAACATTAAATATTACTACAAGAACGAGCAAGAGTCAAAATACAAATGGTTTTAAATGGAGCGCAAAGAGACGTTTCAAATAAAATTGCTTTAATCTAACATTAAAAAAGAATAGATCTGAACACCTTTCAAATTACAAACCATTTAAAACCTATCAAAATGCCACAACTAATTCATTTTATCTGTTCACTTATAATACTAATTGTTTTTAACTCAGCTATCTCTGCAAAAGAGCAAACGCTAAACAAAAAACCCATTACACCTATAGATGGGAAATGGGAAGGTAATTTAGTTATTAATGACAATAAATCTGTCAAATCCTTTGCTTCCAGGATCATGGATTTTATGATATGATTGGTCTGACACTACTTTACTTGGATAAATACACAATATTCTATGACTGGACTAAGGTGTTATTACAAAACATATAGAAACAGCACTAAAATAACCAACAGTAAAACCGAACACTATGAATCTTACAATAAATAATTTATCAAAAACCTATTCAAATGGTGTGAAAGCACTACAAAACATCTCTTTAGAAATCCCTAAAGGAATGTTTGGATTATTAGGTCCAAATGGCGCAGGTAAGTCTACTTTAATGCGAACCATTGCCACCTTGCAGGAAGCAGATAAAGGGACAATTTCACTAGGAAATCTAGATGTTTTCACACAGAAAAATGAGGTGAGGCAGGTGTTAGGATATTTACCACAACAATTCGGTTTGTATCCTAAAATATCTGCCGAAGTATTATTAAATCATTTTGCAGTTCTCAAAGGTATTACAAACAAAGGTGAGCGTAAAGATGTTGTAAACGCTCTTTTGCACAAGACCAATCTGTATAACGTAAGAAAACAAAATCTTGGGGGGTTTTCTGGCGGAATGAAACAGCGCTTTGGCATTGCTCAAGCCTTACTTAGCAACCCGAAACTTCTTATTGTAGATGAGCCTACAGCGGGATTGGATCCTGTGGAAAGAAACCGATTCTATAATATATTAAGTGAACTTGGAGAGAATACTGTGGTAATTCTGTCAACACATATTGTTGAAGACGTAAAAGAACTATGTACTAGTATGGCTATCATCAATCAAGGACAGGTGCTACTTAAAGGTAATCCAATAAAAATAATCGAAGAACTAGAAGGCAAGGTGTTTCAAAAAAAGATTGAAAAGCCTGAATTAGAGGGGTATAAACAAAATTACCAAGTTATAAGTGAAAAACTATATCTAGGGAAGCCCATAATACATATTCTTAACAATACGAATCCTGGGGATGGTTTTTCTTCGGTTAAAGCCGATTTAGAAGACGTGTATTTCTCACAAATATTTGGCAGTAATACTAACCTTAAATCAATTTCATAATGTTGTGGTACGAAATATTTAAGTTCGAATTAAAGTATCGTTTAAAACGAGCAGACACTTACATTTTCTTTGTCTTCCTCTTACTGTTTTCAATTGTTGGCGTCGATTTTATTTATCAAGGGATGGACTTCGGCTTGGTTAAAAAGAATTCGCCTTTGGTTATTGCAAAAGCAATGGGCGCTATCACAGGAATTTTTATGATACTGGCTTCTATGATTATGGGAGTCTCCGTTTTACGAGACTTTGAATACAATATAGAATCTCTCATGTATGTAAACCCAATCAAAAAACGAGATTATCTATTAGGCCGGTTTCTAGGTTCTTTCGCAGTTTTACTTTTTGTGTTTAGTGGAGTTTTCTTTGGAATGATGATCGGAGAATATATGCCTTGGCATCAACCAGATCATTTGCTGCCTTTTAATTTATTGACATATCTGAAGCCATTTACAATTGTGACATTGCCAATTCTATTTTTTGGGGCTTGCCTATTCTTTATAACAGGTGCCTTAAGTAGAAAACTGATGGTTGTTTATACACAAGGTATTGTCCTTTTCGTCGTATTTATGTTGACCAAGGCCATAACCAATGAGTTTTGGCAAGCTATTTTAGATCCTTTTTCATTAACTACGATATCATTACTTACAGACTCTTGGACAGGGGCAGAGCGTAGTTTACAAGCCATCCCGTTTACTGGAGCGCTACTTTACAACAAGCTGTTCTGGATTGTGTTAGGCCTCCTTATTCTCGGTATTGGTTATAAAAAATTCGAATTCAATGTTGTTCCAAATAAACGCATTAAAAAGAAGAAATTCAAAACAATGGATGTCCAAACGGATCAACTTTATGATGTCGAAATTCCAGAATTCAGACTAGAACACGGTGTTAAATCGAAGTGGTCTCAGCTAATACACTTCTCGTGGTTTTATTTCGTGAGTATTTGCAAACAAGTATCTTTTTGGGCCATTGTGATTTGCGGGATGATTATCATTTTAATCAATTCGGTGAATCTGGGAACTGTATATGGTGTTGATAGCTATCCTTCAACTTATTTTATAGTTGAAGAGCTTCAAGAAACATCTTTTTACTTCTTTGTTATCATCCTTGTTCTTTATTCCGGCGAGCTCATTTGGAAAGAAAGAACTGCAAAGTTAAACTTGATTTATGATGCAAGTTCGATGTCGGATTTCTTAAATCTCGCAGGTAAATATCTTGGGCTCATACTCATCTATATTGTACTCATTATCTCCTTGATTATTTCAGGAATCATATTTCAAACTATCAACGGATATTACAACTATGATTTTCAAGTTTATTTCTATGGTTTCTTTCTGGAAATCCTACCGTTCCTAGCTTTATATACGCTCGTAGCATTCTTTGCACAGGTAATGACCAATCAAAAATTTGTCGGGATTCTGGTAGTTTTGATATTTTTCATCTTGAATAGTTCTTTGGCTCTCTTCGGAATGGATCACGATTTGTACTTCTTTGGAGGTAGTTCTTTAGGTACGTATTCAGATATGAATGGCTATGGGCATTTTATGAAGCCCTATCTAATCATCAAAAGCTATTGGTTCTTATTTGGAATACTATTACTCATTATAGCATCCGTTGTTTCCGTTAGGGGAACAGAAACTAATCTTATAAAACGATTGAGAGCAAGCAAACACCGAATCAGTAAGCCTGTCCTTAAATTAGGAGTAGTTACAGTTGTGTCTTTTATAATGCTTGGTAGCTATATATTCTATAATACGAATATCTTAAATGAGTATTGGACAACTTCCGAAGAGACTGAATTCAGAATTGCTTATGAGAAAAGTCTTAAGAAGTTTGAATATCTCCCACAACCTAAAATAGTAGCCGTTAACTTAAAAGTAGAACTATATCCGAAGTCTCGAGATTATAATGCTGAAGGGTTTTATATTCTGAAAAACACATGGGACGCACCCATTGAAGAAATTCATATTCAAAAACTTATAGAATCAAATATAACACTCGAGTCGGTCACTTTTGAAGATGGAGCATCCATTGATAATCAATATGCAGAATTTGAATATCATAAATATATCTTGAAGCAACCATTGCTAGCCGGAGATTCCATAAAAATGAGCTTTAAGCAGACCTTTACAACCAAGGGCTTTGAGCAAGGTGGTTCTAATACTAATATTGTGCATAATGGTACGTTTTTTAACAATAGGGATTTTCCAACCTTAGGTTATAATAGAAAATATGAACTTCAGGATGACGATGATCGTGCGGACTACAATTTACCATCTAGATCAAATAAAGCTAGGAGGGAAGATCCCAAACAGCTGGTTAACACGAGGTCTGGCGGTGATTCTGACGGCATTCAATTTGAAATCGTTTTAGGAACCGATGAGAATCAGACAGCTATCGCCCCTGGAAATCTATTAAAGAAATGGAAAGAAAACGATCGTAACTATTTTCATTATAAAATGGAGCTCGAAATGATTGACTTTTATTCGATAGTTTCAGCTCAATATGAAGTTAAAAGGGATACTTGGCTAGCAACTCCAGATACAGCCGCAAAACCTGTTGATCTAGAGATTTATTACCACAAAGAACACAACTATAATTTAGACCGAATGATGGAGTCAATGAAGACTTCGTTTGATTACTACAGTACTAATTTCAGTTCATATCAATACCAACAACTTCGCATTATCGAATTCCCTCGTTATGCCGAATTTGCGCAATCGTTTCCTGGAACGGTACCGTTTTCAGAATCTATCGGGTTTGTGTTAGATATAGATGACGAAGAAGATGTTGACATGGCATTTTATGTGACTGCACATGAACTGGCACATCAATGGTTTGGAATGCAAGTAGAAGCCGCTTATGTTCAAGGACAACTTATGATATTAGAAACTTTATCACAATATGCTGCCTTAATGGTTTTAAAGCAACAGTATTCTGAAGAAAAAGTGCAACAATTTTTAGACCTTCAGGAAGAGCGATATGCAGAAGGAAAACGCAGAGATGGTGGGCAAGAACCAACATTGGCTTTCGTAGAAAATCAGGAGTATATCTATTATGCAAAAGGTGCGATTAATATGTATGCACTGCAGCAACAGATTGGTGAAGACAGGGTCAATTTAGCGTTAAAAAGGTTTATCAATGATTGGAACACAATAGATGGTAAATTGAAAATAACTACCGATAGATATGCAACAACAGAAGATTTATTAGGCTATTTTAGAGACGTTACACCGAATTCACTTCAGCATATTATAAAGAATTTGTTTGAAAGCGTTTCACCGATGACTAATCAATTGGAGAAATAAATATTAATTCATTACATCATTATATCTTTACATCATTATATTTATAAGCACAATTAAAACACCAACCATGACCTTGTTTAGAAAAAACGCTTGCCTTATTTTTTGTTTAAGCCTAATTCTATTTACTAGTTGCAAAGAAGAAACCGTGTTAAGTGATAAAAATTTAGCCAAATTTTCTGAATCTGTAAAACCAGATGACATTAGGCATCATATTGCCGTACTTGCCAATGACAGCCTAAAAGGAAGACTTCCAGGAACTCCTGAATATGATCAAGCCATGGCATATGTTGTAAATAAATATAAAGAAATTGGCATTAAACCATTGGGAGACAAAGGGGGAACTACTTATTACCAAACTTTAACTTTAAGAAATTCTGTTGTTGAAGAAGCGCAATCTTTTATGATTTTAAATGATAAGGATAGTCTGCAAGTGGGTACAGATTATTTTTTTATTGGAAATGCCAATGAAATTCTAAGCGAATTTTCAGGAGCACTTGTTTTAGCTGGATTTGGGGTGCAAGCTCCGGAGTATGGCTTTAACGACTTTGAAAATATAGATGTAAAAGGAAAAATTGCAGTCGTATTTAGTGGTGCACCAAACTCTTTACCAGCAAGTGAAAGAGCATATTTTAGTAATACAGTCACAAAAATAACAACACTTGATAATTTAGGTGCTGAAGGAGTTTTGCTTGTTACAGCTCCAGGCGGAAGAGGCAATTTTAAAGGTAGTTACGATAGAATGTCGCAAGGAGGCATAAATAGTGTTTTAATGCCTGGAGGCAAAGCATTGGGAAGGTCTAATTTTGGGAATAACTTAAAATTTGGAGGCCTTTTTAATTGGACATCTTTGACAAAACTCACCGGGTTCACTGCAGAAAATTGGAAAGATTACAGTGAAAATGGAGCTGTACTAAATCAGCCATCCAAAACCATTCAATTAAAAGGTAAGGTAGTATCAACGCTCAAAGAATTTGAAAGCGCCAACGTTGTCGGGCTTTTAGAAGGGGAGGAGTTAAAAGATGAATATATCGTTCATACGGCACATTTGGACCATATTGGCATAGGCAAACCAATTGATGGAGATTCTATCTATAATGGCGCTCACGATAATGCCTCAGGAATAAGTGCTATGATAGAAATTGCCAGATTATACAGCAAATTGCCTTCAAAACCAAAACGTTCTGTAATTTTTGCGGCTGTAACAGCTGAGGAAATGGGCTTATTAGGATCAAAGTATCTCGCTGTAAATCCTCCGGTAGATCAACAAAAAATCATAGCGAATGTAAATACAGATATGCCAACTTTGATTGCACCTATAGTATCGGTTGAACCTTTAGGAGCGGAGCAAAGTAGTATTATGGAAGTGGTTAAACGATCCACAAAGCAGTTAAATTTAACAATTGATCCAGACCATGCCCCAGAGCAAGTTAGATTCGTAAGAAGCGATAATTTAAATTTTGTATTAGAAGGTATTCCGGCCTTACGTATGAAATATGGTTTAAAAACCGAAACTTCCGAAACTGGGTTGGATTCTATCATAAAGGAGTTTACAAAACAACATTATCATAAACCATCAGATGAATTAAACGAGCTGTTTGATTTTGATGCTGCTAAAACCTATGTAAGGTTGCAATTTATGAATAGTTACCTCATAAATGTTTCAGAAGAAAAACCAACATGGAATGAAGATTCCTTTTTTAGAAAGTTTAAAAAATAAAGTTAGTTCTAAATATCATTAATTCATTTTCCCATTAGATCATTGTATCATTAGATCATTAAATCATTAAATCATTGTATCATTACATCATTAAATCATTACAACATTGTCACTAACTCTTAACTTCAATTTTTTTCAACTGAATAAAGCCAAAAGCATCCAATACTCTTATAATCAAATATGTGATATCAATCTCATACCATTTTACACCAAAATTAGCCCTGCTTGCAAACTTATGATGATTATTATGGTATCCTTCACCCATCATTAAAAAATCAAAACGAAAGAGATTTTTACTTGTGTTTTTCATTGAATAATTTACATAGCCATAGATATGACCAAACCAGTTAATGATCACCCCATGTACAGGAGCCATTAAAAACGTTAGAGGTAATAATAACCACTGCCACCAAGTCGTCACAAAGAATGCAAAGAATAATATATAAGCGCTAATCCAAAGCAAACGAGAAAATCGAGAACTTGCAAAGAGGTCAAATCTTTTCCATCGCGGAACATTTTTGGTAAAACGCTGCTCAATATCAATACGTTGTTTATTAATATCTTGATAGATTGTTTTTGTTTTCCACATCATGGCAAATAAATTAGCATCATGAGATGGAGAATGTGGATCCTTTTCGGTATCTGTGTATGCATGATGCATGCGATGCATAATACCATAACCATAGGCGCTTAGATAGCTTGAACCTTGAAAAATCCAAGTCAAAATAAACATAATACGTTCCATCGTTTTTGACATAGTAAATACCTGATGTGCTGCATAACGATGTAAAAAGAAAGATTGAAAAAACAATCCTCCATACCAAAGCACTAAAACAAAAATAATGATTGCCATGTTTTTTCTTGCAAAGGTAGTTGGATGTTACAAACGAAACAATGAACCTAAATCAATAAAACACATTCTACAAACGTTTTCTAATTCTGCTTAAAGCTTGTGCAGTAACACCAATATAAGAACTAATGTATTTTAAAGGAATTACTTTTAAGAGTTCTGGACGTTCTTTAAATAATTTCAGGTAACGTTCTTCAGCAGTAAGATTCAATAAGTTCTGTTCGCGTTTAGATTTTATCAAAAAGAGACGTTCTGCAGTCAATCTTCCAATAAGATTTCCTATTTGTGTCGTTTTATAAACCGATTGCAAATCATCATAAGTAATGCTTAAAATACTTGTTTCAGTTAGTGCCTGTAATTGATAAGCTGAAGGCGTTTGTGTTAAGAAGGAATCATAAGCACTAATAAACTGATCTTTCAAACTAAAGCCAAAGGTGATTTCTTTTTCTGGATTTTCCTTAGGAATGTACAAACGTACAACACCAGATTCTATAAAGGATATATGATTTTCTATTTCATCAACTTTTAAAAAAACCGATTTCTTTGGAATTACACGATGCTGTAATTTTGATGTGAAAAAATCCCAATCTCCTTGAGATATGGTCGCTATTTGATCTAAGTATGCTTTTATCTGTTCCAAATATTTTAATCGAAATTATTGAGATACAAAGATAAGGATTCATATCCCAGAACTTACGTTTATTGTGTGTACAAACATTATTTCATTAATTCATTTTTTCATTAGATCATTGAATCATTAGATCATTGAATCAATATATCATTACATCAATAAATCATTACATCACTGCCTGCTAGCAGGCAGGTGTGTGCAATGGAAATTATGAGCTGTAAAGTTTATTAATATTCCCTTTATAAGTCTGTCCAATTGGTATTTTATGCTCATTAATGATTATCCTATTGCCTTCGATATGTTTGATTTTATTTTTGGCCACAATAAAGGATTTATGGGTTCTAATAAAATTTGATTTTGGGAGTAAATTATCAAAATCTGAAATTTTTTGATTGCTAACAATCATGTCATTCTTTACATACACTTTGGTATAATGTCCGTAAGCTTCTATAAACAATACATCTTCAAAATGAATTTGATGATGTTTTTTATCACCTTTTAAGAAAAAACTAATAGCGTTTGGTTCAGTTTCAGTGGTTGATAATGCAGGTGTACTTTTCTTATTTACGCTAGTATCAATTGTTTTGTTAATCGCTTTTATAAAGCGTTCAAAGCTAAATGGTTTCAGTAAATAATCAGAAATATTAAGTTCATAACCTTCTAATGCAAATTCTTTGTATGCTGTGGTAACAATAATTTTTGGAGGATTGGCTACTGTTTTTAAAAAATCGAAACCAGATAATTTAGGCATATTAATATCTAGAAATAGTAAGTCGACAGTATTTTCGTTAATAAATTGCATGGCTT
>RCNE010001943.1_pt1 | contig 11221 bp, 10 predicted proteins | sample 2041361 | NCBI WGS metagenome assembly RCNE01 (sample SAMN09708229, study PRJNA481090) | Marine sediment metagenome, whole genome shotgun sequencing project.
TCTGGGCCCAATACGATCCGTTGCAGCTCGCTACCCCCAAGGCATTCGAGGAAAACCCAACGCTAATCTGGCAATGGTATCGCTGGCGGCGCGAACTGGTCGCAAAGGCCAAGCCCAATCCGGGCCATCTCGCGTTGGCGCAACTTGCCGGGCTGGTACCGCGTTTGACGCTCGTCACGCAGAATGTTGACGGACTGCATCAACGGGCCGGAAATACCGACGTTATCGAGTTTCACGGCAATCTCTTCGATGATCGATGCCATGCCGAGGGTTGCATCGTCAAAAGCTCCTCTTCTCAGCAACACGGAGAGCCCGATGTGCCCACCTGCCCGCGCTGCGGCGCCAATCTGCGTCCGGGCGTTGTCTGGTTCGGCGAGGCCATACCGGACGTCGCGCTCAACGAATCTTTCGCCGCAGCGGCCGATTGCAACGTCTTCCTGTCCATTGGAACGTCCTCCCTGGTCTACCCTGCCGCCGGGATTGCCGACATTGCTCGTGAAAACGGTGCGATAGTCGCCGAAATTAATCCCGAACCCACGATGCGGGCAGCGTCCTACGATTTCAGCATTGCGGCGAACGCCGGAGTAGCGCTGCCAAAGCTGCTAGAATTACTGGCCGCCTGATCTTCGAAAAAAGCGACGGAGTCATTCAATGGAACGATCGGCCAAGAACATCCTGGCAACCCGCAAATGGACACGCATCGGCGCCTTGGCGCTGGTCGTTTTCCTGCTCATCAATTTTGTACTCGGCTTCTGGTTCTCGCGCGAACCGGACATCTTCTGGGTGAACAGGGCCGCAGATCCCGAGTCTGCGGTGGTGGGCTTTTCGACGACAGACACGCTGGTTCGCGTTGCCGATACGTTGCTGGACAAGCCGGGCGGCTATCTAACCAACGACAAGATATTGCCCAATATTTTCCTCGACAATATTCCGAGCTGGGAATACGGGGTCCTGCAACAGGTGCGTGATCTTGCCCGCGTCATTCGTAACGACTACAGCCGCAGTCAGTCACAATCGAAGGAAGACGAAGACGTTGCGGCCTCCGAGCCTCGGTTCTTTTTCGACAACGACTCATGGATCCTGCCGGCAACTGAATCCGAGTACCGCGATGCAATCAAGGGCTTCGTGAAGTATCGCGATCGGCTCGAAGCAGGCGACCGCGACACACAGTTTTATGCGCGTGCCGACAACCTCCGGGAATGGCTCTCACAAGTCGAGAAACGGCTCGGCAGTCTCACCCGCAGACTTGGCGATAGCGTTGCCACCGACCGCATCAACGAAAACCTCGCTGGCGAGCCGGCTGCTGAAGCGGCCGGCGCACAGCCGGATACCGTCAACGTGCGTACGTCATGGTTTGAAATCGATGATATCTTCTTCGAAGCGCGCGGCACGGCTTGGGCGCTGGTACATTTCTTCCGCGCGGCCGAGTTTGATTTTGCCCATGTGCTGGCCGACAAGAACGCCGAAGTCAGCGTCCGGCAGATCGTTCGCGAGCTCGAGGCCAGTCTCGACCCGCTCCGTTCGCCACTGGTCCTTAACGGTGGTGGCTATGGTCTGTTTGCCAATCATTCCCTGGTCATGGCGAACTACCTGGCGCGGGCCAATGCAGCGGTAATCAACCTGCGGCAATTGCTCGACGAGGGTTAGCCGGCCGCACGTTTGTCGGAAATCACGGCGCCGGCCAATAGCGCGACGGCCGCCATACTCCAGACGATGACTGCGCCCGTGGGAAGATCCAGCAATACGGACAGGGCAATCCCGATGAAGTAGGACACGGCGCCAATGACGTAGCCGGCAAACAGCCGGTTACCGCGCTTGATCCCGGTTGTCGCCAACGCAGGAATGATCAGGCTCGCGAACACCAGGTAAATTCCCACGATCTGTACGGATGCCGTAACCGAGATCGCAAACACCAGGTAGAACACCAGCGCGTCAGAGCGCGGAGACAACGCAAACCAGACGAACAGCACGACAAGGTACAGCACGGCAATCGGCAGCAATGACGACCAGGTTTGCCAAAGAATCTGGCCGACGAGCAGCTCCTTAAGATGCTCACTGCCGTGCGGATTGCCGGCCAGTAACAAAATGCCGCCCGTAGCTGCGAGAATGAACACGATGCCGATCAACGGCTCCTGGATCTTCGGCCAGCGTTTCTCAGTGAAGTGCAGCCCCATCGCTACAACGAGCGCCGCGCTCACCGCGGCAAACTGCACCTGCACGCCTTCCGGATCCCAGTCCATCGCATGCGCGGCAATGACCCCGAGGCCGGCCACCTGGGCGATCGCAAGGTCGATGAAAATGATGCCGCGTTTAAGCACCTCCTGGCCCAGGGGTACGTGGGTGCTTAACACGATAAGCCCGGCTACCAGTGCGGGTCCGACGATGGTCCAGTCAATGAAGTCAGTCATGGCCTTGGGCTCTCAACAGCCGCTCAATGATGTCATCGAACAGGGAGAATAAGTCCTGTGCCTCATCAGTACCACCGACCGTCAGTGGCAGGACGATGGCTGCAACGCCAATACGATCTGATAGCCACTCGGAAGGCCTGGCGTCCTGATACGGGGAGCGAATAATGAAGTCGGCGCCGCCTTCTTTGAACTGCGAAGTGAGTCGGGAAAGATGTGTCGCGGTCGGCGGCAATCCAGGGATTGCCTCGAGATTGGCCGCTTCCTCGATGCCCAGCCAGCGTTCCAGGTAGACCCAGGACTTGTGATGCGTAATCGATCGCGCGCCGCGCAATGGTTTCGCACGCGCCTCCCATATCGTAACCGCGGCGTCCCACCGCCTCAGGAAGTCGGCGAGACCCCCTTGATACGCCGCTGCATTGTCGGGGTCCAGCGCGACAAGCCGTTCGCTGAGGACTCTGGCGACGACCTCGATGTTATGTGGATTCGTCTGGATGTGCGGATTTCCAAGAGGATGTATGTCACCTCCGGCACGATCGACGCTGACCGTTGCATCGAGTCGCAGGACGTAGTTGCTCGCCTCCATATAGCCCGGGTTGCCCGGCATCACTCTGCGGTTATTCGCTTTCTGCAATAGCGCGGGCAACCAGCCGATCTCAAGTTCGGCACCGCTGCAAATGACCAGGTCGGCCTGCCGGACCTTCGCAATCAGACTTGGTCGCGCCTGGATGTAATGCGGATCCTGCAGCGCCGTAGTTGCGCCATACGTCTCGACGAGCGACCCACCGATCTCCGTCGCCAGTGCGGCCCATTCCGGTTCACAGGCAAAGACGTTGAGCGTGGCGCTGGCCACGTGCGGAGACACGGCCAACAGCAGCACGAGCATCATTCTTTTCATCACAATGGCCCCTAGAAAGTGTGCGCGCCATGCGCGCCGATGCTGTGGATGTACTGCACGCCCCACTGGGTGTCGTCAGACGGTCCGGCTTCGTCTCGCGTGAACTGCAGACGCAGCCGGCTGAATTCGCTGTTGGACCAGTCGGTCATGATCGTGTAGCGCCGCGGGTCGCTACCCGGCGCGGCAAGCTCCGTACCGTCAAACAACGGGCCGGGACTATCCGCTGACAGTCCGTCGATTCTGCCGCCCAGGCGCCACCTGGGTATCGGCTGATACACAGCCTGCGCGTACCAGCCCGCCTGTCCTGCGTCGTAGAGCAGCGGCGTACCCCCCGGTAATACATAGTCGCCACTTTCATCGCGCCAGAAGTACTCAGCCTGGACAACCAGGTTCTTCTGCTTCCAGTTGCCATCCGGCGCCCATTTCCAGACGAATTCCGCTGCTGTCAGAGTCGAGTCGCCAGTGAATAGCAGCGGGTCATCTTCGTCGCCGGACGGACGGCTAACGGCCGTACCGTCGAGGTAAGACAAACCGGCGAGCCAGCTACTGTCGGTACCGACATCGCCACCGAACTTCGCAAACAGCGTGTAGCTGCCGAAGCCTGACTTTGCCGCGCCCGCCGTGGGATAGCGATCACCGCGCAGCCATTCGCCGCCAAACTCCATGTAGAGGTCGGTCGGCGCGAGCCAGCGAAACTGCACACCATCGTCGAGATACTGGCCGCCAAGAAACGCCTCGTAAGGCAGCGGTTGGTCCGCAAAGTCCCAGCTGTGCGCATGCTTCTCGTTCAGGTAGCCAATGCCCGAAAAAAAGCGCCCGAGTTTTGCGCCAAGGCCTGCAGGCAACGCCGTTGCCTCGACCCAGGCCTCCTCGATCTCGACAACCGCTTCTCCATCCTCCAGCGCCAGCGCCGCGGTCAGGTAGGCCGAGAACTTGTCGTCGACATTGGCGTTGAATATCAACTCGGTTTCACCGAGTCCCAGCCCTTCATCGATCGGCCCTGCTTCTCCGCCGAATGGAAAGCCCTGGATCGCATAAGCGTCAGGGTCCTGGCTGAAGTTCCATGCCTGGCCCTGGAAGATCACTCCAATCGCGGGATTGAATGCAGATGACCGTGAGCCACCCGACAGGCTCGAGGCCTCTGCAGTGTCCACCTGCCTGGCCGCATAACCGGCCTGCAGGGCATTCTGTTCGGCGACAGCAAGCCTCTGCTCGAGTTCGGCTATCCGGGCCTCGTAGTCGGACCGCAATTCCTGAACTGCTACGCGCAGCAATTCGATTTCTGATTCCTGCGCCTGCACGGCGGCGGAGCAAACAGCAACGAGTACCGTAATGGCCACTTTAAACGGGGTACGCATGAAATCGCCCTCCCAATTGATCTGGTTAACACCGATCACGGGCTTCTGCCGTGACCGCAACGTCGTTGACTAGATCTGAGACGGAGGATCGCGTTGGTGGTTACAGAGAACGTCGGAGCTCGACGATGCCGTCGGCAGAAAATCGGCGGCAGGGATGTGATTCGAAACAGGCAACGGGCTCGACCCGGAACTCGGCGGCACTGCCGACGGATTGCCATAGCTTGCGCAGAGAGCACACTCGCCAGCATCGCTCCCGGCGTGCGTCGCGGCATGTGCCATGCCCAGCACCTGGCTCGCGACAAACACGAGTATCAGTAGCGTGCGAATTAAGCGGTACATCGGCAAAACTGGTCGTTGCTCCCCGTAGGTTCCTGCTTATCCAGGTTTCAGTAAATCCCGACCCAGGTCGGTATCTGCTTCCAACTGCTATTGAGGTCTTTGTCGAGTCGACGATACTCGGACTCGAACTGCCCGACAAGACCCCAGAAACGGCGTGAGTGATTCATGTGCCTTGCATGGCAAAGCTCATGAATCATGACGTAACGCAAATGCGCCGGTTCCAGAAACATGAGGCAATAATTTAATGAAATGGTTCCATTGCTGGAGTGGCTGCCCCAACAGGTACGCTGGCCGCGCACGTGCATCTTCTTGTAGGCGTTTCCGGTCAGCGCTGACAATGACCGCAGTCGTGGCGCGTACTCGCGTTTCGCCAGGCTGAGCAGCCAGCGTTTGAGCGCCTGCACACAGAGGGTCTCATTCTGCGTGCACCCGCTTAGCACAACAGCGTCGCCCTGCGTTCGGTACCTCACCGATCGAGCGGCTTCCTCGGGTTCATAGCGAACGGAGAATTGCCGTTCGATGCCGTTCAGGCGGACTGTCTGCGGCAGCGCGAACGGCTCTGGCGGATGCTCAGCAGCAAACGAGGCCCTCGCTTTGCTGATCCAGTCGCGGTGAGCTTCGACAAACTCACGCACAACCACCGGTCGCGTGCGTTTCGGGACAACAACCTCGACGCGCCCGCGAGGAAACACCTTGATCGAGAGGCGTCGGGCCCGACCACTCTCACGCACGGAGAAGCCCGACACGCTGTCGGGCTCGTCGACTTCCGAGAACAGGGATAATTGGGTCGCAGCGCCTTGCACCGCGCCTATTCTACTAGATTCCCGCGGACGATTACCGCATCGCGCTTATGTAATCGGGCGCTTGTGTAATTAATCGCTTGTGTAATTAATTATGGGTCATTGACGGCGATTGGCGTCAGGGCCGCTTGCCGCTGAAACGCTCCGCGTCATCCATCGTCATTTCACCCTCAACGCCACCAACTTCCGCGCTGTCGCTAATGAAGAGCTCGACCTCGCGTTTGAGAATAATCTTTCCCTCGACGCGTGACCCAGGGCCGATAACGACGCGCGGTTTGCGCTTTTTCGAATTACCCCAGCCCCAGCCCCTGTTCTTGTTGACGATCAGGTCGCCTTTTACAACGGATTTGCCCTCGAGGCTCACATCACCGTTCACCGTTTCCACATTGCCGCCAACCACTGCGCCCGTAAGCTCAATCTGGCCATTCACATTGGTAACGTCATCCTCAACCGTGGTGCCAGTTTCGAGGGTGATCCGCCCGTTGACCGCGTCAATCTCGCCGTCTATTGCACCCTGCTCGCCTACCGTTATCGAACCATTCACCGTATTCAGGCTGCGACTCTGTACGCCGTCGCCCAATTTGAGAGATCCGTTTACTGTTGTGGCGTCCTCGATAGTCGCGCCGTCGTCGATGCGTATCGTGCCGTTAACCGTCGTGACATCGCCAGTCACCATTGCGTTTTCGCCGACAGAAACGCTGCCGTTCACGGTTGACGCACCGTCGGACTCCGCCCCGGCCTCAACCTTCACGCTCTTGTTCACACTGGCGCCCAGCGCCGGCACGGAAAGCAGCATGATCAACAGGCCAACGGTAAAGGTGTTTTTGGTCAAAAACCTGGTCATTTTCGGATCCTCTTTATCGGTTCTTACTGTTTAGATACCGCAATTAGCGATTTGGTTGCAAGCTGGTTGCGGGCACAAAGGTCCGGTACTCTTATCGCCAATGCCCACCGTCCTTGAAGCCCGCGATCTCACCAAGCAATACCCTGGCGTTCGAGCCGTTGACGGGGTGAGCTTCGCGATGCCCGAGGGAATCTGCTTTGGCCTGCTTGGACCCAACGGCGCTGGTAAGACGACGACGGTCGAGATAATCGAGGGTGTAACGCCCGCGACCTCAGGCGAAGTCTATTATTTCGGCGAACCCGTGGGGGCGAAATTCCGGCAGGAAGCAGGCATCCAGTTCCAGAATACGGCGCTGCAGGACTTCCTTACGGTCCGCGAGACCATTGAGATGTTTCGCTCACTTTACGCACGCAAGGCCGACTTCGACGACCTGGTCGAACAATGCTCGCTCGGCGACCTCATGGACCGTGACAATCGCAAGTTATCGGGCGGCCAGCGGCAGCGCCTGTTACTCGCCGTCGCGCTGGTCAACCGGCCGCGTCTTATCTTCCTGGATGAGCCAACGACCGGGCTGGACCCACAGGCCCGTCGAAATTTCTGGGACCTCGTGCAAAATCTGCGGAGACAGGGAGCTTCGATCGTCCTGACGACCCATTACATGGACGAGGCGCAGGTCCTCTGCGACGAGATTGCCATTATGGACGCCGGCAAGATCGTGACTCAGGGCTCACCGGACGCCCTGCTGCGCGAGCGCTACCAAGGCCTGATTATCGAATTGCCTATTGCTGACATCACAAGTGAGCTCGACGATATAGAGCACACCGTGTATGAAAACCTCGGTATCGTCGAGGTGGTCACTTTGGATGTCAGTGCCGCCCTGCAGCTGCTCTCGCCGCACGTTCAGAACCTCAACCACATCAAGATCCGGCAACCCAACCTCGAAGATCTGTTTCTCGATCTGACCGGCCATACGCTGCGAGCCTGAGACCATGTTCGGACGCATCTACGCTATTTTCCAGGGACGCAATCGTGAATTCCTCCGCGACCGCGCGTCGTTCGCATGGAATATGTTGCTACCAGTCGTGCTGATGTTCGGATTGTCCTTCGCGCTCGGCGTCGATCGTGACGCCTATACGGTCGGTGTTTTGCAGGACGATGACGACATCGTCGCAGAGCAGCACCCGTTTCTCGGCATGCGCTACATCAAATTCGTCGCCATTCAGGACAAGGACGATGCGCTGAAAAAGGTCTCCCGCCACCAGCTCGACCTGCTCGTGGAATTCGGTGACGCGCCACGCTACTGGATCAATCCCGATTCGACCAAGGGCCACTTCGTCGAACTGGCGCTGCTGCAGGCCGGCGCGACGGCGCCACCGAACATCAAAAAAGAGCAGATTGCAGGCGATGCGATTCGCTACGTCGACTGGGTGCTACCCGGCATACTCGGGATGAACATGATGTTCAGCTGCATGTTTGGTGTTGGCTACGTCGTCGTACGTTATCGCAAGAACGGTTTCCTGAAGCGTCTGAGCGCAACGCCACTCACGTCATTCGAGTTCATAACCGCTCAGGTCGCCTCGCGCATGGTACTGATCATGACCATTACGGCGTTCGTCTATACCGGTACACACCTGTTCCTGGATACGCGCATGGAAGGCAGTTTCTTTACGCTCTTCCTGGTCGCGCTCGTCGGTGCAATTTCTATGGTCTCGCTGGGCCTCGTCATCTCGGCCCGAGTCACCAGCGAAGAGCTGGCCGGTGGGCTGCTCAACATTATCAACTGGCCGATGATGCTGTTGTCGGGCGTCTGGTTTTCGCTTGAAGGGGCAGGCGAATTTGCGCAGAACCTCGCAAATATTTTTCCGCTTACCCACGTGCTTGCCTCCGCGCGCGCCGTGATGCTCGATGGCGCTACGCTGGTCGACGTCGCACCGAGCCTGCTTGCGTTGACGGCGCTCAGCGCCGTGTTTATCGGTATCGGCGCCAGGGTCTTTCGCTGGGGTCAGTATTAAAATCTGGGGTCAGTACTAAAATAATGAGTGGCAATGAAATATTCACTGATTGATATCGGGGCCAACCTGGCCCACGACAGCTTTGATGACGACCGCGACGCCGTGCTGCAGCGCGCTTTCGATGCAGGCGTTAGCCGCATCGTTGTCACTGGCAGCAGTGACGACAGCAATGTCCGCGCAGCGAAACTCGCCGAAGCGCATCCCGGCGTCCTGTTTGCGACGGCCGGAGTTCATCCTCACCATGCCTCCGACTACACGGACAAGAGCGACGCGTTGATTCGTGACTTCGCCGGTAAGGACGCCGTGGTCGCGATCGGCGAATGCGGACTGGACTACTTTCGCAATTTCTCACCGCGGGAGGCGCAGCTCGAGGCGTTTCGGCGGCAGCTCGATATCGCGAAAGATTGCGAGCTGCCTGTGTTCCTGCATCAGCGCGACGCGCATGACGACTTCGTCGAGGTGCTCGAGGAATCCCTGCCAGGCCTGTCACGCGCGGTCGCACACTGCTTTACGGGCGAAGGCGAGTCGCTGCACGAATACGTGGCGATGGGTCTGTATATCGGGATTACCGGGTGGATTTGCGACGAGCGCCGCGGCCAGCACCTGCACGATATCGTCCCGGTGATTCCCGACGACCGGCTCCTCATTGAGACCGACGCGCCCTACCTGCTACCGCGCAACATCCGGCCACGCCCGAAGTCGCGTCGCAATGAACCCGGTTTTCTGCCCTATGTGCTGGAGACCGTCGCGGAGGCACGTGGCCAGAGCATCGAGCATGTCGCCGAAATCACCACGCGCAACGCCATTCGATTCTTTGATCTGGACAAATGCTAGCTGCGCTTGCGGTGCGTGATCTTCTCAGACCTTGGCACCGAGGGCCGCTTTCCTGATCAGCTCCCAGTGCGGCCGGAACGCCTCGATCTTGAACTTGGCCGCGTTCTTGTCGGGTTCGCCGAACTCGTCGACCAGCTCGTCCAGCGTGCAAACCAGTCCCGGCACACCCTTGGTGAACTCGGCACCGTCGAGGAACACAAGGCGGCCAGCGACCGGTACCTCGCGTACGATCTGGCGCACGGCGGCGATGCGGTCAAACAGCATGGGCTGGGGATTCGAGAACGTGTAGCGGCGCTCGTTGCTGATCACGGCCCAGTCCTGCATCTTGTCGCTGCCAAAAACCGTTCCCTGAACATCCTTGATGTCAACGATAAGCACGCCGTTGGACGTCAGCAGTAACTGGTCAATCTGTATCTCGCCCTCGTCCGCGCTCGGAATAACGAGACCTTCAATACGTTCAAAGCTGATCGCATTAAACGCGCGCTGCAACGGATTGCTCCTGCCGCGAATGTAGCGATAGATCAGCCAGACAACCAACAGCGCCAGTACGGCGAGCGCCGGCAAAAGCCAGGGCGGGTTCTCGAAATTGGAGAGGTCAGGCATAGGGTTCGGAATAGCGGGGCTTGCCGCTATCCTATTGACCGCCCATTGCGGAGGCAAGCGAATCCAGGTCGGCGTTGATGCTGATTGCCTTCGCAGGGCGCGCGAGGATCTCCTCGAGCTCTGCTGGCAACGGCACCGTTTCGCCGATGATGGGCTCGACAATGGTCTCGAACTTCGCCGGATGCGCGGTTCCGACGAGTATCCAGTCGTGCGCAACCGCCAGTTCGTCATCCAGCTGGCGCCAGGTGTGCGTCGCAGTCGCCGTGTGCGGGCAGGTCGCAAAGCCGAAGTCGAGAAAATCCTGCCGCATCGCAGCTTCGATTTCCTTATCGCTCACCGACAATACGCCGAGTTGCTCGCGCAAGACATCAGCCTCACCGAGCAGCTTCCGTAGTCTCTCCATGTTGCTCGGGTCGCCGACATCCATGGCCGATGCCAGGGTCTGCAGGCTGGCCCGTGGCAGCCATTGCAGTGTGTCGAAAAACTCTGCGATCGTACGATTGGCATTGGTCGCCATGATTATCGGTCCGATCGGCAACCCCATCTCTCGCGCCATGATACAAGCGAAGGCATTGCCCAGGTTGCCGGTCGGGATTATGAAAGCGGGCTTACGACCGGTGCGTCGCATATGCGCAAGGCTGGCATCCGCGTAATACGTGCTTTGCGGCAGCAGGCGCCCAATATTGATGCTGTTCGCAGAGCTGAAACGATGCTGCGTCGACAAAGCGGTATCAGCCATCGCCGCCTTCACCATCGCCTGGCAGTCATCGAAGGAACCCTGCACCTTCAGCGATAGCACGTTATCACTCCAGCAACACAGCTGGTGCGCTTGACGATCCGAAACACGGCCATCGGGAAACAGCACAACGACACGCATGCCGGGGCGCTGATCAAAGGCAGCGGCAACGGCGCCACCGGTATCACCCGACGTCGCTACGAGTATCGTCAGCGGCGCATCCGGGTCGCCCTCCAGCCGCGTCAGGCAGGCGGCAAGAAAACCCGCACCTACGTCCTTAAACGCCGCGGTCGGGCCATGATAAAGCTCGAGCAGCGATACGTTTTGCCCGCCCGCAGGAAGGCGCGTCACCGGTATTGGAAAGCTGAACGTCTCTGAGAGGATATCAGCCA
>RCNE010001944.1_pt1 | contig 11219 bp, 7 predicted proteins | sample 2041361 | NCBI WGS metagenome assembly RCNE01 (sample SAMN09708229, study PRJNA481090) | Marine sediment metagenome, whole genome shotgun sequencing project.
GCATCCCGCCGGCAGCTGCGGCGGGAGTGATGACCTCACGCGCCGCATCCGAAGCCTTTTTCATCGCCGGCACCAACCGCGCCATGTTCCGATTCACGATGCTGAACCACTTCTGTAATGACATGGAACAACTGCATGACCCGAAGCTCCCGCCGGATCGTATTCGTCAGGACGTCAGTCGCAGTCCCGGGGGCGACAGTCGCCTGTACCTGAACAACTGCATCGGTTGTCACACTGGCATGGATCCGATGGCTCAGGCATTTGCTTACTACAATTTCGATGAGGACACGGGCGCGCTCGAGTACACGGCGCCGAACGTGCAGCCGAAGTACTTCAACAACGACCTGAACTTCCCGCAAGGATTCAGAACCCCGGATGACAAATGGGACAATTACTGGCGTAAAGGCCAAAACGCTTATCTTGGATTTGATGATGCGCTCACGGGCAGCGGCTCCGGCGCGCAGTCGCTGGGCGAAGAGCTCGGTAACAGCTACGCCTTTGCGGCCTGCCAGGTCAAGAAAGCGTTTCGTGCCGTCTGCCTGCGTGACCCCGAGAACGTGACCGACCGCGACAAAGCTGATGAGATCGTCACAACCTTCCGCGGGACCGGCTACCAAATGAAGCAAGTATTCGCGGATGCCGCCGTGCACTGCATGGGCGACTAGGGGAACGTGATGATGAAACAGACCTTGCGACTGATGCTGCGTACTCCTCTGCTGATCCTGTCATCGAGCTTGCTATTGAGCGCTTGTAGTGGCGGTGCAGAGACCACCGAGAATACGCTGTTACAGAACGCCGGTGACGTCGGCGACGCCGCCTACAGCGGCGAGGTAGCCCGCGACGACGATGTCCTGCAGTTCCAGCAGGAATTCTGGGGGAAAGCTCGTGGCAGCGATCGCTGCGGTGCCTGCCATAACGAGGTGGTCGGGCAGACGCCGATGTTTGTCCGCAGCGATAACGTCAATGACGCCTACGACGCCGCGCTAACGATCACGGACCAGGAACGACCGTCGCAATCGCGCGCTGTTGAAAAAGTCAGCGAGCCGCCCATCGGCCACAATTGCTGGGTCGATGACCCGGGCGTTTGCGGTTCGATCATAACCGCCTGGATTGAAAACTGGGTCGGCGAGACCTCGGGTGGCGGACGCGAAATCGTACTTGCGGCGCCCGCTTCGACGGATCCAGCGGAAAGCCGAAATTTTCCGGAAGATTCCAACGCCTTTCAGCAGCTGATTCACGAACCTATTCTCGAGCCTTACTGCTCAAGCTGTCACAGCTCGCAATCGCCGAACGCACAACAGCCCTACTTCGCGGACCCGGATATCGACAACGCCTATGAAGCCGCGAAGTCCAAGATCAATCTCGACACACCGGCAGACTCGCGCTTCGTCGTGAAGGTCAGCCCCGTACCCTTCGGCGAGTCGCATAACTGCTGGGACAATGGCGACTGCGATACGGCGTCCGCTGAGATGCAGGCCGCAATTGCGGAATTTGCCGGCGATATCGAGCCGACTACTGTCAACCCTGATCTCGTGTACAGCAAGGCTGTGAAACTGATTGAACACGGCACGTTGGCGTCCGGCGGCAACCGTTATGAAGATGTGCAGGTCGCGCTCTGGCAATTCCAGACCGGTAACGGCCTGGTGGCTTACGACACCAGCGGCGTTGATCCAGCGATTGATCTTAATTTATCCGGCGACGTCAGCTGGTTCGGCGGCTGGGGCATCACCATTGGCAACAGCGAAGCGCAGGGTCCAGGCAAGGCGCGCGGCTCGACGACGGCAAGCAAAAAGCTCCATGACATCCTTCAGGAATCCGGCGAATTCTCTATTGAGGCCTGGGTAGTTCCAGCAAATGTAACCCAGGAAATGGCACAGATCGTCACCTACTCGCTGGGATCTGAGGACAGGAATTTTGCGCTGCAGCAAACACTTTACAACTACGATTTCCTGCTGCTGACCGATGCCAAGGGCTCGGACAACGTGCCGCTGTTTCAGCCCAACGGTGAGCCGGCCGTTTCGACACCGGACATGGACGAGGTACTGCAGGCTACGCTGCAACACGTCGTCGCCACGTACAGCCCGGTCGAGGGTCGCAAGATTTTCGTCAACGGCGAGCTTGTTTCGAACACCGACCCCATTCCGGGCGGCACGCTCGTCGACTGGCGCGACAACATGGCCTTCATTCTCGGCAACGAAACGTCCAACGACGGTGTATGGGAGGGTACGTTCCGCCTGGCTGCCGTGCATCGACGCGCGTTGACGCTCGAACAGGTTACGCAGAGTTTCGACGCCGGTGTTGGCGAGAGATTCTTCCTGCTGTTCGATATATCCGAGCGAATTAGTGCGGAACCCGATTCGTCGTTCATCCTGTTCGAGGTGCAGCAGTTCGACAATTTCGCGTATCTCTTCGACAAGCCGCACTTCATCACGCTTGACGGCTCTGCACCGGAGGGCATCCCAATCGAGGGCCTGCGCATTGCAATGAACGGTCGCGAAGCGCAGGTTGGACAATCGTTTGCAACACTCACGGACCTGCTGAGCGCCGCGGAATTCGGCGAACTTGGGCAACCATTATCGGCGCTCGGCGCTGTAATACCGCTGGAGAAAGGACCGGAAAACGACGAGTTCTTCCTGACCTTCGATGCGCTTGCCAACAACACGTTTGATCGTGACGAAGATCCGGTGCTGGTGATTACACCGACTGACCTAGACCCCGCAGCACATATCGGCGTACGTACGTTTGATGAGATCGCAGCAACATTCTCAGAGATCACCGGCGTCGACCGCATGATCGAGTATCCAGACGGGTCGTTCCCGGTGGACGAGACCTTCCAGGAACTCAGGCAATCGTTGCCGGCCGTTGCAGACGTGACCACCTTCCTGTCGTCACACCAGGTCGCAATCGCACAACTCGCAATCCAGTACTGCGACGCGGCCATCGGTACCGCCGCCAATTCCAACCCGGATGCAGCGACTTATTGGCCCGACTTCAACTTTGATCAGACCGCCGGCGACGCATTCAGCGTGGCGAACCGCAGCAACTTTGTCGACCCGCTGATTCTGAAAGCAACGGGCCAGTCACCGTCAGGACCGTCGATCGCCACGCAGCCGACGTATGCCGAGCTGTATGACGAGCTGGCGGCTTTCCAGGCAGCCGACGGCCGTCCGGATAATTTGATTGATCGTTTGTTGGACGGACCGAGCAACACGCGCGCCATTGGCAAGGGCGTTTGCGCTGCCATGCTCGGCAGCGCCGCAACGCTGGTGCAATGATGAAACGGATTTCAAGGGAACACTTGTAATGACGAGAAAACACAACAAACGAGATTGGGACGCGCCGCAGCTGCACGGTGATCATCCGCGCCCGCTGACACGACGCCAGTTCGTGGCGCAGGGCTTCATGACCGGTGGCGCCTACACCCTGGGCGGCGGCGTGTTGAGCCTGTTCTCCAATCCGCGTGACGCACTTGCTGAGCTGTCGGGTGACCTGAGCTCGCAGCTGCTGGATCCGTGTCGCATTGCGACCGACGGCGCGGGCAAGATCCCTTTCATCTGCTTTGACCTGGCCGGTGGCGCGAACATCGCGGGCTCGAACGTCCTCGTCGGCAAAGAAGGCGGCCAGAGCGACTTCGTGAGCACAGCGGGCTACGAGAAAATGGGCCTGCCCGGCGACATGATCCCGGGACTCAACGATCCGGACTCGGGCGAGCCGTACGCCAACTTCGATCTGGGCCTCGGTTTTCATCTCGACAGCGCGTTTCGCCGGGGCATCATGCAGAGCCTGACGCCGGGTCGCGAAGCAAACATCAACGGTGCGGTGATCCCGGCGCGTTCCGACAACGACACCAGCAATAACCCACACAACCCGATGTACGGCATTGCAAGAGCCGGTGCCGACGGCTCGATACTGACGCTGGCGGGTTCCGAGAACACGGACTCGGGTGGCAACTCGATGCTGCCTGCAGCGCTCTACAATCCGGAGCTGCGACCGACCAAGGTTGACCGTCCCAGCGATGTCGTGAACCTCGTCGATACCGGTGATCTTGTCGGTATCCTGAGCAAGGAAGACGCGACCGCGGTCATGGAGTCAATTTATCGCCTCAGCGACAGCAAGATGGCCGCTGTCGATACGCAGATAAGCAGCGACGCGGTCATCAAGGAAATGGTGCGCTGTGGCTATCTGAAAGCGGCTGACATCGCGGATCGATTCGGCGGCGTGCCGATTGATCCGGCGCTCGATCCGGAAATTGTCGCGCCCGATGGCAGCGGAATTTTCACGACCGCAGAGTTCACGGCGAACGACCGCAGCGCACGCGAGTTCCAAAAGACTGCTGCCGTCATGAAGCTGGTTATGAACGGCTTTGCCGGCGCGGGCTGTATCGAAATGGGCGGCTACGATTATCACGGGGGCCGCCGTGCCGAGGGTGAGGTAAAGGACTTCCGCGCCGGTCGCTGCATGGGTGCCTGCCTCGAATATGCCGCCCGCAAGAACGTGCCGCTCATGATGTACGTGTTCAGCGATGGCTCTTTGTCCTCGAACGGCGCGATCGACAACTCGGAAGAGGGTCGCGGCAAGGGTGAATGGACCAGCGATAATTCCTCCACGGCGGGCTCGTTCTTCCTGGTTTACAACCCGACCCGAAGACCCGTGCTCATCGGCGGCAGCGCCGACGAGCAGGCCCGGCACCAGCAAATCGGCTATATGGACGCCGGTGGTTCGGTGCAACGTGCCGCAACTCCCGCTGCCAATAACGTCAATCTGCTCGTGAACACCGTACTGCTCAATTACATGGCGCTACACGGCGAGCAAGGCAATTTCGGCACGTTGTTCCAGAACAACGGCCTTGGCAGCACAGCATTACAGGATAGCCTGACGGCGTTTATGCCTATAGTGAATGGCATCATCGCCAACCCGGCTTGATGGTAGTCCGATTCGACGGCGCTGCAACGCGCCGTGCACGCGAATTGTGCATAATTCGACCATGACTGATCTGGCCGCCCGCCTCGCTTGCCCGCGCTGCGACAAAACCCCGTTGCAATCGAAAAATGACGTGCTGCATTGCAGCGCCTGTAAAGTCGACTTCCCGGCACTCGACGGCATGCCATGGTTATTCGCGGAACCGCAGGCTGCATTGGGCGAATGGCGCGGCCGACTGCAATTCGCGCTGCAGAAGATCAGCCACGAGGTTGATGGCCTCAAGAAAGAGCTCGGCAACAAGGAACTACCGGCCTTAACGCGCCAACGCGTAGAGCGCTACGAACGCGCGCTCGCGCAACATCAGCAAATGCTGCAAGAGCTGCTGCAACCGCTCGACGTCGCGTCGTTGACCGGCAACTATCAAACCTACCTGGCACTGCGCACACGCTTGCCGACGGACCAGGGGCTCAACACCTACTACGCCAACATTCATCGCGACTGGTCGTGGGGTGACGAAGAGAACCGTGCGTCACTCGAGCAGATTCAGAACGTGCTACAGGATAAGACAGCGCTCGGTAACGTCCTGGTGCTCGGCGCCGGCGCCGGGCGCCTCGCGTATGACCTGCACCAGCAACTGGATTGCGAATCGACCGTGGCCATGGACTTCAATCCGTTGCTGATGCTGGTGGCGAGCACTGTCACCGCCGGCGATACGCTTGAACTGTACGAATTTCCGATCGCGCCGCTGGGACTGGAAGACGATGCCGTGTTGCGGACACTCTCGGCACCGGAACCCGTACGCGACGGATTCCATCTCGTGCTGGGTGATGCGCTGCGCCCACCCTTTCCGCCCGGGTCGTTCGACACAGTCGTCACTCCTTGGCTCATCGACATCATCACTGAAGACCTGCCGATACTGGCCGCACGCATCAATGGTCTGCTCGCCGATAACGGCCGCTGGCTGAACTTCGGCTCGCTGGCTTTTTCCAGCCCTGAGCGCTCGCGTCGCTACAGCGCGGAAGAAACCATGGCCATCGTTACGCAGCAGGGCTTTTCAACGCCAGTTATGGCCGAGCAGACAATTCCATATATGTGCTCGCCCGCGAGCCGGCATGGACGACAGGAAAACGTACTTTCGTTTTCGGCCAACAAGGAAAAAAATGCCCGCAAACCCGATCGCTATCAGGCGTTGCCGGAGTGGATCGTAACCGGTAAGGAGCCAGTCCCCCTGAGCCAGTCGTTTCGGACACAGGCGATGACGACTCAGATTTACACTCTCATCATGTCGCTGATCGATGGCAAGCGATCCATAAAAGACATGGCAGTAGTACTCGAGCAACAAAAGCTGATGAGCCGTGAAGAGGCGGAGCCCGCGATTCGCTCTTTCCTGACAAAGATGCACGACGACGCGCGAAAACAGTCAGGTTTTTGAGGGTTCCACCGCAGAATAGAGACGGCGCACATAGTCGCCGATCTTATTGATCGCCTGGCGGGCTTCGGGCATCTTGCCAACGAACAGCTGAAACACGTGCCACATCTCGGGCCATATTTCGATGTCGACCGTGCCGCCCGCTGCCCGAATCTTGTCCGCGAAGCGCGTCGAATCACTCAACAAGATCTCATCGTCGCCAACCTGGATTAGCACCGGCGGTAACCCTTGAACTTCTGCGAACACCGGCGATACCAGCGGGTTTTTGAGCTCGTCAGCACCACAATAGTTGCTTACGACCACTTTCATGTCGCTGGCGCGGAACCACGGGTCCTGGTCGGCGCGGGTCGTGGCTGATTCGCCACTGGCGGTCACATCGAGATACGGCGATAACAGCACCGCGGCGCCCGGCAGCGGGTCGCCGGCGTCTCGCAGCGACAACAGCGTCGCGACCGTGAGACCGCCCCCGGCCGAATCACCAGCGATCACGATATTCTCGGGCCGTATGCCGGACGTAAGCAGTTCTCGATAGACGGCGACACAGTCCTCGATTGCCGCCGGAAACTTGTGCTCTGGTGACAGCCGGTATTCCGGCACCAGCGCATTGATTCCGGCCGCGCGCGCGATGTGACTCACCATCTGGCCATGCGATCGGCAGCTACCGATGACGTAGGCGCCGCCATGCAAGTACAGTAAGACTTTGTCGTCAGGCGCGCGCTTCGGCCGCAGCCACTCGGCATAGAGCCCGGCAACGGTCGTCCGTTCGACTCGAACACCGAATGCCCGGATCAGCAAACGGCCGATGAAATCCAGCCGCCTTCGAATTTTGTGGACGTCGGCCGTCTGCACATCAGTGCGGTGGATATACCAACTCGTGATCCAGCGAACAATCCTGGCTCGTCTGCTACTCATTCAACCGGTACCCTGCATTGGCCATCAAAAACGTCACTCCAGGTTATATGCTATTCCAAATATCACCGAATTGCCCACTCAACTGCAAACCACGGACACGGATATACAGGAAAGCGTCATGAATTACGTTCGCACTGCCGATAGCCGTTTCGAAAACCTGCCCGGCTACGATTTTGCAGCCCATTACGTCGACATCGACGGCCTGCGCATGCATTACGTTGATGAGGGGCCGCCCGACGGCGACGTCGTATTGCTGTTACACGGCGAGCCCAGCTGGTCCTACCTGTACCGTCACATGATCCCGCCGCTCAGCGAGGCGGGGTTGCGTGTCATTGCACCGGACCTGATCGGCTTCGGCAAGTCCGACAAGCCAAAGCGTAAGAGCGATTACAGCTACGCGGGCCACGTCGGATGGATGAAGTCATTCGTCGAGGCGCTGGACCTGACCGACATCACGCTATTTTGCCAGGACTGGGGCTCGCTGATTGGCCTGCGCGTTGCCGCGGAAAACGAGCAGCGCTTCGCGCGCATTGCGCTGGGCAATGGCGGTTTGCCCACCGGTGACCAGGAGATGCCGAGAGCCTTTAGCATCTGGCGTGCTTTCGCACGCTACAGCCCGTGGTTTCCGATTGGCAAGATCCTTCAAAAGGCCACGATCACCGACCTGCCGGATGACGTCGTCGCGGCCTACGACGCGCCCTTCCCGTCGGCGAAATACAAAGCCGGCGCTCGTGCGTTCCCGATGCTGGTGCCGACACGTCCGGATGACCCGGCCAGTGATGCCAACCGCGCTGCCTGGGAGGTGTTCAAGGACTGGCAGAAACCGTTCCTGACAACGTTCAGCAACCGCGACCCGATCACGCGTGGCGGGGAGATACCGTGGCAGGAGACCGTGCCGGGCGCACAGGGTCGCGAGCACGTCAGGATATTGAATGCCGGTCACTTCCTGCAGGAGGACAAAGGACCGGAGCTTGCAGACAAATTAATCAGGTTCGTCAGGGAGACGTAACCACGACGGGGGACTAGCGCTCGAGGTATTGCAGCTTGTCCTTCACTTCACGCCACTCATCGGCGTCGGCGGGCGCGTCTTTCATCTCGGTGATGACCGGCCATTCCAGCGAAAGCTCGGCGTTGATTTCGAGGAACTGCGCCTGCTCCGCCGGTAACTCGTCCTCGGAATAGATGGCTTCTACAGGACATTCGGGCTCGCACAGCGTGCAGTCGATACACTCGTCAGGGTCGATGACCAGGAAGTTCGGGCCCTCGTGGAAACAGTCCACGGGACAAACCTCGACGCAGTCGGTCAGTTTGCACTTGATACAGGCTTCCGTGACAACGAATGTCATGCTATTTCCTCACTTCCAGAGCGCGTAAACTATGCGAAGTAAAGCTGCTAATCAAGCCAAAATGGGAAAGAAGATTATGATCAGGACTTCCTCGATTGCCTGGATTCATCCGATGAAAAGAAATCATGCACTTTTAGTGGGTATTGCCGTTGCGGCCATGGCCTCCGGCTGCAGCAAATCATCGCAGAATGCAGAGCCAGTTTCGGCGCCCTTGCCAACGTACTCGGCAGCGCAGTTCTTCGAGACGACGAGCATTGGTATGGCAACGTCGGGCGGTAAGGCATTTTCGCCCGACGGGCAGTCACTATTGATGTCGTCCGATAAAACCGGGATCTTCAATATCTACGAACTGCCGCTTTCCGGTGCCAATCCCGTACAACTCACCGACTCGCCGGACAACGCCATGTTTGGCCTTAGCTGGTTCCCCGGCGACAAGCGCGTCTTGTTCACGTATGACAGTGAAGGTAACGAACTCAATCACGTGGTTGTCCGTGAGACCGACGGCAGCTATCACGACCTGACGCCCGGCGATAATCTCAAAGCTGCCTTTTTAGGTTGGAGCGGTGACGAGCAGTCATTTTACCTGGTCTCAACCGAGCGCAACCAGCAGAGTTTTGATGTCTATCGCTACTCCGTAACGGATTACAGTCGCGAAATAGTTTTTGAGAACCCGGGACTGCAGGTGGCTGACATCAGCGCCGACGAACGCTGGCTGGTGCTCGACAAACTCCGTACCAGCACCGACTCAGACATCTACCTGGTTGACCTGGAATCTGGCGCCAAGGAGCCGGTCTTGATTACCGAGCATGTGGGCAATATTCAGCATTCCGCTTATGGCTTTACACCTGATAGCCGCTACCTGACGTATGCGACCGATGAGTTTGGCGAATTCGGTCAGGCCTGGCAGTACGACCTCGAATCGGCCGAAAAGTCCGTACTGATTGAGGCAGCGTGGGACGTCCTGTACGTCGTTTATTCGACGAGCGGTCGCTATCGGGTGAGCGGCGTGAATGCCGATGCACGCACGGAAGTCACCGTGACTGATTTGACCAGCGGCAAGAAAATTGACTTCAACTCTCTGCCGCCGGGCGATCTTGGCGCCGTTCGTTTCATGCCGGATGAATCCAAAGTGGCGCTCGTCGTCAATGCCGATAACTCGCCATCCAATATTCATCTGGTGGATATAGCGACGGGTGAGAGTACGCAGCTGACCAACACGTTGAACCCGGCCATTGATCCGGCACACCTGGCAAGCAGCGAGGTCGTGCGCTACAAGAGCTTTGATGGCCTGGAGATTCCCGGAATTCTCTACAAGCCGCTTACTGCGTCAGTCGAAAACCCGGCACCCGCTTTAGTCTGGGTGCACGGCGGTCCGGGCGGACAGAGCCGCACAGGCTATAGCCCGACCATTCAGCACCTGGTGAATCATGGCTACGCGGTTTTGGCTGCGAATAACCGGGGATCAAGTGGGTACGGCAAGACGTTCTTCCACCTGGATGACAAACGCCACGGTGAAGAAGACCTGCAGGATATTGTCTACGCCCGGGCGTACCTTGAAACCCTCGACTGGGTCGACGGCGACCACGTCGGCGTAATCGGCGGCTCCTATGGCGGTTACATGGTTGCGGCGGCGCTGGCTTTCGAACCCGAGGTATTCGACGTCGGCATCAATATCTTCGGTGTCACCAACTGGGTACGAACGCTGGAGAGCATTCCGCCCTGGTGGGAGGACTTCAAGGAAGCGCTCTACGATGAAATGGGCGATCCGGCAGTTGATGGCGAACGGCATCGACGAATCTCACCACTCTTTCATGCCGACAATATCGTTAAGCCGTTGCTCGTCGTGCAAGGTGCGAATGACCCCAGGGTCCTGCAGGTCGAAAGCGACGAGCTGGTGGCAGCGGCACGTGAGAATGAGGTGCCAGTCGAGTACGTCGTATTTCCGGACGAAGGTCATGGTTTTCGCAAGCGCGAGAATCGTATTGCCGCGTCGGAAGCGTATCTGCAGTTTCTTGATAATTACCTTCGAGGGAATTAGCAGGCGGCGTAGTTGTGACAGCTCAGACTTGATCATACAAACAGGGCCAGAATTGGTCTGGCCCTAACGGCGCTTATTCAGCCCAAAACCAGCCGTTCAGATGCTACGATTCGCGCTATATCAGACGGCTGCAGATAACCCAAACCGGAAGTTGTCTACCTGCCGTTTCGGCAACCCGACTATCCAATCCCAACGGTCTAATCAGTCGTATAACTGGGCAGACCATCAAGAAATGCAGCGTGCTACATAACAAGGATCAAATACGTCGAAGTTCTTTACACAAATGCGCCTGCGCTAAATGGGCGCGACAGTAAGTTATTGAATACGTTACCCGTCTCAAATGTGGCCCGATAAGTGCATTGTTGTTGAACGTAAACTTCTTAAGGACAAGAAGCATGAAACAACTAAAACTAATAATTGCAGCACTTTTCTTGATTTCGCCGTTTGTGGCGAGTGCGGATGTAATTGTAAGCACGCTACCGCAAACTGATTCAAACGCGACAGGAGTTGGTGGGAGCAACGATTATGCGGCGGGCTTTGTATGGGACTCTGCGTTAGATTTTGGGTTCGCCGA
>RCNE010001945.1_pt1 | contig 11217 bp, 10 predicted proteins | sample 2041361 | NCBI WGS metagenome assembly RCNE01 (sample SAMN09708229, study PRJNA481090) | Marine sediment metagenome, whole genome shotgun sequencing project.
ACGAACGAAGAACTGTGGTTACCCGCACTATTGGGCAATTCAATGATTTCTTCGGTTTCAAAAGTGCTTAAACTTATCCTAGCAATACGCGGGGTATTGTTACCATTGATGAAAATCCATCTTCCATCAAGTTCTCCATTAGTTTGAGAAATATCAGGGTGGTGAGAATCATCCCAAGGAACAAATCCGAAAGATGTATTCAACATAGGTTTGGTCTCTTCGGAATATCCGTAACCCGATGTTGGAAATTGTGAAAACACCGGAATCTCTTTAAACATTCTACCAGATGGCAAACCGTACACGGTAATATTACCACTATATCCACCGGACATAAAGGCGTAAAATTCATCATGCTCGCCTGGAGCTACATACACTTTTTCAGCAGCATTTGAAGAGAGCGCTCCGTTAGAAGAGCTCTTGCTATCGCCTTGGTTACCACAACTGCTTAAAAGTGCAGCAAAGCCAAAGAGCATCAATACGTTAAAACTATATTTTTTCATTGGTATTTATTTTAATTGATTATTTAGAATGTTTGTTTATTCAGATGGTGGTAAAATCACTTTATCGACCACATGTACAATTCCGTTTCCGGCCTTGATACTTGCCAGAATTTTAGCACCGCCCACATAGACATCATCACCTTTAACCTCTACAATTGCGTTCTGGTCATTGGCTTGCCCTATTTTTTTAAACTTCTTTAAAAATTCTTTAGAATAATTGCCTGCTGTAACATGATGCTTGAGAATATTCGCTAAAGCTGCTTTATTTTCCGGTTTAAGCAAATCTTCTACAGTACCCGCTGGTAAAGCATCGAAAGCTGCGTTAGTAGGTGCAAAGACCATTAACGGTCCTGCATTTACCAAAACATTTTCCAGTTCCGCTGCCTGTACAGCAGCTACCAAAGTAGTGTGATCTGGAGAACCAATGGCGATCTGTAGCACATTTGGAGTTGATTCATCGTCTTCAATAAAGGCTTGGCCTTTATCTTCGGTATCCGCCGCTGTTTTTGTAACAGTGGTAGTGTTCGTGCTCTCGGTCTTAACTTCGTTTTTACAGCTGGCGATTAATAGCAGCATCAAAAACGAACCGAATACTAGTTTTAAATTGGTTGTTTTCATTATATGTTATTTTAAGGTTCTAAAAAATTCTAATATACTTCGGGCCTGCTCTTCGGTCAACCCTTGATTCGCCATCGGCGCCCCGTTAAACTCCATTAATAAATCTTTTGCCAAAGCATCTTCCTTAATCATAGCCTCAGGGTTCAAAATCATATTCATTACCCATTCTGGACTACGTCTTTCTAAAATACCATTTGGAGCAGGGCCGATAAATTTTTTGCCAACCCGGTGGCATGCGAGACACATTTGATTATAGACCTCTTCTCCTTTTTTGGCTAGAGCCTCGTCAATTTCAGCATCTAAAGTAACGGAGGTGATTGGGCCAACACCTTTGCTGGTCAAATCGATTCGTGCAGACGCAGGTGCCGCATCGGCGGCTGGCTCAGCTTCAACAGCTTTTTCGGTAGTTTTTGAACGATCAACACTAAAACCTTCTTTTTTCTTTTCTTCTTTCCCCCCGCAACTCAATAGGAGCACGGAAAAAGCAATTGCTAAACTTCTAAATACTATTCTCATTTTTATGATTCTTTACGAGTTTTATACGGCAAAAATATAAGTAAGGCAGACCGAAAAACATGACATTCGTCATAAAAGGATAAAAACATCTTTTTATATTAATTATGAATACTAAATGATTCTTATTTTAGCTACAAATTTCTAATATGATTTCAAATTCCTCCAAATATGCCTTGACAGGCGTTCTGTATCTTGTTGTGAATTCTTCGAAGGAACAAAAGATACTAGCCAAAGATTTAAGTAGTAACACAGGGGTGCCAAAGGCGTATCTTTCTAAATTGATGCAAGAATTAACGCCTCATGATTTGATATCTTCTGTGCGAGGGCCTAACGGTGGATTTTATTTGACAGATAAAAATAGGGCGCAGAAACTATTGGCTGTTGTAGAGCATATTGACGGACTTTCAAAATTAGAAAAATGTGCACTAGGACTTTCAAAATGTAGCACCATAAGGCCTTGCCCTGTTCATAATGTAATTCAACCATTAGGAAAAACATTCCTCCATGAATTGAGTAATAATTCAATAGATGAGTTTGCAAAAAATATTCAAGAAGGAAAGACTTTTTTGAGGACCTAAAATTTACTTTTTGATAACACAAAATGACAGATAAAAATGACATCACCAATAGGGCAGACATTTCAATATTAGTACGTACATTTTACACCAAAATACGCGCACATCAAGTTTTAGGCCCTATTTTCAATCAGATTATTACCGATTGGGAAACCCATTTCGAACTCCTAACCGATTTTTGGGAAACCCAACTTTTCTTGAAACGGAAATACTACGGTAACCCTGTAACCGCACATCAACAAGTAGATTCTAAAATGAACAATACTATAACTTCAGAACATTTCGGATTATGGCTCAATATATGGTTCGAAACTATTGATGAGTTATTCGTTGGTGAAACCGCATGGATTGCAAAGAACAGAGCTCAAAAAATGAGCACGATGTTATACATGAAAATATTCGAATATCGGAACAAGGATTAAGCCCCAATTTTAGAGCACCTGTTGAAGAATCGGCTACTATATTAACATCTAGCTACTTCAGTTCAATAGATTTTTCAAAAGAAAAGGGAAACCAAAATTGATTCCCCTGTTCCATCTAAAACACCATGATTAGTAGCTAAATTTTAAATGTTACCACGGGTATTTGAGAGTGATTCGCAATATCCTCACCAATACTACCCATAAAAAAGTGTGATAGACCTTTACGCCCATGTGTAGGTATGCCAATTAGATCGGCACTTATTGTTTTGCTATAATTGAGAATACCCTTTTCCACACTATAATCATTATAAATTTCAACTTGTTTTCCGACATTGGCCTTGGTCAGAAATTGGTTGATTTTTGTATAGGTATCTTTTGTACTTAAAAAATCGTCCCCTGGAATATTGATGTAGACCAATTCAAGATCGGCCGACAACAATTCAGCGAAATTCTTCGCTTTTTGAAAAGCCAGAAGATTTTCATCACTAAAATCGCATGCAAATACAAAACGTTCTACTTTGAAATCTTTTAATTCTTTCTTGACTATTAAAACGGGAATGTCAGCATTTCTAACCACTTTTTCAGCATTTGAACCCACAAATACTTCTTTCAAACCATCAGAGCCGTGCGAACCCATTACAATGAGTTCAGCTCCTTGTTCTTCAGCCACCTCATTAAGCTCACTAAATACTTTAAAATGTTTGATTATCGGTGTTACAGAAACTCCTTTTAAATAGGGTTTGTTCAAAAATTCTCTAAATCGTTTCTCCGCCAACTTTAGAAGAAAAACAGTTTGCTCTGGATGAAAACCTTCTGAAGAAGTAATCATAGCTTGATTTAATTCTAGCATATGAATCGCTAAAATTTCTGAGCTGTGCTTCTTCGCTAAATCGGTTGCTACTTTTAAAGCATATTCTGATTGTTCAGAAAAATCAATAGGTACTATTATTTTTTTCATTGCTGTCGAATTAAGTGATTAAAATATTTAAATAGTCATAGAAAACAATTGTGTTTCTGGTGTCTTTCTATGTAATAAAATATCAAAAGCCATACAGATGTTTCGAATAAACGGCCTTCCTTTTTCTGTTACTTTTATATGATCAGAAGCTATGCTAACTAACCCATCAAGCTGCATTTCTTCTAGTCTCTTCAGCACCATTTCAAGGTCATTAAAATTCAACCTTCCGGCATCCCAAGAGGTTTCAAAATGGCACATTAGGTTAAGAATATGCTTTCTAATTATTTGATCTTCCTCCGTCAATATATGACCCCTATACATGGGTATTATATCGTTTGATACCAAATGCTGATATTCTTCTAAATTCTTTACATTTTGAGCAAAGCCATACCAGCTATCACTAATACTTGAAATACCCAAACCAACCATTAACTGGGTTTTCGAAGCGGTATAACCCATAAAATTTCGATGGATATTACCCGATTTTACCGAACGATATAAACTATCTGTTTTCAAGGCAAAGTGATCCATTCCAATTTCGTGATATCCTGCCTGACTTAGTAGTTCTTTACCTTTTTCATATTGCGTGCGCTTTTCTTCAGCACTTGGTAGATCTTCATTTTTATAGCCCCTTTGACCGTTACCAGGCAACCAAGGCACATGGGCATAACTATAAAAAGCCAAGCGATCAGGTAATAGCTCCTTGGTTTTTGAAATGGTCTCCTCTACATGCTCCAACGTTTGATGGGGCAGTCCAAAAATGATATCATGCCCAATAGAGGTATATCCAATTTCACGAGCGATTTCCGTTACTTTTTTTACGTTCTCAAAAGGCTGAATACGGTGAATTGCTTTTTGAACCGTTTTATTATAATCTTGTATCCCATAACTCACTCTTCTAAAACCCAAATCAAACAAAGTTTGAAGGTGTTCTCGAGTTGTATTATTCGGATGCCCTTCAAAACTAAATTCATGGTCTATTGCCTTATCGGCATATTTAAAAATTCCATCAATTAATAATCGCAAGTTTTCTGGAGAAAAAAAGGTTGGAGTTCCACCACCCAAATGCAATTCTTTAATTATTGGTCGTTCTTTAAAAACTTCTCTATACAGCTTCCATTCTCTTAGAACAGAAAAGATGTAAGGATCTTCTAATTCATGCCGCTTGGTAATACGTTTATGACACCCGCAAAATGTACAAAGACTTTCGCAAAAAGGAAGATGAATATATAGACTTATGCCTTCAGTAGTGTTACTTTCATCAAAACTACGTTTAACAGTAGACAGCCAATTCTTGCCAGAAAATTCTTTAACATTCCAATACGGAACTGTTGGGTAACTGGTATATCGCGGACCTGAAACATTATATTTTTGAACTAGATTACACATTAAACGATGTATTTAATACAAATCTAGGTTGCTATTAAGAATAAAACCATGATAAATGTCAGGTTAGCTACTGCCTAGATTTTATAACAAAAAAACCATTATAGCGTGCAATAACTACTTATTAATTTGCGATATACTATTAATCTTCTATTACAAAAACCTAATTTTACGTTCTTAATAAAAAATATAACATGACCTTACTTTTAATGGCCGCTGGTAGCGGAAGCCGATATGGCAAACTAAAGCAATTTGACGACTTGGGTCCTAATGGAGAATTTCTTATGGAGTTCGCCATATATGACGCTATTGAAAATGGTGTAAACCATATCGTTGTTATCACCAAAAAAGACAATGTGACTTTTTTAGAAGATCACCTTACAGGTCGTTTACCAGAAGGCGTCAAGTTAGACGTTCTTGCTCAAGAGTTGACTGACTTACCTGACGGTGTAACTTTTATTGGTGAACGGCTTAAACCTTGGGGTACTGCACACGCAGTCTGGACGGCTCGCAATGTAATTAACAATGCTTTTTGCGTAATTAACGCAGATGATTTTTATGGTCAATCTGCCTACGCCAATGCCGCTAATTTTATAAAGAATTATCCTCAAGAGGACCAATATGCTTTAGTGGGATATACCCTAAAAGATACCTTATCAGAACACGGGTCAGTTTCTCGAGGGGTTTGTATGACAGATGGTGATACTCTTATTTCAGTAGATGAACGTTTAAAACTTGAACAACAGGGAGATAGAGTAATCGACGCTGATTCAGGTATGGAATATTCTGGAAATGAACTTGCAAGTATGAATTTTTGGGTATGTAGACCCTCTATTTTTGGTGTAATCGAAAAGGAGTTTCGAGAGTTTTTAGAAGACGACCACATGATTAAGACTAGTGAGCTTTATATTCCGAAAACGATTCAGAATCTCTTACAAGCTGGCAAAGTAAAAGTAAAAGTAGTGCCCTCACAAGATAGTTGGTTTGGAGTAACCTATGCTAGTGACCGTGAAATTGCAGTGAACAGCCTACAGCAAAAAACGGATAGTGGAAAGTATCCATCTCCATTGTGGAAATAAATAATATGGGCATACATTCACAAGACGAATTGAACAAAATTCTTAATCATTTTCAACTTGAAGAAAAAGAGTACTTTTTTTCTGGGTTAGATAGTGGGTTTATAAACGACACCTATTTAGTCTCTGAAAGAGATAATCCAAAATATATTTTACAGCGTATTAATCATGGTGTTTTTACCAATGTTGAAGGTCTCATGGGTAATGTTAGCAATGCTCTTAAACTTTTGAAAGCTGACGATTATACTCAAATCAAACTTGTAAAATCTAAATTAGGTAAAACCTATTTTTCTGACGCTAAGGGTTTTTGGCGTATGATGACCTATATTGATGGTAGTACTACATACGATACCACAACTTCAACTGAAGTTGCATTTGAAGCAGGTCGAATTATAGGTAAGTTTCATTTGTTAATGGCTCAAGCTGACCTCAAAAAATACACAGACACGATTCCGAAGTTTCATAATCTCGAACTTCGTAAAATGCAATTTTTGGCAGCATTTGCAAAAGCATCTGATACTAAACTTACAATTGCTAACAATGCTATTTCTTTTGCAAGAAAGACTTTAGAAACGTTGGAGAAGATGGAAAATAAGGAACTTCCCCTTCGTATTTGTCACAACGACACCAAGCTTAATAATATTCTATATTCAAAAGAGACTCAAAAATCGCTTTGTTTGATCGATTTAGACACGCTTATGAAGGGTCATTTTCATTATGATTTTGGTGATGCCATTCGAACTATTGTAAATACCGCACCTGAAGACGAACAAAACCACAGCAAAATAACTTTTGAGAAAAACCTGTTCGAAGCTTTCGTAAAGGGCCTCGCAAAAAATGGTTCTTTTTTAACAATAGAAGAAATTGAAGCCTTGCCCTATGGGGCTATTTTGTTGCCTTTTCTGCATGGCATACGTGCCCTTACCGATTATCTTAACGACAATATTTACTATAAAGTAGCCTACGAAAATCAAAATCTTGACCGGTGTTTGAGTTTGTTTGATTTTACGAAAAGAGCATTAGATGAAGTTCCGTTCATGCAATCAGCTATTTCTAATAACTTACGGGCCACAAAGGAATAAGAATTTATAATTAAAATCGTAGCTGGTAATCTGAGATTTCCGCTGAACATGTATTCCCATAAATTCCTTTAGGCATGCCCATTTCAAACGGTGATGGTTTCACCCATTGGCTTTTCACCCCTTCAACAAACATGCTCCCTTTAGGATCTATCTTAGCAAAAGCGTACAGCGGGTCTTTATAAGGCGCCAAATTGCCTAGATGTTTATACTTTTCATACATGGCTTTCGGATATCTCTCGCTGTTCTTATAGGCATCACCCATCCATTGATATGACATACTATTTATTTCGAGATAGTCAATGCCATTTTGCTGATGATGGAAATCTAAATGATTATGGCCATTCATACAGCAAATAATCTTTTCGGAATGCGCTTCCATAATTTTTTGCAAAGTAAGACGATTCTTAACTCCCCATTGATAATGCCATAGGCTCTGGTGAGAAATTATTATCGATGGTAGTTTAGTACGCTCTAAATCTGCCTTAAACCATTCGATTTGCTCGTCATCAATAAATGTTCGAATACTATCATCAACATAGAAATTGGCCTTTTCATAATCGACAAACTTTCCATCTTTATATAGAAAATTGGCATCTAGAATAATAAAATGAAAGCCATGAAAATCATAAGAATAGTAGGTTTTAGGCATTCCCCAGAAATCTAGCATCTCTGATTTTGAATGCCGATCCATATCATGATTTCCGAGCACGTGATACTTTGGTCCTTTAAACGTTTCCCAAATATTTAAGAAATCATTGTTTTTAGTTTCAGCCATGCAAAAATCTCCTAACTGAATAATAAAATCTACTTCTTTTGCTATAGCTGACGAGATAAACTTTTCAAGTCTCTCGTTGGCATCAGGCATCAGATCTTTATGAACATCGGCAACGATACCAAACTTCAAAATTGCAGAACTTTCTAGCGACGAGATGCTTGACTTAAATGAGAGTGCCGTAGTTGGCAACAGACCAGCGATCGAACTAACGCCAAGCTGATTAATAAATTTTCTGCGTTTCATGAATTTAATTTAAAAAGATTATACAGAAGCTAAAACACCTGTAAAATACTAGTATTAAGATATGACATATTATTGAAATTTAAAGGAAGTGACTTACCCAGAACATATAATTAGCAAGATTATCATTATGAATTTATTAACTCTGAACATCGCGAAGTCTCTATAAGTCAGGCAACTTGTTTTATAAAAGGATATTTGAAAATCTCTTTTACTGTTAGCAAATGGAAAACAAAAAAAAGACCCAACATACGTTGAGGCTTTTAAGGTCTGGACGGGACTCGAACTTCTCTTCAAAATGTCCTGTTTCAAAGGCCTACTAAGGGATAATTTTTTCAGCTCACGGCGTGACTCACCTTTGACGATAAGTTTAATGCCTTAGATAAATGAGACCAAACTGAACGCAAACTAGTATCATTAAACCCTTTGTTTGAACTTTGTAGAACCGGACTAAGGCTTTTCATTGGAGCCATTCTTACTTGACGTTTTTATTCCCAGTATTCGTATTCGAAATAGCTTGTAGCATATCCACGAACCCTTTTTAAGAGTCCGTTTTAATAATATTTATTGTACTGTTCATCTTCATTAATCCAGTCTTTCAAAAAACGGAATGAATATCAAATTTTGTAAGTCGGCTTTCATTATCAAAACTATTTCTGATTATTATTTCATCCCCGAATCTCTGTAAATCTGTTTTATTCGTTTGTAAGCCCCCCTAATTAGAACTGTTAAAAAGTAGAATAATAATCTCTAACCATAAACCATATTATGAGAAAGGTAAATTTTCAACGACCCAGATTGTAAAGATATTAAAGGAATTCGATAATGGTAAAAATGTTGAGCAGATCAACCATGAACACGGTGTTAGTTCTGCTAGTTTTTACTTTTAGGACATCAACCAAGTAATGAAACAAACACATATTTGGATGAACGATTACAATCATCACAAACCTCACGACGCATTGGGTAAAATACCACCCATAAAATAGACAGAACATAATTCTTTTGAGCTAGCTCCAAAAGAATTAAAATCAATAACTTCAATGAAGTTTTAGAAAACTAAACAGTTCTAATTAGGAGGAGCTTACAAAATCGCTTCCTAAACAAAGGAAAGTAACCGTATAGAATATTTCATTTAGACGCGTTTTTTTTCTCAGCTTAATTAACAGAAAGATAGATTCAAACTAACTATGCAAAAAGAATATGCAGTGCAAATGGCCAGTTCAAACTTACGCTTTGGACCTGGTGTTACCAAAGAGGTCGGCATGGATCTCGCAGATATGGGTATCAAAAGAGTATTGGTATTTACAGACGCCCATTTGCTAAACCTCCAACCGGTGCAAACGGTCTTGGAATCGCTAAGCAATGAAGGGATCGAATTCGATATCTTTGATCGGGTACGAGTCGAACCTACCGATATTTCGATCAAGGAAGCGATTGCAGTGGCCCAAGCTGGTAAATATGAAGGCTATGTAGCAGTAGGCGGCGGTTCAACAATCGATACCGCCAAGGCCGCTAATCTCTACGCAACCTATCCTGACGACTTCTATGCCTATATCAATGCCCCTATTGGGCAGGGGAAACCCGTTCCCGGCCCTGTAAAACCTTTAATCGCCATTCCCACTACGGCTGGAACGGGAAGTGAAACCACTGGTGTAGCCATCATGGATCTCACTGAACACAATGCCAAATCAGGGATTGCCCATCGCTATCTGAAACCAACGCTTGGTTTGGTCGATCCCGAAAATACCCGCACCATGCCCCCCGTGATCGCGGCGGCATCTGGTCTTGATATATTGTGTCATGCATTAGAGTCTTATACGGCCCTTCCTTTTTATGAGCGTCCGCGCCCAGAACGACCAATTTATCGTCCCGCCTATCAGGGTAACAATCCTATCAGTGACATGTGGGCATTAAAGGCGGTAGAATTAACTACAAAATATATTGTGCGGGCCTATAAAAATCCCAATGACGATGAAGCCCGTAGCAATATGATTCTTGCTTCTAGCATGGCAGGGATGGGCTTTGGAAATGCAGGTGTTCACCTATGTCATGGTATGTCTTATCCTGTTTCGGGGATGGTGAAAACCTATCGCCCAGATGGTCTAGCCTTGAATTATCCCATTGTGCCGCATGGCATGTCAGTGATCCTCAATGCTCCTGCTGTTTTCCGTTTTACTGGTTCGGCTTGCCCCGAAAGGCATCTCCAAGGCGCAGCATTGATGGGTGCGGATATATCCAAAGTCAAAGATCCGGTAAGCGAAGCGGGGGCCATACTGGCAAACCAAATCGTAGCCTTGATGAAGGAATTGGAAATTCCAAACGGCTTGTCGGCCATAGGCTACACCGACGAACATATTCCGGCATTAGTAGCGGGGACCTTGCCTCAACATCGCGTTACCAAACTTTCTCCTCGTCCTGCCGATGCGGAAGACCTCACCAAGCTGTTTCAAGATGCAATGGTGGCCTGGTAGGTGAACAGAAGTAGGCCCTAAGATTTGATGTGTTTAACCAATTTTCTATGCTAACCTTAAGAGTAAGGTTTTAATTTTAGGGGATGAACAATTAGAGTTCCATTACATGTTGTTCATATTTATAGCATGGCCTTAGAAGAAATAGGACTTGCAATTGAAATGGTGAACATTGCTCAAAAACGAGAATTCCATATAACAACAAAAATCTATCCTAATGCTGCTGGCTCCACCGCTCTTGAGAGTGCTGTTTTTGAAAAAGATTAGCATGGTAGTTCGGAAAATCTCCACATTTTTACTCTGTCTACGCTACGGTGGGAAATCCAGTCGGTTTCTAAGACAGCAGCTAATCATAACCAAATCGTTCTCAAGTTCTATTAAACCTATTTAATTAAGAGTAATCTATCCCAACTATAATTAGACTTTCCATAAAAATTCAATCGTTTACCTTCAAGGATCGTTTAAGTAAACTCTATATAACACGTAAAAGATTTGTTAAAGAAACTACTAAAAATGACCAAAAATGGAACACTATAGTGAAAGATTTTGCACTCAGGGAAAAACAGTCCCATAAAATTGCAATTTTATGGGACTGTTT
>RCNE010002027.1_pt1 | contig 11214 bp, 8 predicted proteins | sample 2041361 | NCBI WGS metagenome assembly RCNE01 (sample SAMN09708229, study PRJNA481090) | Marine sediment metagenome, whole genome shotgun sequencing project.
AGCGCGGGCGAGCGCCGGCGAGGAAGGTCTTCAGAGGCTTGAGCCCCGCGTCCGAGGCGCTGACGCAATGTACAAAATGGACTCCGTCCATGCCTGGAAAGCGCCAATCATCGTAGTTATCCAGTACAGATGTATCACAGTAAAAAATTCCGTCCGCTTCCGTTTTGAACGCCAGAGAATAGTCCTGCCACATAAGCCCTTCTGTCAAATCAGTTACAAGATGGCCGTTCCCACTTCTTGCAAAATAAAGTTCCGGAGAGGGATTAATACCGCTGAGAACCTGAAGCGTGTGGATGGTTTCTTTGAGACGAAGTTCTTGTAATGATAGAATGACATCAGCCAAACTGTCAATTCCATCATCGTCAGAGTCATAGGCTCTGCTGCTCAGAGGTAAGTTGAGTACTACAATAAAAATAATCAGAGCAAGATAATTTTTCCGTCTCATAACTTTTTCAACCAGCTCCAGCTCTTCTTTATTGAACACGTCCCGAGACAACGTATAAGGCATCAATCAATTCTTCCAGCCCAAGCAGACCATCACCATTGACATCGCATTCATAGTCAATTCCGGAACTGTAAATTGCCGGTGTGATGAGTCCGTTTTCACAGGTATTGTCGATGGCCGCTTCCTCGCTGCAGACATCATCGATACTTTCCCCGGAACGATAAACTGAAGTTGGATAATTTCCTCCTTGTGCATAGTTACAGACCACAAATGTTTTATAACTTGCTGACAGGCCTGAAATCCCTTGAGAGCAGTTATAATAGCCGCATCCCACCTTTGTAGTTTGTGCCCAGACATTCTGGGTAAAGTGCCCACAAACATCATGGCACTCAGAGGAACTTTTTGTAGAACCGTAGACCCAATCTGTACTTTCTGAATTCCAGGAAGGTATTACCCCGGCAATACCATAATCAGTACCAAAATTTCCTGTGGAAAAGACTGTGGGGCTTCTGGTATTTGCATAGATATTTTCTCCAACATAGATACCTGAAACGTCACCGGTCAGGAGTGCCGTGTAGTCTGTGGTTCGATCATCATTATGGTCCCAGCTACACTGGGCAGCCCAGTTGCTAGCGACGATGGCAAGATTCTCATCCCATTGCAATCGTTTCATGTTGGTAGCTACCGGATGCTTACCTCCCCCGTACGCATCGGTGAGCCCCAGGGCCGTCTGAGATCGTATTTCGTTGTGCTGACAGAGGAGATAGCGTTTTGCGTCACTGTCTAATGTATTGGGATTGAGCACCTCTCCTGAAGGAACACCACAATCCAAGACAGAAAGCTCGTCGCCTGCAAGCAGACCTGACACGTACTGGAGTGTATTAATAACTTCAGCCAAACCCAGTTTACCATTACCGTCAATGTCACACGAATAAACTTCCGCCCTGGAAGGAGAAGCATTCAATGATGTTGTCAGCACGATAATCATAACGACACAAGAAAGAAAAGATCTACACCCAAAGCCCATCTGCCTATAACTGAAACGTGCTCTTTGACTAATCATTTGGTTGCCCACTCTGCTAAATGATGAAAACTGGACATGCTTTCCAGTAAGTGACAAAAAACGCCAACTGGTTACAAAAAGGTAATTGAATATCATTATATCAGAGATGGAGGCAACTCTCCAACTGAATTCAATACTGAGATTAAAGGGCTGGAAAAAATTAAACAGCAATCAGGGATATGTTCTCATTTTCGCTGATCAACTGTCGCGATGTTAGCTGGTCCAGAGGGTATTACTGAAAGAGTGAAGACAGAAAGAACAGGGCTACTACGAAAAAGGCCCGGTCATAATGACCGGGCCTTGAATTTCTGGCTCCCCGGGACGGACTCGAACCGCCGACAGGGTGGTTAACAGCCACCTGCTCTACCAACTGAGCTACCGAGGATTAAACAAAAACTACTAGTCTATGTACCCCAGACGATGAGACAATACAAGTACAATGAAAAAACTGCCTGGAGAACCTTGTAGCGCGAGAATATATAACGGTGTCAGAGGAGTGTCAACGCTTTTTTTAACTCAACTTCAATTCCAGTTATGCAGTCTGAAAGAGCGTATGTTCCAATAATATCTTTAAAGCAACAAAGGCGACACGGCCACAACCGGTCGCCTTCTAGCTAACCATAGTACGAGAAGGGAGATATGATAAATTATTGGGGAGGAAACCCTGCCAGAATCTGGGTCACTGCCGCATTGATATTTTGGGTTACCTGGCTCTCTGACGGATCTTCTTTCAGCTTATCACTGCCGATACCTCGCCATAACAAGGTATGGCTCCTGGGATCCAGAAAGTCAAAAATCAGGCTTCCCTGCTCATATTCACTCACATTTATTGTCGTTGGTTGAGAATTCCAATAGGGATCACGGTAGAGGGTTCCATATCCATACGGCGCATAAAAATGATTGATATTCTCTGACTTTATCTTCTGTTCAATAGCACCAAACCAGGCTATAACAAAATCAGCCTGAGTGTTATCACCCTTTGTAAACCCTTTAGCCTGGAGATCTTTTTCAACTGCAGCTCGGACCGCATTTATCACAAACTCATTATTTATCCTTATGTCATCACTTGGTTTGTCCTTATTGTTCAGCCACCTGTATGTTTTCAGACGAGAAAAATCCGTTTTGGGATTAAACTCACTTTTTACTTGAATCGTTGAACATCCTACCGCGAAAGAAAGGACAAGAAGTGATAACAAACAGAATCTCAACATAAATTTATCTCCCATTTTCGGTAAATCAATTACCAAAGAGTTCTTTTAAAGCTTTCATGGCCTCTTCAACCTGCTGCTGTTCTTCTGGTGGTATTTCATCGGTTTTCCCAGGAACCATATTCATAATGGTACCCTGGTTCTTATCTTTAAACGCCTTCGGGTCTTTCAACATGGAAATCGATTGCTCAGCCATTATCCTTGCCATCCCATCGGCTTCAGGGTCAGCTTCGGGTACAATTCCTTCAGGGTATAGAAAGAATTTGTCCGGGACTGCGCCCTGATCAATCTTTGTGGCAACACTTTTCACCGTAATACCCATGATATTGGACTCGGTGTGCAAGGCTATTGGAGTTCCTTGAATCGAATAAATTGTGCTGCCCATTGCCGTGACTTTGTCACATGGGTATCCAAGAATTGTTTTGGCGTTTTTCTCGAGAGCACCCTGCATACCACTCATAAATCCAGTACCCATCTCTTCGGCATTTTTTTCAACCTTATCTTTGTCGGCTGCTGAGAGTTTATTGAACTCTTCAATCATCACTTTTTGTGGGTTTATCGATTTGGTTCCGGTACCTTCCTGTAGATCAAAGCTGTAAATCCAGTCAGGAGTCATGATTTCAACACTCCTGTCTATCATGGTCATGCCGAGCATCGAGGTCTTGGTTGTCCGGTATCTGGCAGATTCCTTTCCATGCTCCCTGATGTAAAGTACTTCTTCGCCTGTCTCCATGCCGCTGAGTGTATAGTTGATTGTGGCATTTTCGAACGGCAGCTTTTTTCCCCATGGATGTTCCGCACCTATTGCGACATATGGCGCTACCAGAAACACCAGTGTCAAAACAGCAACAAGCCCCCTCTTCATTACGTTTTCCTCCCTATTTTACCGGTGAGCAAATATCTGTTACATGGAATTTACGCCATATTTTACCTCACTTCAACAGGCAATCAAAGACCGAGTTGTTATTTTATGCAACATTCATTGCATACAGCCGCTGCCTCAACAACTTCTTCATCATCCAGGTAAAAATGCGGAGCCAGCCTCAGGCGGCCTGCCCGCTCTGTAATCACAACTCCTTTTTCTGCCAGTTCCTTTGCGATCTTCCCAGGATCATGCTCAGGTAAAAATGCAATAATACCTGAACGATTCTTTTGCTCGAATCGCTGAACTTTGAAATAGTCCGGGTCAAGATGATCGAGGAACAGGTCCTGGAGTCGGAAGACCTCATCCCTTATTGCTTCTATGGGGTAACGATTGAAGACATCTTCAATCACTACAGCCAGAGCCGCAACATGATCCCAGGGAATGGTTGAATACTCGAACATCCGCCCATCGGAAAACGGTGCCCAGCTGTGATCAAGATAATCAAACGTCTGCATCATCATTCCTGGTCCTGCCATCGTTGGGGTCAGCTTACGCCTCAGCTGCTCACTTGTGTGGAGTATTGCCGCTCCTTTCGGGCCAAGCAGCCATTTCCACCCGGAAGCAGCCACCGCGGCAATACCATGCTCCTCAGGATACACAGGCAGACATCCAAGGCTCTGGGCACCGTCAACAATCAGATCAATATCTCGCTTTCTGCAGAAGTCACCAAGCGCAGCGAGATCGGCGCCAAAACCACTGGCAAACTGGACATGGCTGATTGCCACAATCCGGGTACGAGGTGTACAAAGCCGTTCAAGGTCTGCCATCGACCAGCCCGCTGTACGGCCAAATGTGTCAAAACCTTCTCTATGCTGGCTATCCGGCAGCAGGATGAGCTCAACTCCGCGCCTTTTCTGCATCAGCCATGGATAATGATTGCTTGGATACTCATGGACATAACTGATAATCTGATCACCGGCTTCGAATGGATAGCCGTTAGCAATCTGACACATCGCTTCTGCAGTTGAATGAACAAATGAAATATTTTCAGCAGAGCTTTTCATGAATGAAGCGAATCCTGTCCTGAACCTCGGCAACAGATCACCAAACTCAGCCAGTGCGGAGACACCTCTCTTAACCATACTCCGTTGAAAACCGGATGCTGCAGAGGCCGCCCCGACGTGAAGCGGTGAAACCGCACAATGGCTTAAGAAACAGGAATGGTCTTTAGAGGGAAACAGCGTTGACCGTTTATCAAACATGAAATTCTCCTCCCAGCGTCTATCTAGGAATGATCCACCGCAATGGAATAAAGTGCTCATTCTTTAATCACTTAACTCACCTCAACCATAGTAAGGCAAAATGCTGCAAAAACAATCAAGATAGTGATAATTCCACAAATATGCTTATCTTTATTGTTAGAAGATCCTTCATTTCCTCTCTTTTAAGTATCGAGAATTTTAATCTCCACATCACTTGCAGGAGGGTCACCATGAGAAACAATCACTCCGCGATTCCGGTTACTAACCTCAGTATTCCTGGACTTTTCCAACAACGGGTCAAAGACACGCCATCATCTCCGGCGTATCACTTTTTCGATCATTTAGAGTCCAAATGGCGAACGCTAACCTGGGCAGAAATGGAAAAAAGAGTACGCCTGTGGTCTGCTGCCCTTGATTCTGAAGAATTACGGCCAGGAGACAGAGTTGCCTTGATGATACCAAACGGAATCAACTGGGTCTGTTTCGACCTCGCTGCACAATCTCTTGGCCTTATTGTCGTTCCGCTCTATGCGAACGATAGACCTGAAAATGTTTCATACATCCTTGAAAATACCAGCAGTAAATTGTTGCTTTGCAATGACTCCGCCTTTTGGAAAGAGCTCAGCCGCCTGCAAAAAGCAGAGACTAAAAGATGTCCCCAACGAATAATTATCGCCGAACCTGGAGATAAGACGACCTATGACCAGGGGGTGACGGATCTTGATGAGTGGCTGGCCGAATCTGGCGTCTCTGCGGAATATAAAATGGCTGCCCCTGACGATCTTGCAACCATTGTTTACACTTCAGGGACTACCGGAAGGCCCAAGGGTGTTATGTTAAGTCACCGCAATATTCTTGAAAATGCGGCCGGTGGACTGGCAAGTATCACGATAATGACGGATGATGTTTTTCTATCGTTTCTTCCCCTTTCGCATATGCTCGAGAGAACCATCGGCTATTATCTGCCGATGGTCGCCGGTTCCTCCATCGCCTATGCCCGATCAATCCAGGATCTTTCAGAGGACCTTGTTGCCATTAAACCAACGGTACTTATCGCGGTACCAAGGATCTTTGAAAAGCTCCACAACAAGCTGATGATCGGCATCAATAAGCAGTCATCCTCGATGCGTCGGCTATTTAAACTGGCAACCACCATCGGCTGGCACTCCCACCTTTACAAGCAGCACCGGCAGAACTGGTCGCCCGAGATGTTGTTCCAGCCAGTCCTGAACAGACTGGTCGGCAAAAAAGTTCAGGCAAGACTCGGAGGCAATCTGAGAGTAGTCATCAGTGGCGGAGCCGCGCTGTCTTATGAAATAGCCCAGAAGTTGATTGGTCTTGGAATACCAATTTACCAGGGATATGGTTTAACTGAATCTAGTCCGGTAATCAGCGTAAACAGGGTTGATTCCAACTATCCCGATACGGTGGGGCTCCCTCTGCCCGGGGTTAGTGTGAAATTATCTGAAGACGGTGAACTGCTGGTCAGGGGATCATGTGTCATGCAGGGATACTGGCGCAATCCGGAAGCCACGGCAGAGGTCATCGATGGTGAGGGGTGGCTGCATACCGGTGATGTTACGGCCTTGATTGGTAATCACCTGAAGATAATCGGCAGAATGAAAGACATTCTGGTATTAAGCAATAGCGAAAAAATCTCGCCTACTGATATGGAAACGGCAATTGGCAGTGACCCGCTTTTTGAACAGAGCATGATTATCGGTGAAGGACGACCCTACCTGACACTCCTGGCCGTTCTCAACCAGGAAATGTGGCAGCAGCTGGCAACAACGCTCGATATCTCGACAGAGGACAGTTCACTTGCCAACGAACAGGTTCGGGCGGAAATAATGAAACGGGTCGAGCAGTGTTTGCAGTCATTCCCCGGATACGCCTGGATAAAAAATATATCCCTGAGTCTGAAACCGTGGACCGTCGAGCAGGGAATGCTGACCCCAACCATGAAATTGAGAAGAAAAAATATTCTCAGCGCCATGGAGGATGAGATAGATAGAATGTACCAGACCTGAGCACTCTTATTTAAGACAGTCCTGGATAAAAGAGGAGATGAATGTTCTGGTTCTTCGTCCTTCGGGACCATAAATTATATTGTGTCGCGAGCTCGATATCACCAGGTGTTCCTTGTCTCTTGAGCCAAGGTGTGAAAACAACTCCTGGCTGCAGCTATCGCCAACAATCTGATCCTGATCGGCTGAAACGATCAGGGTTCGGTGGTGCTGATTCGCAAGTCCGGTTTTACAGGCATCAAGCAGTTTTCCTACTTCAATCACTCCGGCAATTGGGTTTCTGGAATAATTAACCTCTTTTATCTCCGGTTCAAAGGCTACAAACTCTTCGCTCATGGTATTGCCTTTCCAGCGCGCCAGCAGGCGGTTCCATATGTCTATCGGGGGCATAAACCTTTTTGAGTAATCCTGCAGCACATAGGGTGGGCAGATGGCAACGACTCCGGCGAGCGTCTCGAGCCGTGAGGCAAGCTCCAGTGCCAGTGATCCACCCGCTGAAAACCCCACCAATATAACGTTTCGACAAATTGAATCCATCAGCACATATCCCTGTTCAACGGCAGCCCGCCACTCCTCCCACTTTTTTGCTGCGAGTGATTCCGGATTGGTTCCGTGACCAGGCAGCCTGACGCCATATACCCATGCGCCCTTTTTCCTGAGCAACTCTCCGACCTGCCTTAATTCCTCGGGAGCAGAGAGATAACTGTGGACAAGGACAACGCCGAGTCTGTTATTATATGACGGCAAAATGTAAGGGGCGCCAATCTGAGGATTAAATTCAGCCAACTGGCCACATCTATCCCGTTCTACAAGATATGATTTTTGATCTTTTTTAAATAGACGGCGGGCAATAATCAAGCGGATGATAGAATCGGGCAGCACCGAGCTCAAGCGTATATACTTCTGCACCCTGCCCAGTGGCTCAACCTCGTTGGCCATGACTTCAGTCGGGTTGAGGAGCCGCGCTTTGTGAAACAGCGGTTGGTGTTGCCAGTATGATGATTGCTTTCTCAGCTGCTGCTGCTCCCTGGCGAGGCTCCCCGTGGACAGGGCAAGATCGACAAAACCTTTATATTTTTTGTATCGGTCATCAACAAGCAGGTGCAGCTGGTCTTCGGTAAGAGCCGAGTGCAGATTACGTTTCAGGTCGTGCCGGGACTGCAGGTAATCACTTACAAGGTAAACAGATCGTGCAAACTCGCGGGGAGTAAACGGACGGAAAGATCGTCTCCTTAAGAGCGATGCAAAGAGATGATCATGATTGATCGTTGTTGCCGAATAAATCCGGTGCATGTATGTCTGCATCATACTGCCAGCAGTCTTCTGGAGATGGTGCATTACCGGCTCGTTGTTTAAAAAAGTGGTCACCGCAGGGCCTTCCAGCAAGCTTCGAACAGATGGAACATCGAGTTCATCAGCCGTATCGAGTGAACTGCCGAACTGCATGTCGATATCGACTCCTTCCAGCAACATGGTTCCTTCTGTCATCAACTCTTCAATCATTCTCTCTGAAGGAGCTTTTACATATTTGCTGGCAAGCTCTGAGAGGATATTTTCATGTGCCCGGATCGGATAATAAGTGAGGTTAACCGGCACAATTTTGACGCTCTCACGAGCTATCTTTTCATCGAGACCGAGCTCAAGAAAATCAGCCAAACCAGCCCTTTCTTCATCGCCCTGCTCATTACGCTGAAGAAAACGACGGAAAATCTCGGATCGCAATGCCAGAGAAGCCGCACCGGTATGCGGTGCCCGGGCGGTATGATCGTCAGCGATCACATATTCACCGTTGCTGATAAGTTTTTTGGTCTTGACCATCCTCCCTTCTGGAAAAATGATCCAGTGAGCCTTTCCGGTAAGCAGTGTTTTTATGATAAGCTTGTCTCTTTGCGGATCCTTCGTCGATACCACACCGACCTTGTCCAGGTAGGACTTCAATGCACCCTTGTTAAAAAGGTTATCACTGGCAAGAGACCAGATCGGTGTTTTGGTGAGGTGAAACAGATAGTATGGAAGCAGCAGGGTCTCAAGGCGGGTAAAATGATTAATGACAAAGATTATAGGACCATCGGGGATATTACCAAGGCCGTGAAAAACCGTCCTGGCCTTCAGCAGTTTCGACAAGGTTTTGATGGCAATATCGGTGGTAAGGTAAGCGGTACGATTCATTCGTTACTCCGTAAAAGAATCGCTTGGAAAAGATTTAGAGCCTTCAAGAGCAAGAATCGGCAGCTGGCCGCACATCTGCACCCCAGAGTATAGTCCCCATTTTCGACAATGGGGAACATGGTTTCAATTGACACCAAACCAAGTAGCGACCCACAGGGAATGGTTGTTTCCTCTATTTTTTTGATCCAACACGGTACCCTTCAGCAATACATGAGCCGTTCGCTACTCCTGCATATCAGCAATGAAAGCATTTGAAGATTCAATTGCCGTACTCATTCTGGCTATCAGCGTGTCAATTTCCGTTTCCAGGTCGGCAAACTCATCCTGCAGTGAACCAATGGCCTGGGCGTTCAGGTTGTGCTTGAGAAAGAGAACATTGTCCCGAAAAATCTTCAGAACCGGGTCCATGCTTCTTTCGGCGCGATACATATGACTGATCATCTCATCATAGCGAGACCTGGTTGCATTCAGCTGTTTTTTGCTGGCCCTGGCAAGATCTTTGTTCTCATAGAGGTCCAGCTCGTCTTGCCATTCCCTGAAAAGGGCTTCCGAGACTGATTCTACTTTTTCAATTCGCGCAGAAACATCACCTGCGGCATCTGAACATGCTTCATACTCCTTGTTCAAACGGTCATAGGCTTTTTTCAGATCAGTCTCTTTCAGCGTGACAACACTGTTGAACTGGTCAAGGGCAGATTTAAACTGCTCCTGAGCCTCGGCCTGCGAATCCCGGGCGTCTGCGACCCTGTCCACCATGATGTCACGTTTATGGATACCCACCTTTTCCATCGCTCCGTAGTAGGTACTGCTGCATCCGGCTAAAAGGAGAATCACAACCCATACCGGCAGCCAGGCTGCCAAAGAGATATACTGTTTCATAATCGACCTCATCTTCAAATCTATGATACATTCAACACTGGTGTCACACCAATGATTGCGGGAAATTCTACATTACCCTATCGTTGGAACGAAACTGACGCAAGCGTTAATTCGGTGACCGGGTAAAATCATCCTCCAGTCCCAGCACCTCTAAACAGCCCTGAAATGATTATAATTGCCGAATTACTGACACCTGTGTTGGTCATTGTTTTTTGGGGATCTATCTGTGTACTTGACATGTTTTACATCTTCGACAAAATTAGTACGATAAGAACCGTATACCGACCTATCAATTTCCCTGCGGTAAACAGGCCATGAACAAAAGATTACCGGAAACTCATCGTCGTCTGATCATCGGCTACCCAGTCTCCATTCTGCTGGTGCTCATCTATCTCAATATGTTTCCGGTGGTTAAATATATTGTCCAGTATTGGGGGACAATGCCTGTCCTGGTTCTTCCTATCCTGATCACCGTTATTGCTCTGGTAGTTATCTTTACACTATTGCTGAAAACCAGGCAGTCGACGCAGCCTCGGGCAAGAATTGCTTCTATCATTATTGGTATTATCATTTGTCTTGCGGCGCTGGCAGTTCCTGATCCTCAGGCTCCAGTTAAACGAATTCATGTGATAGAGTACATGCTTCTTTCACTGTTAATTCGATACATAATGTCAGTCCGACTCCAGGGTAACCCGCTGCTCATTTTCAGTATTTTATTTGCCTCATTGCTCGGCGTTCATGATGAACTGCTCCAGGGGCTGCACCCACTGAGAACGTATGGAATCAGAGATATTGTTGTTAATGCTCTTGGCTCAGCTGGCGGCGGGCTGATCTGGTATGGTTTCAGGCTTTTTGAACAAACGGGGCAAACTGAGAGTCGGACCGGTCACTCACCAGGTTTTACCTATTTCTACCTGGCCTGGCTCCTCTGCTCTGTCGTAACGTTTTTTCTACCGCTCTACTCTTTCAGGGAAAAAACCCTGCCCCTCTGGCCCGCTGGCCCGTTGATAATCAGTTTGAAGTTTGATCCTTTTCACAGCTGCGGCACAAAAATTCGTGCCGCGTTTCGATCACGGCATCAGGGCGGTAAGCTACGCATCATTTACACTGCTTGCCTACCTGCTCGCAGCCCGCCTTGGCCCGATCAGTTTCTTCTAGTGTCATGTCAAGTTGTAAATGGCGTAAAATTACGTGGCTATTTTCGTTTCCTTCAAGGCGCGGATGAAGGATCATTGTCCTGAACAGTGATTTTTCCCTGATGGTTGTCATCCAGCGAATGTTCAGCGGCACCGACTC
>RCNE010001946.1_pt1 | contig 11213 bp, 11 predicted proteins | sample 2041361 | NCBI WGS metagenome assembly RCNE01 (sample SAMN09708229, study PRJNA481090) | Marine sediment metagenome, whole genome shotgun sequencing project.
GCCCATCCAACGAAAATACCATCCGTGCGGAGCTTTGAATAGACTTTTCTTTCCCACAAAATTGATCTCTGCTCCCCAAACGTTTCTTACCAGAATTCCGATATAAAAGTCATGCCAACTGGTATGCGGAACTACAGCAACGACACACTTTTTAAGATGTACTGGAAATTCTCCGTGGAGCTTCCATCCCATTAACTTGAAGTATATAAATTTGGCGATTGCCTGCATAGTAAAATGTTACTCAATTGTGATTAAAACTAGGTATAGCTACCTATATTTTTTCGTAAATAGAACGTAGTTTCTCAGGAGTGATGGTCGACCTCCAGTTCGCACCTAAAGCGTTTTCCCATAAGGGATGCATACTCATAGCGACCACAATCATCGTATCAAAGTCGGTATCACTTAACTCTGAACAAATATTCGTAGGAAGTTGAATGTCGTGCTTTACAAGCATCTCATTAAAGAGTACTACGCCATCGGGATAAAACTCAGATAGATGTTTAAAAACCAAGCAATTACCAATACCGTGCTTTACACCTAATAGGTATCCCAGTCCATAACTAAGCGCATGTGCCACGCCCACCTGCGAATAGGCAATACTCATGCCACCGTGCCAAGATGCCATCATCAACTTATCGCGAGAATCTTCAGCCGACAAATCCCCTAAAAAGACTTCTTTACATAACTCTAAAGCCTTTTCACCATAACTTTGACTAAATGCATTAAGGTATGTACCATTGAGCGATTCAATACAATGTATGTAACAATCCATTCCTGTATAAAACCATTGTTCTTTTGAAACACCTTGGGTCAAATTTGGATCTAGAATAACTTGATCGAAAGTGGTAAAGTCCGAATTGATACCTAATTTTTTATCAGGGCCCAATAAAACAGTCGTTCTAGAAACTTCGGCGCCCGTTCCACTTATTGTTGGAATACCTACATGGTATATGGATGGTTTTTGAACCAAATCCCATCCTTGGTAATCTGCTGCGCTACCTTTATTGGTAAGCATTATTGCAACTGCTTTTGCTAAATCTAATAAAGTTCCGCCTCCAATTCCAACAATACCAGATGGCAATTCAGAAAACCGTTCTAAAATATTTTTTACTAAAGCGTCTACCTGAGATGTTTTCGGTTCTTCTTCAGCAGAAACTAGAATAATTTGATCACTAAAAATTATAGGAATTCTTTCTATCAACGATTTTCCTTCAAAAACATCATCTACAAGAAAAATAAATGGTGCATCAGAATGCTTCCTTTTCGACATCAAAATATCGCCCAGTTGATCAAAGCTATCGGCACCAAAAACCACCCTCGGAACCATCGGAAAATTACGATATAATTTCGATTTTTCGGCTTTTAACTTCTCTATGCCCATGTCATTCTTTACATCCATAATCAAAATTACAAATATTTTAAAACATCTTTTAAACTATTAATTTTCAGGTATTTAAAATCATTTTTATCAATCGTCACTTCTTCATGTTGCCAAGTCGTGTGAAAAGGCACATGAACCGCTTGAGCCCCTAAATTAATAAGTGGTAACACATCTGATTTTAAGGAGTTACCGATCATTAAAAATTCTTTTACATCAATCTCTAAATGGTTCAGCAAATGTAGATAGTTTTCTTCTTTCTTATCGCTCAAGACTTCAATATGATGAAAATATTTGGTCAGCCCTGAGCGTTCAATCTTTCGCTCTTGATCTAACAAATCACCCTTGGTTAAAACAATCAAACGATACTTGCCATGAAGCTGTTCAAGAACCTCTTTTACGCCTTCTAACAATTCTACTGGGTGCAAAATCATCGCTTTACCAAGATTCAAAATTTCAGTTATCGTTGCTTGCGAAATCGTGTTGTTCGAAAGATCAAGCGCAGATTCTATCATCGATAACATAAAGCCCTTGATACCGTAACCATAGATATCTAAATTCTTGATTTCAGTTTTAAAGAGCTCCTGATCAATTTTATTCTTCGTTTCAAAACCATCTAAAAGACTTGCATATTGCTCTTCAGTATTTCTAAAATAAGTCTCGTTCACCCATAAAGTATCATCTGCATCGAAACCAATGACCTTAATATTATTGAAATCTACTTCCATGCTTGTTGCGCTCGTTTTAAATCATCTGGGGTGTCAATTTCAATGCCACTTACATTGGTCTCTACCATTTTTATTTTCTTGCCATACTCTAAATAACGAATGGCTTCTATCTTTTCTGTCGCCTCTAAAGTGAGCATCGGGAGTCGTTGAAAATCCATCAATGCTCTTTTTCGAAAGGCATAAATACCTTTGTGTTTGTAATAGGGGATTTCTATTTCTTTTGATCTGGGATACGGAATTGGAGATCGAGAAAAGTATAAAGCAAAATTACGATTATCGACAATCACCTTCACCGTGTTAGGGTTCTCAATTTCTTCTTTATCTGTTATACGCACCATTAACGACGCTAGATCTATTTCTGCTTCTGTATCTGTCTTAAAAACGGCTAAAACAGCCGCTAAGCTTTCTTTATCAGTAAAAGGCTCGTCGCCCTGAACATTCACGATAATATCAACATCCATATTAGTAACTGCCTCTGCGATACGGTCACTACCACATTCATGCGCTGCAATACTCATCAAAGCCTTACCCCCAGCATTTGCGATGACATCGAAAATTATAGTACTGTCAGTTACCACATACACCTCATCAAACAATTTCGTATTTATAGCAGCTTCGTAAGTGCGTAAGATGACTGGTTTACCAGAGAGATCTTGCATTAATTTTCCAGGAAACCTAGAAGCTGCATATCTCGCAGGGATCATTGCAATTATTTTCACGTTTAATTATTTTTAGGGAAAAATATTATGTTTTTGCTCTTGGTCGTAATTTTCTATAAATACGAAAAATGATAAATAGAATAACAATAACCAAAATTGCGGCAAGTACTGGCGCAAATATAGATGCCACAGAAACTGCTACCGCTGTTCCTGTTTCTACCGTTGACACAATAGGATTACCGAGACCACCTGTAGTTGTAGTAGATGCTAATCTGCTAGCTGCACCTGCACCCTTTATTGCTGTCGCTGTTCCGCCACCGGCAATAATTGCCAACGACCAAGTTACCATGGGGTCTAAGCCCGCAACAGTACTTACCATGACGGCAGTTCCCGCAATGGCAGCTAAAGGAACTGCTATAGTATCGAGTAAATTATCTACCCAAGGAATAAAATAGCCGAAAATTTCTATCAACATCGCTATTCCCAAAGTTATTAGTGCTGCTAGGCTACCAATCCATTGCCAACTATCATTTAGCTCCCACTTTCCAAAATAAGCTGCAAGGCTCAAGGCAAATAAGGGTAAGAAAACGCGAAAACCTACTGAGGCCGCAAGACCTAAGCCCAAAAATATACTAGTAATCGTTTCAACAGTCATTATTCTTATTTCAAAATTTAATATCGAAAACTTAATCGTTTTCAAAAGCACTAAACGCATTAAAGATCACTACTAATGTTCTCCGGTTATTTAGCAACAAATTTAATACCATTGTTACAAATACCTTATTGAAAATATTGATCTCAACGAATTTAACCTATTCCCCATCAACAAAAAAATCGTTCTTAAAACCTATAAGATAGAGTTGTTTTTTAGCTCTAGTAACCGCTGTATAGAGCCAACGCAAATATTCTTTATCTACACCGTTAGGCAAATAAGGTTGTTCAACAAAAACCGTATCCCATTGACCACCTTGAGATTTATGACAAGTTATTGCATATGAGAATTTTACTTGTAGAGAATTAAAGTATTTATTTCCTTTAACGCCTAAGAATTTTTTGTATTTCGATGTTTCACCCTCGTAATCTTCCATAACGCTTTGATAAAGTCTATTGCCATCTTCGTAAGAAAGCGAAGGGGTTACTGCTTGAATCGTATCTAATAGTAATACGGTTTCGAAAGGTTTCATGTTTGGGTAATCTACAAGCTGCACTTTCACCTCTGCAAACTTAAAAGAATATAGGGCTTTGATAGCAAAGATTTCAAGCACTTCGATGATGTCTCCATTGGCGATAAAGCCTGCTTCAGATTTAGGGTCAAGCCAGAAATAGTTATTTTTCACCACCATCATATAATCGCCAACCGCAATTTCGTTTTCCAAATACAAAATACGTTGCCGAATATTCTCATTGTATAAATTTGCTCTTTTGTTAGAGCGCACTATAAAGGCTGTTTCCTCCTTGCCGTTCACGGAATAAGAAGTATCTATGGCTTCTTGTATCTCGTTGCCATCAATCAGCCGAACAATATCTTTAAATGGATTAACATCAAACTGAAAAATTTCAAAAAAACCACTTTGTATTTGTTCTCGAAGCATGGTCGCGTTAACCAATATTCCCGAATCCTCTGCTTGACGCACTACTTCATCTAGCTCTAGTCGAATGACCTCTTTGTTATAATTCAATTCAAGTTTATCAGCATCTAAGGCAGGACTCAAATTCAAATGTACCGGTGGCAACTGTGCAGTATCTCCAATTAAAATCAACTTGCAATTATGCCCTGAGTAAATAAATTGTAGTAAATCGTCTAACAAAGATCCATTTTCAAAAAGCTTGGAATCTGCTGGTGTATCTGGTATCATTGATGCCTCATCAACGATAAAAACGGTATTTCGATGCTTATTGGGTGCTAGAATGAATTGCACTCCTCCACCACTTTGCTTCTTTGGAAAATAAATTTTTCTATGGATGGTAAATGCCTGTGTATTCGAATAATTGGCCATTACTTTGGCAGCCCTTCCCGTTGGTGCCATTAAAACGGACTTCATGGTAGATTGCCACAAACTATTAACTAATGTACCAACAAGGGTTGTTTTTCCAGTACCTGCAAAGCCTTTTAACAAAAAAATCGTATCTTTTTTGTCACTTAAAATAAAAGAGGCTAATTTTTGCAAGGCCACAGATTGTTTTAGCGTCGGCTCGTGCGGAAATTTATCCTTTAAAATGGTAAAAAAAGAAGCGTCTGTTAGCGTTTTCATAGGCTAGCGAAGATAATCAGGATTTTTATGCGAAAAACTTTTACGATTGAAAAAAAAATGTAAATTTGCTTAAACCACTAATTTAATTAATACGAAACGAAATGAAGACCGGAATACAGATTCTACTATGGATACTTTGCGGAGTATTCGCTTACTTAATATACAACTCAATTACTGGCCCAATTAGATTTAAAGAAGTAAAGCAAGCCCGTTTTACAAAGGTGATTAATAGCTTAAAGGATATCAAAAGTTCTCAAGAAGCGCATAAAAGCGTTAAGGGTAGCTATGCAAAAGACTTTAAGAGCTTAGTGAGTTTTGTTGATAACAGTTCTTATACCATCACACAACAAAGAGATACTTCATTTACGATATACGATAAAGCTTTGCAGATTGATATGCCCAAAGACAGTATCCTGATTGATACTTTAGGTACGGTTTCAGTACGTGATTCTCTGTTCAAAAAAGATAATCGGTTTAAAACTATGATGAATGTACCTGGCGCTCTTAACGGAGAAAAGTTTGCCATGAAAGCGGACATCATTGATAAAGGTGGTTATAAAGCGCCTGTCTTCGAAGTATGTGTTGATAAAAAAGTAGTTTTAGGTGATCAGCCTGCTGATTTGCTTTCACGAGAAAATGCCCAAGTAAGTGTTGAGGAAGTTAACGGATCTAAAATATGCGTGGGCTCCTTATCTCAAGTTAGTACTAGTGGAAACTGGCCTCCAGTCTATGACAGAAAAAGAAGCAACTAAGCACATATCGTATTCAACTAAAGAATTTCATAAACTGTCCATTCAAGTTAGCTTGAATGGACTTTCTTTTTGCATTGTCGATACTATAAGCAATACTATTGAAAATCAAGATAGTATTGTCTTTGAAGAAGAACGTTCGCCTTACGGCCTTCAAAAAGGTTTGCTTGCGCTGTTTGAGAAGCATAAAATCGTAGAAAAGCAATTTTCTGAGGTTATTGTAGTGCATCGGAATAAACTCTTTAGCTTGGTGCCTAAGTCCTTATTTGAAGCATCTGAAACAGCGAACTACTTAAAATTTAACACCAAAATACTTGCCAACGATCACATCGCTTACGACGAATTAGAAAACTATGACATCGTGAATGTTTATGTGCCTTTTGTGAATGTAAACAACTACATCTATGACCTCTTTGGTGAATTCACTTTCAAACATAGTGGAACTGTTATGGTAGAGTCGTTATTATCAAGTCAAAACAATTCTCTTACCCCCACTTGCTTTGTTCACATTGCTCATAATCAGATGGAAGTCACCATCATGGCACAGAAAAAACTAGTACTTTATAATAGCTTTGATTTTAACTCTAAAGAAGATTTCATCTATTATCTACTTTTTACTTTTGAACAGCTTCAGTTAGACACCGAAAAAATCAAATTGAACTTATTTGGCGACATTGAAGAAGGTGATACGATATTCAATATTTGCTATGAGTATGTAAAACATATATCTATTTTCGTTCCTTCAATAAGTTCATATCCTATGGATTTAGATAAAGAGTCCATTGACTTCACTATTCTAAATACATTGTAATGCGCATCATATCAGGAAAATACAAAAGCAGGCGTATTACTGCCCCAAGTAAATTACCCGTTCGACCTACCACCGATATGGCGAAAGAAGCGCTATTTAACATCTTAAATAATACTTATTATTTTGATGAAGTATCGGTACTAGATCTTTTTGCTGGGACTGGGAATATCAGTTTTGAATTCGGTTCAAGAGGCGCCACACAGATAACGGCAGTAGATGGCGATTTCGGATGCGTTCAATTTATAGATAAAACTGCAAAAGCTCTAGAATTAGAGATTACTGCTATCAAAAGTGATGTTTTTAATTATCTAGAAAAATCGAGTTTAAAATCAGATGTCATCTTTGCTGATCCACCTTATGACTTACCTTTAGCAGATTTTGAAAAAATACCTGAGCTTATCTTTAAGAATGAATTACTTCTTGAAGGTGGTGTTTTGATTATTGAACATGCCAAACAGACCGACCTTTCGCATTTAGAAAACTTCAACAATAAACGAAAGTATGGCGGAAGTATGTTTAGCTTTTTTAAGCTAACTTAAACATTGATTTTACAACAAAAAAAAGTCGAATTTTCAAAAGCTATGTTAGGGAGTCAAAGTTTATGATGTTGAAGAAAAATGAAACTCATATCGCAACTCCTCAAGCAAAACCAATTCGACTGCAAGAATATGGTGTTGGCATCTTCTCTACCCTAGCAACTAAATCAGCACTGAAAAAAGCATTAAAGAAACACTTGATTTTAGTAGATGGACAAGTGGCTACAACGGCATCCTACATTCATGGCAATGAGATGATAACCCTTAATCAATCAGTAAAGACTAATCCCTCAAAAGAATTGATTCTAAAGTTAGAAGTCGTATATGAAGATGATTACCTAGCCATCATCGACAAACCAGCTGGTATTCTAGTAAGCGGTAACACCTTCAAAACAATCGACAAGGCTTTAACTCAGAATCTTAAACCAAGCTCGCAACCCGACGCTATACAACCAAGACCAGTACATCGTTTAGATTACCCAACAACCGGACTTTTACTTATCGGCAAAACAAGTGCCACAATTTTAGTATTGAATAAATTGTTTGAAAATAAGCGGATTGAAAAAAAGTATTTCGCAGTTACTATCGGAAAAATGGCTAAAAAAGGAAAAATTACTTTTCCTGTGGATGAAAAAGAAGCCGTTTCGAATTTTGAAATTATAAAAACAGTTGCTTCTGAAAGGTTCGAATACTTAAATTTAGTCCGGTTATCTCCCAAAACAGGAAGAAGGCATCAATTACGAAAGCACTTATTTACTATGGAGAATCCTATTTTAGGTGATTCAACGTACTACAAAGAAGGGTTGCTTTTAAAAGGGAAGGGACTTTATCTACATGCTTTTTCGTTGGAGTTTACGCATCCTATTACAAAAGAAATAGTGCGCTTTGAAAAGGAGTTCCCTGTAAAATTTAGAAAAATATTTTCTTAGTGTGATGACTAAAAGAATCCATCCTTCGAGGGAATGACAATATTTTAAAAAAAGCAGGTCATAAGCCGGATTCTGTTTCAGTCTCAAAGAGACCAACCCTTATCATTTATCTAGACTTTTAGTTACCTGAAAGTTCTAACCGCCTACCCTTCGGCTCGAGCGTGCAGCCCTCAAACACCGATTTACATGACGTTTCACCGTATAGAGTTTACCTGGTTTCACTACAGCCGAACTGTACTTGCTTTCTGTTGCACTGGTCCGCATCTCTCGACGGATGGGCGTTACCCATTATACTGCACTATGGTGTCCGGACTTTCCTCGTTTCGCCGAAGCGAACCGCGATAAGGTGACCTGCTTGAGCAAAGGTAGAACAACACATTATAATTGTTGATAAAAAGTCACTTTAAATCCTATATTAAACCGCAATAGTTACGTTCGATTTTTATATTTGTAGACTGTTGATTTTTGACTAAAACAATAATTATTTGGAACCTTTTATCGTATCTGCAAGAAAGTACAGACCGCAAACATTTAAAGATGTTGTAGGGCAGCAAGCGATTACGAATACCCTAATGAATGCTATTGAGCAAAACCATTTAGCTCAGGCACTTTTATTTTGTGGTCCTCGCGGGGTTGGTAAAACCACTTGTGCACGAATTTTAGCCAAACAAATCAACCAGGATAGTACGCAACATGAAGACGAAGATTTTGCATTTAATATTTTTGAGTTAGATGCGGCTTCCAATAATTCAGTTGATGATATTCGGAATCTGATTGATCAGGTGCGTATTCCGCCTCAAACAGGCAAATACAAGGTCTATATTATTGATGAGGTACATATGCTGTCTTCAAATGCCTTTAATGCATTCTTAAAAACATTAGAGGAACCGCCTAAGCATGCTATTTTCATTCTAGCCACTACGGAGAAGCATAAAATTATTCCGACGATATTATCACGTTGTCAAATATTTGATTTTAAGAGAATTACCGTTAAGGATGCTGCAAATTACTTAAAGTATATTGCAGAAAACCAAGGTATTGAAGCCGAAGATGATGCACTTCATATTATTGCACAAAAGGCGGATGGCGCTATGCGAGATGCCTTATCTATTTTTGATAGAGTTGTAAGTTTTTCCGGTAAACAATTGACTAGAAAAGCGGTTACTGAGAATTTAAACGTTTTGGATTATGAGACGTATTTTGAAGCAACCAACTATATTTTGGAGCACAACATTCCAGAATTGTTGCTTTTGTTCAATAAAACATTAGCATTAGGTTTTGACGGTCATCACTTTATAGGCGGTTTGGCAACTCACTTTAGAGATCTCATGGTATGTCAACACCAGAGCACCATTAATCTATTAGAAGTTGGTGACGTTGCGAAACAGAATTATTTGGAGCAATCAAAAAAGACTTCAAATTCTTTCTTACTTCAAGCCTTAAATATCGCCAATGATTGCGATCTCAAATATAAGACCAGCAAGAATCAACGGCTTCTTGTTGAATTATCACTTATGAAATTAGCTTCCATCGATTTTGATGGAGAAAAAAAAAATCCTGAATCCGTAGTTTTACAAGGTAGTACCGTAGATTTTATTGCTCCTGCCTCTTTTTACCAGGGGATGACTCCCACGAAAACGGCCCCACCAACGGATAAAAAAAACCCAATTCAACAAGTCGAAAGCCAACCTGAAACTATTGTTACTTCGCCAATTGCGGAAGTAGCTCATGTATCAGAAGAAAATCCCGTTGAATACCAAAAAATCACAGAAGAAGTCCCTGAAAATAACATAACAGAAGCTGTTAGTACTGTTGCAGCTGTTGACCAGAAGATTGAGGTTTCTAGAACCAATGAAGCAGCAACAGTTGCAGAAAATCAAACCCATACTGAACCTAAGGATCAAGAAGTAGTAGAGAACCCTAAAACTGCTGAGGAAGAAATTCCGACGGCTAAAAAAATCCAGATTAATATTGCAGCTCGACGAGTTTCAGCACTTTCTATTTCAAGTTTAAAGGCAAAGAAAACGCATGAGCAAAATCGAAAAGATGATACTATTGACGAAAGCCAATTACCGAAAGAAACCTTCACAGAAGAGTCAATGCGGGTGCTTTGGGCAGAATTTATTGAAATAGTTGATGCGAAGGGGCAGAAAATATTGGCTTCAAATTTACATGCAGATACTCCAAAATTAAGAGACGAAACTACCATTTGCATTGAAATGCCCAACGGCACTATGAAGAAAGAGATTGAGCGTGATCAGTATGATTTAATGCAATATTTGAAAACTAAATTAAATAATCATTTCATCACTTTACAGATTACGGTCAATGAGGCAACAGCCAAAAAATTTGCTTTTACACCTGAGGAAAAGTACGAGAAATTACGAGAAAAGAACCCCACAATAGACTTGCTGCGAAAAACGTTTGACTTAGACCTTTGATTTGCGAACCATATAAGTTCGGACTGCAAAAACCAATAAAACAATAGCTATTATTAAAAGCCCGAAAGCCTCTCTACCCTCCTCCACATTTTTAATATCTCCGACCCCTATTTCAAAGCCTTCGAATTTTTCAGGGTAGCAGTAGAAAAATCCGCCTAAAGCCATAATACCCGAAAAGAATAACGGCATGAACGTAATTTTCTGTAGCGCAAATGCTAATGAAAAGAGTGTTGCAAAACCCCAAATAACGATCCAAATAAAGGCATCAGGATCATTGTACTGCAAAACAGCAGCAATTAAAAATAAGACTGCAAACAAAAATCCGAGTATTTTAAATAATAGTTTCATCGATTAGAATATTTTAGTACCCACTAAGATACATTGACGTGTTTTTCTATTATATGATAAACGTCAGTTGGCTTAATAATTTCTTCTGTTATTGCAAATTGATCATTCGTAATAAAGATAGGATAATCATCCATATCCTCAGGAATTCTGCCATGAGACCCTTTCACCAATTCTGCTTTTAAAGGAATAATATCTAATACCGTTCGAAAACCCATCTTCTTTTTGAGCAACTTGCCAATCACTTTCGCCATTACAAATTTATCAGCAGGGTCTGTAAGCATTTCTACGGGGTCGTATCCTGGCTTTTTATGAATGTCAACCATACGTGCATAATCAGGCGCTACCGCATCGTCTAACCAAAAATAATACGTAAACCATGAGG
>RCNE010001949.1_pt1 | contig 11207 bp, 12 predicted proteins | sample 2041361 | NCBI WGS metagenome assembly RCNE01 (sample SAMN09708229, study PRJNA481090) | Marine sediment metagenome, whole genome shotgun sequencing project.
AGGAATTCACCCTCGTGCACCTCGATGGAGATATCCTTGAGAGCCTCGAACGCCAGGAACCGCTTTGTGACGTTATCGATTGTCAGTCCCGCCATGGCAGCACTCCACTTGGTAGTTTCTTGGCAAACAGGTTGGCACCAAGCATCAACAGGAAGGTGAACGCGACCAGAAGGGCCGAGATCGCGGCGGCATATTTCGTGTCGCCCCCCTGTTCAAATGAAAAGATCACGACGCCTAGGGTTTCCGATCCTGACGACCACAGCAGTGCCGAGACTGTCAGTTCAGAAAATGCTGTCATGAAGATCAGCAGCCCGCCCGCCATCGCCGCCGGGGCGATCATTGGGAAGATGATCGTGCGCATCCGAGTCAGTAGCCGTGCGCCACCGATCTGGGCGGCTTCTTCAAGCGCGCGGTCGATCTGGAGATAACCGTTGACTACTGGACGGACTCCCAAAACGAGGAACCGTGCGAGATAGGCGAACAGGATAATCCAAACGGTATTATAAAGCTGCAACCCCAGCACCGGGATCGGCTTCAGAAACAGCAGTATCGCAGCGATGGAGAGAACAACGCCGGGCAGCGCATAAGGCATTTCCACGACGATGTTCAGCACCTTCGTCCAGCGGCCCTTGTGCCATGCGATAACATAGCCGATAGGAATGGCCACGAACATGGCAAACGCTGCCGCCGCGATGGAAAGCATGAAACTGTTGGCGAAGGCCCGCCGGGCTGCGATATGTTCCACCATAACAAAGCGGTAGTTCTCTAGCGTCACGCTGTCAGCAGTCAGGGTCACTCCATAGCCGCGCACAAGCGAAGTCAGAATCAGACCGGTCAATGGCAGCACAAGGATAAACGTCATCAACACCCACATGACCGCCTCCACCGGCAGTCGCCAACGCCCCAGTGTATAGGGTGCGAGTGAGGCGGAGGTGCCAGAAATCCGGTAGTCCCTACGGGAGCTGAAATAATCCTGCATAAAAATGCCAACCATCGCGATAATCGCGATCAGCATCGACAGCACGGCGACCTCGGACAACACGGCGGGTCCGCCGCCCGCGAGGCGCTGAAAGATTAGCGTGGGCAGGACAAGATAGTTGGCAGGGATGCCCAGAAAGGCGGGAATGCCGAAGTTGCCGACGCAGGACACAAAGGTCAGCGCGGCTGCCGCCACGATGGCAGGGGTCGCCAGCGGCAGGATGATCGTCGCCACGATTCGGAACGGCCCGGCACCTCCGCTTTGCGCGGCTTCGACCAGTTCGCGCGGCAGTTGGCGCAACCCGGCCCGAACGATCAGAAAGACCAGCGGCGAATACTGGATGGACAACAGCAGAATGATTCCTTCGGGTGAATAAAGAGGGTTCGGCGTGCCCAACGGGGGCGCAAGGCCAATGAAATGCAAGATCGGACTGGACGGGCCGAAGACCTGTAGCCACGCCAGTGCCGTTACTTGGGGTGCAATCATTAGGGGTGTCACGAAACACAAGACAAGCGCCTGTCGCAGGCGCACATCAGTCAGCGTCACAATCAGAGCCACAGTAACGCCCAGAATTACGGAAGCGACGGTGCCGCCAATTCCCACGAAGATGGTATTGCGGGTTGCCCGCCAGACCGTCTGATCCGAAAGCCCTTCCCGGATCGCATCGAGGGAAAAGTTACCGCCCGGAAACACGGTTTCCTGCAACAGCCGCAATAGCGGCAAAAACGATAGCACAAAGACGATGATGCCGACGAAGGTAATCAGGGCCAGAAACTGGCCCCGATCGCTTTTGCCACGTGTCACCATGACGAGTTTTTATCCGCCGAACATGTCAGCGAAACGTTTTTTGTTGTCGCCGATTTTCGGCGAAACAGTCGAGGCCGAGATGTCCATCACCTTGACTTCGGTCCCTTCGGGCAGCCAGTCGGGTTGACCGACAGAGGCTTTAGCAGGCAAGTAGCCTTGGCTAAGCGCCAATTTCTGGCCATCGTCCGACAGGATGAAGTCCACGAATTTCTGCGCATCATTGACATTGTCGGAGGTGGACATGATCGCAACCGGTTCAGTCACGGCTGGCACGCCTTCGTCGGGAAAGACGAATTCGATGGGCGAGCCGTCCTTTTTGGCGTTCATGGCGAGGAAATCGACCACTACGCCATAGGCGTTTTCACCTGACGCGACCGATTTCAGGACCGCGCCGTTGCCGCGCACAGCCGTCAGGCCGTTCTCCTGCATCGTCTCAAAGAATTCCCAACCCAGATCGGGGTCTTCGACGAAGCCGGACAGCAGGAACGCCGCCGCCCCGGAGTACAGCGGGCTGGGCATGACGACGAGGTTCTTGTAGGCGTCGCCGGTCAGATCGCTCCAGTGCTCGGGCTTTTCACCCGCGGCGGTGTTGTACATGATGCCAGTGGTGATCAGCTTGCTGCCAAAGTAGTAACCTTCGGGGTCGATGGCGTTGGCGTCGAATCCGTCGGTGTTGGCTCCATCGTATTTCATCAGGCGGCTATCCGCCTTGAGGGTTTCCATGCTGACCGCGTCGGCGATCAGCAGGACATCAGGCTGCGGCGCACCGGCTGCAAATTCGGCGGCCAGTTTACTCATCAGGTCGCTTGTGCCGGAACGGAAGATCTGAACCTTGATGTCCGGGTTTGCCGCCTCGAAGGCTGCGACGGTTTCGGCTGCGTCCGCATCGGGTTGCGAAGTATATAGCGTGAGTTCTCCCGCGAAAGCCGATTGGCACAGCATCAGTGCCGCGACGGCGGTTGCGGTGGTCGTCATTGAAGATTTGATCATAGTTTTCTCTCCCAGTTTGTCTGCGTCCTCCTGAATTCATGCTTTGGAGGACTTATTCGAGTACTCCCCAGTTTGGCGACAAAGGCCATCGCGTGGTGGGGTATTTTCTTCTTTCGACTACAATTGTAATAAGTTTGCTACAATTGCACTTATTTGACGATTCGCGTCAAACTTTTAATCAGTCCGCCAAAGGAGAATTCGTGGTTCTATCGCAATCTTGAGCTTGCTCAGTTAACGTGACAACGGGAGTGGAAAGAAGCTGGGGGTCATGCTGTGGATTTGCGGTGTGAGATCGTAAGGCGCCCGTCCAACACTGCGGCTCTGGTCATGGCTACTCGGTAACCCGGCCGCCTGCACGTCTTCTTCGCTGCTATCCGGCGGGTCCCCGATAGTTCTACACCGGACACTTCCGCCCAACGCTTTGATCCAGATCAGATGTCTTGGTCCCTCAGTACGATATACTAAACTAGGTAACGAAGAAAATCGTTTGACAGAGCTCCGACGAGAGCCACCGGAGGCGAATAATGGTCGAAGGTCACGAGATGTATTTCACCATACGGCAGGGTATGGACATACCGATCGAAGGCGAGCCGCAACAGATCATTTCCGACGGAGCCAAGATCTCTTCAGTTGGATTGACAAGCGGTGATCTGCGCAGGTTATACCCCAAATTTCTGGTACATGCGGGGGATCAAATTGCACTGGGGCAGCCGCTTTTTTCCGACCGAGATGATCCGGATGTGGTTTTTGTTGCACCTGCAGCGGGCCGCGTCGTCCGGATCGACCGAAACAGCAGGCGGGGGTTTCGGACTCTCGAGATTGCCTGCGAGGACGATGAGGCAGTCAGTTTTGATTGCACTGGTGATGTGCGCTCAATCTTGCAAAAGTCGGGGCTTTGGACCGCGCTGACCGCTCGCCCTTTCGGAACGATCCCGCGCGCGATTGAGATCGCAGAGGCTATTCTGGTTACGGCTGTGGATACGAATCCTCTTGCGGCAAATCCGGCCGTGATCATCGAGGCAGCCAAGCAAGATTTCGAATGCGGGCTCGAGAAGTTGGTAGCCCTGGAGTGCGGTCAGGTCATTGTTTGTCAGGGGTCAGGGGCCCCGCTTGTCAAGAACTTGGGTGACGCCGTAAAACTCGCGACGTTCAAGGGTCGCCATCCTGCCGGGCTGCCGGGCACCCATTTGGACAGGCTGGGATATGGCGGACGACCGGTATGGCAAATTGGCTATCAGGACGTTATCGCCATTGGCTTTTTGTTTCGTCACCAGCGCATCTCGGCCGAGCGGGTCGTGGCGATTGGCGGGCCGAAGGCGCGCAATCCAAGGCTGCTTCGGACGCAGCGCAGCGCCAACCTTGCGGATCTGATAAAGGACGAAATGACAGAGGGTGACGTCACCACTTTTTCAGGCTCTGTTCTTTCTGGTAGGCCTTCAGCTTTTCTTGGCCATCTCCATCTACAAGTCAGTCTGATGTCGGTTCCGACTGACAGGGCACAGCATGCCTATGCGCAGCATGAGAATTTGCTGAACCTGACACCCATTGTCCCGACCGAAGCTTTTGAGGCTGTGCTCCCCCAGAAAATTTTACCCGTCCCGCTGATGCGGGCTTTGGCTGTCGGGGACAGGGAAACGGCGCGGCGGTTGGGTGCAAGTGATCTGTTGGAAGAGGACTTGGCGCTTTTGTCCGCCCTTTGCACCAGCGGTTTGGATTATGGCGCGCTGCTTCGGCGTGCGCTGGACGATTACGCCGGGGTTTCCAAATGAACCAACTCTTGGGCATTTCAATGCAGCCAGGTCTTCGGGGCCCTTACGCCCGGGGCTTTTGGACGTATGATCATACGTTGTGGGCGACGCTGATTTGTCTTGTTCCGCCGCTTGCGGTCACACTGTGGAATGGCGGCATTGATGTATTGTGGTTGCTCTGGTTGTCACTTTTGACCGTGATTATCTGGCAGGCCGTTTTTGCAGCCCGCAGAGGCAGAACACAACGCCGCGACGTTCTCATGACTGCGGTCATTTTTACAATCGTCGCCGGCGGTGAGGTTTCGCTTCTGCGGGCCGCGCTGGGATTGTCTTTCGGTATTACCTTGGGAGAGTTAGTTTTTGGCGGTCGTGCATTCGGTTTTCTGAATCCGGTTGTGGTTGCAATGAGTTTTTTGCTGTTTGCCTTTCCAACTGAAACTATTTCGCCCGCTTCAGAGTGGTTGGCTTATGCGAGCCTGCCCGGGGTGATCTTCCTGTTGTTCACGCGCTTACTGTCGTGCCGACTTTTCTCAGGGCTTCTGATTGGGGTATTTGGTGCGGGATATTTTACGCAGCCAAGTTTTGACGCCACCTGGCTCTTGCAGGGGCACTTGTTGTTTGCGGCCATTTTTCTGGCGTGTGATCCGGCGAGTACCACCTGCACAAATGCCGGGAGATGGGTGAACGGTTTTCTGACCGGATTTCTGGCCTTGGTTTTCACCCCATCGGACGCGGCGAGCATTGAAGTGCAGGCACTGATGCCCGCGATCTTGCTGAGCAGCATATTTGCCCCGCTGATCGACAGGTTAGTGATCGAAGCCAACATCGCGATCCGGGAGCGTCGACATGGCTGAGCTGATTGTAATCCGTTGGTGGCGGCGCTTTCTGGCGCTCCCAAATGACAGCTTGAACAAAGCCTTGGCGGTCACTTTTCTTGTGACCCTAACTTGTTCGACCGTGGTGTCGATTGCGGCTGTTTCCCTGAAACCCATGCAAAAGGCCAATCAGGAGTCTGAGCGACAAGAACGCTTGGAACAGATGCTTAATGCGATGGCGGGCATGTCGGACCTGTTAAATGCGGATGCCATCGCCCAGCTCGAGGTGCGGATCGTCGATTTGAAAAGCGGCTTGTTTACGGACCAAATCGACCCGGAATCCTTTGACCAGCGCGCTGCCGCGCGAGACCCGAGCCGAAGCCTTGTGCTGCCGCGCAACGCTGATGTCGCCGGCATCCGGCAGCGCGCAAACTTTGCTCCGGTGTTCCTGCTGCGCGGCAACCAATCGCTCGATCTGTTGATCCTGCCGGTACGCGGAATCGGGTATCAGTCAATGCTATACGCCTTTTTGGCGCTGGAACCCGACGTAAACACGATTGCGGGTCTAACCTTTTACGAACAAAGCGAAACGCCGGGTCTTGGCGCGCGACTCACTGATCCGGATTGGAGTGCGCTCTGGCCAGGAAAATTACTCAGTGATGCCAGCGGAAAGCTCCGGATAACCGTGTTGCGTGGTGAGGCAAGTGGCCCGCACGAGGTGGACGGGATATCTGGTGCGACGCGCACCGGAAACGGGGTTGCGAACATGCTAAAGTTCTGGTTGGGAGATTACGGGTTTGGACCGTTCTTGGCCAACTTGAAGGCCGGGACAATCCCGCTATGACCCGCGCGCGTGCAACCCTTACCGACCCGCTTGTCGCCGCCAACCCGGTTACGCAACATGTTCTTGGTATTTGTTCTGCACTGGCTGTTACCACCTCGGTGGCGACTGCGCTGACGATGTCGGCAGCACTTACGCTGGTGCTAATACTCTCAAGCACCGCGATCAGTCTGATCCGAAACCATATTCCCAACAGCATCCGGCTTATCTTGCAGATCACGATTATCGCATCTTTGGTAATCGTGATGGACCTGCTTTTGCAAGCCTTTGCCTATGAAATGAGCAAGCGCTTGTCGGTCTTCGTGGCCCTGATTGTTACAAATTGTTTGGTGTTGGGCCGGGCCGAGGTCTTTGCCCGGCAAAATCCGGTCTGGCCCAGCGTGCTCGATGCCTTGGGCAACGGGCTCGGCTACAGCCTGATACTGTTGACGGTAGGCATAATTCGCGAACTTCTGGGGGCGGGAACCTTGTTTGGGTTAGTCGTGTTGCCGCTAGCACAAGAAGGCGGCTGGTTCGAACCGATGCGTGTGATTATGCTTGCTCCAAGCGCATTCTTCATAATGGGTTTGTTGGTTTGGGCGATCAAGAGTTGGCGGCCCGAGCAGACCGAAGAACCGGAATACCGCCTTGTCAGTCCCGCGAGGCAAAGCGGCCATGATTGATCACATCCTGATCTCCATGTTTGAAGAGAATCTTGCATTGTCCTACTTTTTGGGCATCTGCACATTTCTGGCTGTCTCGAGAAAATTTGAAACTGCACTGGGCCTCGGTATTGCGATGATCGTGGTTCAGACCATCACTGTTCCGGTCAATCACTTGATCTATCGCGGACTTCTAGTCGAAGGAGCCTGGACCTTCATCGGTCTGCCTGAAGTAGATCTCAGCTTTCTAAGGCTTCTTTGCTTTATTGGCGTGATCGCGGCCATGGTTCAGATTCTTGAGATGCTGCTGGATCGCTACATCCCGTTACTTCATCGAACGCTAGGTATCTATTTGCCGCTTCTAACGGTGAATTGCGCAATTCTTGGCGCAAGTCTTTTCATGGTTGAGCGCCAGTACAGCCTGAGCGAGAGTCTTTTTTACGGGATAGGCAGCGGCGCGGGATGGGCGCTTGCCATCGTAACGTTTGCAGCCATCCGCGAGCGGCTGAATTATAGCGATATTCCCGATGGGCTAAATGGGTTAGGCATTGCCTTTATCGTGACTGGCTTGATGTCGCTTGGCTTTTCGTCTTTTGCCCTTAGTGGCGCTCCATGAGTGATATGCTTGCAGGCATAACCCTTTTCACGCTGGTCATCATGGCGCTTGTCATGATCGTACTTGCAGCGCGCGCGCTCATAGTCAGACAAGTCCCGGTGAAGGTAATAATCAACAACGAGCTAACACTCTCCGCGCTAAGCGGGCAAAATCTTCTGACTGCCCTGAAGGATCACAATATACTGGTGCCGTCCGCTTGCGCAGGAACTGGGGCCTGCGGATTGTGTCGGGTCACGGTCACCTCGGGCGCAGGGGCGGCGCTGCCCACCGAACGGGCCAAACTTGACCACGCGGAGTTGCGCAAAAACGTTAGGTTGGCCTGTCAGGTCGTCCTTCGCGGTGACATCGAAGCTCGTCTGCCTTCGGAGTTACTGGGGATCGAAAACTGGGACTGTCGGGTCGCGTCCACCCGCGTGCTTTCGCCCTTCATCCGTGAGATCGTGCTCGCATTGCCGTCAGGCGCCAAGCCGGATCTGCGCGCTGGGTCATTTGTACAGGTGACCGCACCGCCACATGACATCCGTTTTGCTGATTTCGAGATTGACAATAGATACGAAGCGATCTGGTCGGGATCAACGGTCCGAGAACTGACTTCGCGCAGCCGGTCCGAAGTCTCGCGTGCCTATTCGATCGCCAACCGCCCCCAAGACCGCGGAGTTATTGTGCTCAACGTGCGACTAGCCCTGCCCCCGCCCGTTGCACCGGACGCGCCACCCGGTGTCGTATCAAGTTTTCTTTTCAGCCTCGGAAAGGGTGATCTGCTAAGGGTTGCGGGACCTTATGGCAGTTTTGGCGCCACAGACACCGGAGCCGAAATGGTCTTTATCGGGGGCGGTGTTGGGATGGCACCTTTGCGTTCGATTATTCACGACCAACTGGAACGTCTGGGCACCCAGCGTAAAGTTTCTTTCTGGTACGGTGCGCGCAGCAGGAACGAGCTTTATTACATGCCTGAATTCAACGCCCTGCAGAAGAAGTATGAAAACTTCGACTGGACGGTCGCGCTCTCCGAGCCTTGGCCCGATGACAAGTGGAATGGGGCCGTGGGCTTCGTCCATGACGTGGCTTTTCATCAGTATCTGAAAGACCATCAGGCTCCGGAGGAGTGCGAGTTTTATCTTTGTGGCCCACCACTGATGATCCGCGCGGTAATGGGTATGCTAGCGGGTATTGGTGCGGATTCAGACAAGATATTCAATGATGATTTTGGGAGCTAGCGCATGAAAGTATCGCGCAGGACTTTCTTGGCGATGACCGGTGCAGCTGCACTTTTCGCCACGCGACCTGATGAAGCCGTGTGGGCGCAGGTGATTGGCGGCCCGGCATTCGCAAGTTGGTGGAGGGCCAGCCTTCCGCCTAATAGCGATGTTGTGGCAATCGGTACCGAGATCAAAAAAGTTATCGATACGATGGACGCGACCATGTCGCCATACCGGTCTGACAGCGAGTTAAGTCTCCTAAATCACGCACCGGTCGAGCGTTGGCTTCAGGTTTCAACCCTCATGGACACGGTCGTCAGGGAGGGCCTTTTGGTTGCGCGCCTAACCGACGGTGCGTTCGATCCCACAGTTGGCCCGCTCGTCCACCGCTTTGGCTTCGGGCCAGTCCAAGGTTCGGCGAAAGCCGATTTCAGATCCCTGGAAACCGGACCGCAGGGGGTGCGCAAGAATGCGGACGCATCGACGCTTGACCTATGCGGTATTGCCAAGGGGTATGCGCTTGATTGCATGGCGAAAAAAGTCGCATCAATAGGAGTGCAATCTTTTCTTCTTGAAGCAGGTGGAGAAGTGTTTGCGCACGGCCATCATCCTAGTGGCCGATTTTGGAAAATCGCAATAGAAACGCCTGGCGCCGCGACCTCACGGATCGTCCAGTTGGAAGACGGGCAGGCGCTCGCAACATCGGGGCCTGCTATTCAAGGGGGCCTTGAGGCCGGGTTTGCGTTTAATCACATCGTTGACGCGCGAACCAAGCGACCGGTCGCAAATGCTGTTGTCTCGGTATCGGTGATCTCTAGCTCAGCGATGCGCGCAGATGCGCTGGCCACTGCGTTAGTCGTAATGGGCCCGGAACGCGGTCTCGAACTGGCGCGACGCTTGGATTTAGCGGTTCTGTTTCAATTGCGCGACGGCGCGGCACTTGTGCAAAGAATGTCGGGACGCTTCGCCCAGTCTGTAATCATATAGGAGAGTGGCAATGGCACAATTCGGTTTGGTTTTTGCTTTGGTGGCTCTGTCGATTGTCGGTCTCGCCCTTGGAGTATTGCTCGGTCAGGCACCATTACAGGGGGGCTGCGGTTCGGGCCGTTGTGTAAAACTGACAAAATGCACCGGTTGCCCGCACTCCACACAAAAAAAGGATACATGATGCGGAAAGTTCCGCCAATCCGCGATTGTATGGCGACCAGCTTGATCACGCTTTCGCCGGAAATCGATATTATCGGCGCCATGAGTATTCTGGTTGACGCAAAGATCTCGGGGGCTCCGGTGGTTGATGCATCCGGAAACCTCGTCGGAGTGCTGTCCAAGAAAGACTGCCTCCGGGCGGCGTTGAACGCGACGTATTATCAGGAATGGGGTGGTTCGGTCGCGACCTATATGAGCACTCCAGTAGAGACTCTGGACGCGGACATTGACCTACTGCAGGCTGCCGAGGCGTTTCTGAAAAGTGTTTATCGCCGCTTTCCCGTGCTGGAAAACGACAGGCTGGTAGGCCAGGTCAGCCGCTACGACATCCTGAAAAGCTTGAGCGCCCAGTGGAACTAACGATACTGGCGGTGAGTCACGACAGTGAAGTTGCGCGGCAAGGCCACCAAAAATAGACCTTTTTCTGGAAAAAGTTTCGACAAGCCGTATCTGTCAGTCTGGTGTTTATAACGTGATCAAAAAAATGCGAGTCAAATACACTTGGTCCCCGAATACTTTCTGGCGGTGGGATAGTCGGGTAATAACCAAAAGCGATATACATCCAACCATGACAGTACCGTCCGGCCTGTTGATTGACACGCGGGTCGTGGCCTTGATGGGCGAGAAGTGTTCGCGGGCGGCCACTTCAAGCAGTCTGGCCTGCGTATTTCCGAAGAAGAAGGATTGAACCTGCGTGCCGTTTCAAACCGACACCTGAGGGGTGCGTACCGATCGCTTTGACGATCCGAGCCCGGAGCGTTCTACTGGCCACGGCGCGTTCCCCAGAGCAAGTGCTGATTGCGGCTCAGGGCGAGCCGTCGAGTACGCACAAGACCCGGATCCCACCCGCTCCATAAAGTACGGGATTTGATCTGAAACAAGGCGGCAAGGCAAAAGTCGCGTAGGCTGGGTTCCATACCTATAAGGTAATCTAGTTGGAGACAGGATAATGTATAAGAATATTCTTGTTCCGGTGCTCTTTGATGAAGGACACGATACTCAGGCATCCTACTTGGTGGCTCGCGCACTAGCGGACGAAGGCGCGAAATTTACTGTCGTGCATGTGCTGGAAACAATTCCGAGCTACGTCACGTTCGAAATACCGAGCGACGTGCTTGCAAGGACGCGCCGCGAAGTCGAGACATCGCTGGTTCAATCGGCCAAAGCTTTGCCGGGCGCAGTACCGATGCTGATATCCGGTCATGCTGGAAGAGCCATCGTCGATTACGCTAGCAAAAATAACGTCGATTGTATTGTCATGGCATCGCACAAGCTAGGAATCGAAGACCTCTTCCTAGGCTCTACCGCTGCCAGAGTGGTTCGCCACGCTAAATGCTCAGTTCACGTTATCCGTTAGGCTCATCA
>RCNE010001950.1_pt1 | contig 11205 bp, 9 predicted proteins | sample 2041361 | NCBI WGS metagenome assembly RCNE01 (sample SAMN09708229, study PRJNA481090) | Marine sediment metagenome, whole genome shotgun sequencing project.
CTAATAACAGCCCTTGTTAGTTAAAGAACGCGTTTACGAAAACGTTTTAGTTAAATTATCTTAAAATTTTTATGTTTAAGTTGAGATATAGATGGTAAGAATTTGCCTATGGATTATTGGGTTTTGCGTTATTTTTAGTGCATTAATTGAAAATTTGTATACCTTCTATCTAGGTATGGTTTAGAATGATATTCGGAAGCTTTTATTCTTTCCGTGTAATTTTTAAACCGTTTCCTTTTTTAGGTTTAAGAATAACGAATGTATGGCTAACAGTATTCCTAAGGTAGAAGTGTATGATGCTTTTTTTAGAAGTAATTATGCAAGGCGCATAAATTGGATTTGCTTTCTAATAATATAGTAACTGGCTTATTTTGGGCTATGATTTTTTGTCACCTAGAATATCATGGGGCATCCTAAAAGAGTATTATCAAGCATTACTTTTTGTAAAACTAAGTTTTTATTGAAGTTCCTTATCATTTTGAGTCTAGGGAGGTGATTAAGTACTGTCTTCATTTACATAGGGATATAGAATAAAGACTTTGTCAAAGCCCTTTCTAAAGGAGAGAGGAAGGTGTCCAACTGTGGTCATTAATATTTTTTCTTAGACTTTTACCGTATTGTGTCTATTAAAAATCAGTACTGTTTTATTCCTGGGTACTAGAAAATGAATCTTTATGGGGTTAAGCGAACCAACTTTTGGATGGGAATTCTAAAAAGCTCAAAACAAAAAAAAAGAGTTAATTTTCACTTTCATATAAAACTAAAAAATGGAACTTTACAGGAGAACATCCCCGGAAACCTATTCAGGACGAGCATCCAATAAAAACCTGTACTTGCACGAGAAGGTTTTATGTGTGGATGTTTCTACTTTGGAGAAGTCGAGTGACAAACGCGTTGCGCTTCTAGGCTATGCCTGTGATGAAGGTGTAAAGCGTAATCAGGGTCGGTTTGGGGCTATAAAAGGTCCGGATGCTATCAGAAAAAAGCTAGGTAAATTGCCAAATCATTTAGACGATGAAACTGCCTTGCTAGATGTGGGTAGTATCCATTGCTTAAACACTGATTTAGAAACTGCACAAGACAAACTAGCCCAGCAAGTTCAGCAGCTATTAGATTGGAATCTATTTCCTATCGTTTTAGGTGGAGGGCATGATATTGCATATGGTACTTACAACGGTATCAAAAAGCATTTAGGGAATTCAAAATCTATTGGTATTATTAATTTTGATGCGCATTTTGACCTTCGTTCCAACGAAAATGGAAATACTTCTGGCACCCCTTTTTATCAAATAGCGAAAGACTGCGAAACAGCAGGTGCAGCGTTTCATTATCTATGTCTTGGGATACGCGAAGATGCAAACGATAGTTCACTTTTTAAGACAGCAAAAGAACTAGAGGTAAAATACATCTTACGTGATACGTTTCGAATCGAATTCCATAACGAAATTAACGCATGGATTAACGCTTTTATACAAAATGTAGATGCCGTTTACGTAACTATTGATTTAGATGGGTTTTCCTCGGCCTACGCTCCCGGTGTAAGTGCTCCGTCTCCTATGGGTTTTACACCAGATGTGGTGCTAGCTTCGCTAAAAACGATTATTGCTTCTGGGAAGCTCACGGCTCTTGATATCGCCGAGTTAAATCCTACATATGATATTGACGGTCAAACCGCACGATTGGCAGCCTCGTTACTACATACACTCATTCACAGTCTTTAAGATTGGAAAAATTTGTCCTGAGAGAACATCCAAAATTGAACATAACGATGTTAAACGATAGGTTTGAAATTCATCAACCCGAAAATCAAACATCCGAATACCGCTACAAAGAAGTTGATTCCTTAAAAATTGGAAAAAGAGTGAATTGGTCCGTAAGTGCAGTTTCGATTATTGTTGGTTTTTTTATTGGGGGTTCTGGCGATGTTTACAAAGAAAAAGACCTACTCCAGTTTAACCATATAAAGCAACCTGTTAGCATATCCGTAAAGGGAGGTGACCGAGAGATAATTGAAAAAATGGTTAAAAGAATTAATGAAAAGCTTCATCAATCTTTAAACCTTTCCTAAACCAATTCTGCTTAAAACAAAAAAAGCCTTCCTTTATGGAAAGCCTTTCATTGGTTACGACCGATTAAAACCGATCTACACAATTTGTTCCAAACGGTGTTTGGAACACAACACAACAGCACAAAGATAATAAAGGTTTTTAATAAACATCAACTAGGTGTATTTTTTTCTTATCCGATGAACTACCGTTCTCATCTTTTACTTGCCAAAAGCTGTATAAGCTTATTATAGATAAAATTCACGTTTGTAGGTTTAGGTGCAATGCGGTCTACAGTCATCGATAATCCCAGCAGGTAAGCGGTTTCAGCGCTCTCATCGAATACAAGGTATTACTTTGGTACTTCCTGAAAACCAACAACCTACGGTATGTATTTAAGAACAACTTTTTTTGCCATTCTATTAGTATCACTTCTTTCCTGTGAAAATGACACAGTTAAAAATCAAACTCTTTTAGCTGTCAATATGTATGACACAACAGCTAAAAGTTCAGCTAATGAGCATCTAGTATCCGTAAAAAGATGGATTAATTCTATGCAACACAATTCCGGTCTAATGGAGAGTGCTGAAAACACCAATTTTGTATCGTTATATGATAATGCCTTGGCAACCATTTTTTTTATTCAAGAAGACGAAAGAGCTAAAGCAGAAGCCATATTGGATTTCTATTTAAATAGAATGAATGACGAAGTTCTCATTAACGGAGGATTGTACCAAACTAGAACAACTACAGGTGAGGAAGCACAGACCTTATGGATGGGGGATAATGCATGGCTTTTAATCTCCATAAACCACTACAAAAAGGCTTATGGCTCTACTAAATACGACGTATTAGGGGCTGGATTAGAAAAATGGCTTCGTTCCCTCCAAGAGGAGGATGGAGGTTTAATTGGCGGAAAACGGGCAAACGGTAAAGAAATGCCTAAAATTACGGAAGGAATCATTACTGCCTTCAACGCTGTGGGCGGATATGATGATTTTCACAGAAATATCCTAAAATTTCTAAAGCACAACCGCTGGGATAGTGAAAATAGCCTCTTATTAGCTTGGCCAGAAAATCCTGCATATGCCTATGCAATGGATGTACACTCCTTGAGTAGTGTTATTTTTCCTGATATGTCAGAAAACGCGCTGGATGAAGCTGACCGCTTCTTAAACCAACAAGAAATGACCACTACAGGTGTCCTTATAAATGGTTATGGTTTTGATGAAGATAAGGACGTTGTCTGGTTAGAGGGTACGGCACAAATGGCAGCAGCTTTTAACGACGCAAATAGGCCGGAACTAGCTAAAAATCTAATAGAAGAATTGGACAAAAGTATAGTGACTGCAAGTATAGCTAGTAACACAAAAGGATTGCCATATGCTACAAACCCTGGCAGTAGCTATGGTAAAGAAGCTTTATGGCATCATGCACATACAAAACCTGCACTTTCTGCATCAATTTGGTACGTATTCGCAAAAACCAACTTTAATCCATTAACGTTAGCAAAAGATAAGATGATGCCAGAGGAAGATAAATTTTGGGTACTGCCTTCTATCAATTAGAAAAAGATATTTCTTTATTGCTTTTCTTAGCAGAAGTGCCCAAACTTAATTCTGGAATAACCAATAATGGGGTGTTGGTGTGAAAAGCTACTCTTTTTACCACAGGCTCCCTAGTTAAACGTTCCATGTAGCTATGCTGGTACTGGAGCATGGCCAGCAAATGAATATCCAGTTCGATGGCGAACTTTTCCAATGTTTTCGAAACGGAATTCAATTCTGAAACGGTGTGCACATAGTGCTCTACGTCTCCTAGATACTTACGCAGCATACTTAAATTAAATTGCTGTAGTTCCGTTAGGGTTTTAAGCTCATATTGCACGTGAACAATGCGTACCACAGCGCCAAAAGATGTAGCGAGGTCAATAACTGGCTTTAGCTCGGAATGCGTGTAAAAACGGTTGAAGTCGGTAGCGAAAGCAATCTCGGTAGGTTTTACATAATCGAAGTGTTGTGGTACGGCTAAAACAGGACAATGTTTTACGGCTTTAATGATGCGTACGGTATTGCTTCCCATAAATACCTCTTCCATTCCACTGGCACCCTTTGTACCGACTAATACCAAATCTATATCATGTTGGGTAACGGTCTCAAGCACCTCATCTATTAGAAAGCTGAAAGACGATATTGTCTTAAAATGATGATTGTTATTCTTATGTGTTGACTTAATCCTATCCAGTAGCTTTTTTAAACCATTTTTTGAGCATTCATTTGCCGCATTATTAAGCAGGCCATTTTCGATAGAAGCAGCCATAAAACGACTATGTGCTATTGCTGGTGTGTATGTGTTAAGTAAATAAAACGTGCAGGCCTCTTCCTTAAAAAGTGCTAAGGCATACTGGACAGCATTCCAAGCGTTATCAGAAAAATCTGTGGGAATCAAAACTCGTTTCATGTGGGTGTTTCGTTAGTTGCCAATGTCACATGTAACCCCTGTCTGCCTAACGGCAGTTTTGATGTTTGAAAATAGGTGCTACCCGTTAGTTTTGGGAAGCTTTTTAAACAAATGGGTTTCATCTAATCTTAGTACATTACAGTGTAAAATTAGCATTAACCCTAAACGCGAACTATGATAATTGTCAGGTTTTGAAGAAAGGGGTGTTAAAGCCCATCAACCATATCTTGAAGTTCTTTTTCTTTGGCGATAGCGATTTTTTTGCCTGAAGTTTTTATCAGTCCTTTTTTCTTAAACTCGGAAATGATACGAATACAAGATTCGGTAGCAGTACCCACAATACTAGCAATATCTTCGCGGGAAAGTGTTAAATGAAGAAATCCGTCGTTGTCCTCACCGTAGGTATCCTTTAAATACAGAAATGCTTCTGCTATCCTTTGCTTAACGGTTTTTTGGCTCATGTTTACAATAACATCGTCCGCTTCCTTTAAATCATGGGCTAAATGGCGTAGTACTTCCAAGGAGAAATTGGGATTGCTATGCAAGGTATTGTAGATACCTTCTTTTGGTATAAAACACACCTCCATATCGCTTACCGCAGTTGCACTCAGGTTTACCTGTTCCTCAGCAATTACCGAACGCTGACCAATAAGTTCTCCCTTTGAGGCTAGTTTTACTATCTGATCCTTCCCGTTTGGGCTAAGTTTAGATAGTTTTGATACGCCGCCACGAACACAATAGACCCCTTTGAGCTTATCGCCCTCATTGAAAATAGTCTCCCCTTTTTTTAACTTTCTAGAAATTTTGGTATCCGAAACTTTTTTAAGTTCTTCCTTGGTCATTGCTCGTAAGGAGTTGAACTGACGTACGATACAATTTTCACAACGATTATGCATTTCTTCTTGTTCCATACCTGAAATTCTTTTACTTCATCTTAAAATTTTTAAGGTACTAAAAAATATGACCTAAAAGACCACAGGTTTTAATAATTAATCCTTTTAGATTTTTCAACTAATTAAGTTACTTTGTACTGCCAATATTACAGCGCGACATATATTAAAGCTGCTATTATACAAAAGTAGTTCATCACCAAAACGTAAAACCTGACATAAGTCATGTTTTAAATTGTACCTTCTTGTCACCTTTGTTTTAGGTGTAAGTGAATTGTTATGGATACAGACAACTGTTATCACTGTGGTGATGATTGCGGCAACGCTTTAATAAAATTCGATGAAAAGAACTTCTGTTGCAATGGATGCAAAACCGTTTACGAGATTTTTTCTAGCAATGACCTATCCTATTATTATGACCTGCAACAGAGCGCTGGAGCCACACCAACGGAGATTGAAGGAAAGTATGATTTTCTCGATACTCCTGCTATTATTGAAAGATTAACAGAGTTCAATGACGGCAACCTTCAGATTATAAACTTATACATTCCCCATATTCATTGTAGCTCCTGTATCTGGATATTGGAGAACCTTAACAAGCTTAATCCCTTCATTAACGGTTCTCAAGTAGATTTTCCTAAAAAAACAGTACGCGTTACCTATAATAGCAACAAGACCTCCTTGAAAGCAGTAGCTACCCTTTTAGCTAGAATTGGTTATGAACCCAATATTTCTTTGGATGATTTTGATAATGATAAAAAGACAAAGGACAGGAGTCTTATTTACAAACTAGGTATTGCTGGATTTGCTTTTGGAAACGTGATGTTTCTCTCCTTTCCAGATTATTTTGACCTTTCTTCTAGTGCTGTATCAGGTGGCGAGTTTTGGCTCAACCAATATCAAAATATGTTTCGCTGGTTGATGTTCGCCTTCTCCTTACCTGTTGTTTTCTATGCAGGGGCTGACTATTTTATATCTGCTTATAAAGGGCTACGTTCTAAAATATTAAATATTGATGTTCCCATAGCCCTCGGTATTCTAGTTCTTTTTGTCAGAAGTACTTTTGAAATCATTTTCGATTGGGGACCTGGTTTTTTCGATTCTCTTACAGGTTTGGTCTTCTTCCTATTACTGGGTAAGTTCTTTCAGCAAAAAACATATTCCTTCCTTTCCTTTGAACGTGATTATAAATCCTACTTTCCTATTGCGGTAACACGGATAATACAAGGAAAAGAAGAAAGCGTACAGGTCCACGAAATTTCAAAAGGAGACCGCCTATTGATTCGAAATGAAGAAATAATTCCCGTGGATGGTATCTTGATAAGCGATAACGCACGGATAGATTATAGTTTTGTTACCGGAGAATCGGAACCCGTTCGCAAAGCATCCGGCGACAAACTATTTGCGGGTGGAAAACAGATACAAGGCGCTATGGAAATGGAAGCCTTAAAATCGGTTTCCCAGAGTTACTTGACACAATTATGGAGTAATGCCGTTTTTCAGAGCGATAAATCGACCCGATTCCAAACCATTACTGATAGTATTGGAAAACGTTTTACGATAGGCGTACTTTCCATTGCGTTTTTGTCCTCGGCATATTGGCTCTACCAAGACCCTAGTAAGGTCATGAATGTCTTTACTGCGGTACTTATCATCGCCTGTCCCTGTGCTATTGCCTTGGCATCGCCTTTTACTTTAGGAAATATGCTACGCATATTTGGTAGAAAAAAATTCTATCTAAAAGACACGCAAACTATAGAGCAATTGGCAAAAATAGATACCGCTATTTTTGATAAGACAGGCACCATTACCACTGTACAAAAAAGTACGGCGACCTATGAAGGGATGCCTTTGACGGCAGAAGAAGAATCACTTTTAAAGAACACGCTACGTGCATCTAACCACCTGTTAAGCAGAACCCTATACGCTATATTATCCGAACAGAACATAATTACATTGGATCAATACAATGAACATTTGGGAAAAGGATTGGAAGCAAGTAAAGGAGCCGATCACATAAAAATAGGTTCGGCCGATTTTGTTGGAAATCCGGAACATAGGGATGTGCTGGATACAGCAGTACATATTGCCAATAATAACGATTACAAAGGAAAATATATATTCCACAACCAATATAGAGCAGGGGTTTCCGAGGTATTTCAAGCAATGCAGGAAACCTTGAGTTTGGCGATACTTTCGGGCGATAACGAGGGTGAAAAAGTCCGTTTGGAAGCACTACTACCAAAGCTTACGCCCTTATACTTTAACCAAAAACCAAAAGATAAACTAAGCTTTATAGAATCGCTCCAGGCACAGGGAAAGAAAGTGATGATGGTTGGTGATGGGCTAAACGACGCCGGAGCCTTGGCACAAGCCGAAGTTGGTATCGCCATATCGGAAAATATTAATGTGTTTTCGCCGGCCTGCGACGGTATACTCGATGCCTCTAAGTTTACGGAACTATATCATTATATTCTCGCATCCAAAAAGGCGATAAAGATTATTAAATTAAGCTTTATGTTGTCTTTAGCTTATAACGTTGTGGGACTTTATTTTGCCGTAACAGGACAGCTAGAGCCTGTCATTGCCGCTATATTAATGCCCTTGAGCTCTATAAGCGTGGTTGGTTTTACGACACTGATGACCAATTTTTTAGGGAAAAAATTAAAATAATTCGTAAACCTGACAAATGTCATATATATTGCTAGTTCATCATGTTAATTTTACAACAGAATTCAGGTAGGTATGAGTGTGATTTATATTTTATTAGCAATTAGTATAGCGGTAGCTATACTATTTTTCATAGCCTTTATTGTATCGGTACGGAGTGGTCAGTATGATGATTCATACACGCCATCTGTCCGTATGCTTTTTGAGGACGAGCTGGTAAAACCACAAGAAAGCGAACACCCATCTGAAACTGACCAACTAAAAAAATAAAATAAGGAATCAACTATGGAAGTACAACAGTTTTATTACGATAATAAAATCGTAAAAAATTTCATCTACGCCACGATGTTATGGGGGATAGTAGGAATGTCCGTCGGACTTTTGATGGCATTTATGTTTATGTTTCCTAATTTAACCGAAGGTATATCTTGGTTAAGTTTTGGGCGTTTAAGACCCTTGCACACAAATGCGGTCATCTTTGCATTTGTGGGTAATGCTATTTTTGCGGGTGTTTATTATTCTACGCAACGGCTACTAAAAGCAAGAATGTTTAGCGATTTTCTCAGTAAATTCAATTTCTGGGGTTGGCAATTAATCATTGTAGCAGCTGCTATAACTTTGCCTTTAGGGTATTCTACATCTAAGGAATATGCTGAATTGGAATGGCCTATAGATATTGCCATTGCCTTGGTCTGGGTTGCTTTTGGGGTAAACCTAATAGGTACCATGATCAAAAGAAGACAGCGGCATTTATACGTAGCGATTTGGTTTTATGTGGCCACGTTCGTAACGGTTGCGGTACTCCATATCTTCAACAGTCTTGAACTTCCGGTAAGTGCTTTAAAAAGCTATTCTGTGTACGCTGGCGTTCAAGATGCCTTGGTACAATGGTGGTATGGACATAATGCAGTAGCCTTCTTTTTAACGACACCTTTCTTAGGACTGATGTATTATTTTGTGCCCAAAGCTGCAAATAGACCAGTATATTCCTATAAATTATCCATTGTTCACTTTTGGTCACTAATCTTTATATATATCTGGGCAGGACCACACCACTTGTTATATTCTGCATTGCCGGACTGGGCCCAGAACCTAGGTGTTGCCTTCTCTATCATGTTGATTGCACCTTCTTGGGGTGGTATGATAAACGGGTTATTGACCCTACGTGGTGCTTGGGATAAAGTGCGCACAGACCCAACCTTGAAATTCATGGTAGTTGCCATTACTGGCTATGGTATGGCCACTTTTGAAGGCCCAATGTTGTCCTTAAAAAACGTAAATGCCATTGCACACTTTAGCGATTGGATTATTGCCCACGTGCATGTTGGTGCATTAGCTTGGAACGGTTTTATGACCTTTGGTATGATTTACTGGTTGGTTCCCAAAATGTTCAAAACAAAATTGGCATCTACCGGTTTAGCCAACTTCCACTTTTGGATAGGTACTTTAGGTATCATCCTTTACGCATTGCCTATGTACGTCGCTGGGTTTACACAAGCGTTAATGTGGAAAGAATTTAACCCAGATGGCACCTTGGTTTACGGTAACTTCTTAGAGACGGTAAACGAGATTATGCCCATGTACTGGATGCGAGCCATAGGTGGTAGTCTGTACATTGTTGGTGCCCTTGTTATGGTATATAACGTAATTATAACCATTAAATCTGGACAGAAAGTAGAAGATGAGCTTGCAGAAGCAGCAGCGCTAACACGAGTTTCTAGTAAAAGAACTTCTGGGGAAACCTTCCATACCTGGTTAGAGCGTAAGCCAATTCAACTTACAATATTAGCTACGGTAGCCATCCTAATTGGTGGTGTCATACAAATTGTTCCTACCATTTTGGTAAAATCCAATATCCCTACCATTACCAGTGTAAAACCATACACACCTTTAGAATTGGAAGGAAGGGACCTTTATATACGTGAAGGTTGTGTGGGTTGTCACTCACAAATGGTACGACCGTTCCGTAGTGAGGTAGAGCGTTATGGCGAGTATGCTAAGGCAGGAGAGTTTGTGTACGATCACCCTTTCCTATGGGGAAGTAAACGTACCGGACCGGATTTATTGCGTGTTGGAGGAAAGTATTCGGACAACTGGCACTTTAACCATATGTACGATCCGCAAAGTACGTCGTCAGGATCAATTATGCCATCGTATTCCTGGATGATAAACGACGAACATGATCGTAGCAATATCCAAACAAAGATGGAAGCTATGGTTACCCTCGGAGTGCCTTACACCGATGAGGAGATAATGAACGCTGAGGCACTTATGGACGAGCAGGCGACCAAAATTGAGAAGAACCTCTATTCTGATCCTGACTTTGCAAATAGCTATGAAGCGTCTAAAAAAAATGCGGCAGAAAATGGAACCGAGTTTGTAGAAATGCGAGATAGGGAGATTGTATCCATGATTGCTTACTTACAGCGTTTAGGTACCGACATTAAAATAAAAGAAACGAACGAGTTAATCTCAGAAAATAAATAAAGCCATGCTAAAATTTGTAAAAGGATATATGGAAAGTATAGATGGGGTAGCTACCTACCCCATGATATCACTTTTAATTTTCTTCGTCTTTTTTGTAGTGCTTTTTGCATGGGTGTTTACCGCATCAAAAGAGCACATAAAAGAAATGAGCGAAATTCCTCTAGATAATAACAACCAGCAAAACATTGAGTTATGAAAAATATGTCTCCTTGGTGGATACGGATTCCACTACTCTTTTTTACCGTTTTTGGATTGATGGAGTACTTTATCGATTCAGGCAATCAACCAGCCTTCATTGCCTATCCGATAGCGTCACTATTCCTAGTTTTTGTGCTGTTACTATTAATAGGGATAGAAGTTATTTTGGCTGCTATTGAAAATGTAATGTTCCAAACCCTATCTGAAGAAGCAAAAGAGCGCTATATGGCATCTTCTTCCAAAAAATGGGAATGGACATGGGGTAAGGAGTTTTACAACAAGCTCTTGGGTTCCAAACCGATGGAAGTGGAAACCGAAATCATCTTGGATCACAATTACGATGGTATACGCGAACTGGACAATAAGCTACCGCCATGGTGGGTGTATATGTTCTACGCTACTATCGTATTCGGTATTGTCTATTTGGTAAGGTTCGAAGTAATGGGGGATTATGA
>RCNE010002162.1_pt1 | contig 11201 bp, 8 predicted proteins | sample 2041361 | NCBI WGS metagenome assembly RCNE01 (sample SAMN09708229, study PRJNA481090) | Marine sediment metagenome, whole genome shotgun sequencing project.
CTCCTGTTCCATCCGACTGGGAATGATCAGTAGATGAAGTACTCGATGATTCGGCCCAGCATCGATTTGCGTGCCGACACTTTTGCGTAGACAAGCAAAGCGGGGGCATCGACCATTTCGGCGATGCGGTCTGCCAGGTCGGCAAAGACATTGAAGCGTGTCGCCACCGCTCCGATAACCACGAGGTTGGCACCCCGAGATAGACGAGCCAATGTCTCGAGCAGCTCACCCGCCGGTTCGATTCGACTTTCCGTTGGCAGGTCGATCATTTCGTGAAGTTTCTCGTGATACTCGGCGATCGATGCCACCTGAGCTTCGGTCGCCTCTTCGTTCACAACGTGGACAAACCGGATCGAGGCCTGCTCTCGTTGCGCAATTCGGTCGGCGAGGCTGATCTTGAGCACATCGTATGGACCCCCAGAGCCCATGATGACGATATTGTCGATCTCGCTCAGGCCGCGATTGCGGAACAAAATGGTGTCGCATTCGGAGTTATCGCGTAGCCAGCGGAGATCACGTACAAACGGACGGTTGGCGCGAACGTCGCTCGGCATTTCGGCCAGGAGAAGGTCGATGTTGTTCTCATCAATCCGCTTTTGATGCTCTTCGCGAATCGCCGAGGGAATGATCTCGTTTAGCTCGACCCCAACCTTGGCGGCGATCGCTTCGATCTCGAGCGCCCAAGCTTGCTCCTCCCTGGCGTCGCCGGTTCCGTTGCGATCGAGGCGGCTGATGTCGATAATTCCGTCTGCTCGAGTGAGATCGGCGGCGATTTGCAGCATCTCGTGGAGACGCCGTCGTTTCATGCCACGCCAGCTGAGAACCAGCACGTGGGATGCGCCGGGATGGGCAAGGGCCTCCTCTGTGAGGGCAACCAACCGCCCAGTGTCGCGAATCCGGAGGGCATCAAGCGAGGCGCTTTCTTTGCTGGCCCGCGATTCTCCGAACAATCGGTACCACAGCATGCCGCCAGCCACGATGAGTACCGATCCGATCATCGGAACAAGGCCCATCTCGGTGAGAAGGATTAGGGCACCAACGATTCCAACGATCTGGGTCCACGGGTAGAGAGGGGATCGGAACGAAGGTTGGTACCAGTCGAGATGGCTCTCCCGAAACGCAATCACAGAAAGGTTCACCAACGAAAAGACGATCAGTTGGAATGCCGAGGCGAGCTTGGCCAGTTCTAGTAGCGGGACAAACGCAATAAGAATGAGCAGTACGGCTCCGGTCAAGAGAATGGAGTATGTGGGAGTGGACCGCGGGCTGACCCGCGACAAGAACGGTGGTGCCAGGGCATGACGGGCCATCGCAAATGGATAGCGGGACGAGGCGAGAACACCGGCGTTGGCCATCGAGATGAGGGCGATGATGGCGACGATGATCACGATGTCGACGCCAATCGTCCCCATGAATTGCTCTGCGGATTTGCTCATCGGCGTCACCGTTCCGGCAAGAACATCGGCGCCGGCAGTGCCGATCATGACCCAAGTTATCAACGGGTAGATGACCAACATCAGAGCGACCGACAGGAGTATCCCGGCGGGGAGATTGCGCTCGGGGTGTCGAACCTCCTCAGCTATTGAGGCGACTTTGGTCACACCGATGAACGAGACGAACACGAGTCCGGTCGCCGACAACAGACCTTTGAAACCGTGGCTGAGGAATGGCTCGAACTGAGTCGAGTCGATCTCACCGACACCACGGGCGACGAAAAACACAAGCACACTCAAGACCACCGCGATCAGTGTTGATTGAAAGCGTGCCGTGGTTTTGGCCCCTGCGATGTTGATGAAGATGATTCCTAGCGCCAAGCCGAGCGCCAGCGGCCGCTCCGGTATGTCGCCAAAGAGACTGACGTAGGCACCGAGGCCGACCAGGGCAAAAGCGGACTTGAAGATCATCGAGAACCAAACGCCAAAGCCGGCGATGGTGCCCATGAGCGGTCCCATTGCACGATCGATGTAGAGGTAGGTACCACCCGATTCCGGCATTGCCGTTGCCATCTCCGATTGGGAAAGGGCGGCGGGGAAGATGATCAGACCCGCAATGAAGTACGCAAGTACTACTGCCGGGCCTGCGATTTTGGCGGCGAGACCTGGCAATACAAAGATCCCGCTACCGACCATTGCCCCAACGCTGACGGCAAAGACGCCATATAGGCCTAGCTTTGCTTCCAAGCGATCGGTCAAGTCGGTTCCTTCGGCCGGGTGACTAGGCACTCATGTCGATTGCGGGCAATTAAGATTTATCGAAACCTGGATTCTGTCTTAGGGCTATCAAGAATGTTGCCGACGATAGTGGTAGCTATGAGAAGTGACACTATCAAGGGTCGTTCCATTAGGCCCCGTTCACGGCGACCGAAGCAGTATTCCGACGATCGCGTTTGCTCGAGCGCAGGGTGTGACACCCTGCTTTCTCGATACAACGCAAAGGAATTCTGCCACGGCCACGCTCCGAAGCGGTACCCCCGGGTACGTGGACGCATCATCGAATCGACATAACCCGCTCTAAAGAACGTAAGCCTCAAGCGTTCGTTTCTTTAGACGTTCTTAACCACCGGCAGCGTTGGGTGAACCACGTTCCGCAGTAGGCTGCGGTCCCGTTTTTATGTGGCTCTCATGTGTATCTGCTAAATCTGTCCTTGCCAGTTCAAGGAGTCAGGGTGCCAGATCAGTCCAACCAGCGTGTTCTAGTCGTCGAGGACGACGGTGCGGTCCGTCGCGCAGTCGAAAGGGCGCTCTCTTTTGAGGGCTATGACGTCGTCACCGCCCGCGATGGAGCCGAGGCTCTGGCGATTGTGCTCAATGACAAGATCGAGGCGATTGTTCTCGATGTGATGATGCCGATCGTCGATGGGCTGGAAGCGTGCCGTCGCATTCGGGCGCGGGGCGACACAACTCCAATCTTGATCTTGACCGCACGAACCGACGTCACCGATCGCGTCGCCGGATTGGATGCGGGCGCCGACGACTATCTCGTCAAGCCGTTTGCTCTCGAGGAACTGCTGGCTCGATTGCGGGCACTGTTGCGTCGCTCATCGCGTTCTGTCGCCGAAGTAATCAAGGTTGGCGATCTGAGCATTGATACCGGGTCGCGGCAGGTGCACCGTGGCGACACGATTCTTGACTTGACCAAGACCGAGTTTGATTTGCTTGAGCTTCTGATGAGCAACCCCGGCATTGTCATCGATCGCGACACCATCTATGACCGCATCTGGGGATACGACTTTGCCACTTCATCGAACTCGCTCGATGTGTACATCGGCTACCTGCGCCGCAAGACCGAGGTCAATGGTGCATCCCGGCTTATCCAGACGGTCCGTGGTGTTGGCTACGTAATTCGAGAGGATCGCGGTTGAGCCTCCGGGTCCGTATCGCTCTGATATCTGCTGGTGCGGTTGCAGTGGCAATCGCAATCGCGGCGTTGATAACGTTCAACACCACCAAGTCAGAACTGTTGACTGAGGTGGATACGAGTCTGCAGGAACGGGTCGAGCAGTTCAGCACCATTAGCGAGTTCGGCGACCTGTTTGCCGCATTCTCGAGGTTTGAACGTCCTGGCGATCGGGGGCCGTTCGACCGTGGCTCCGGCGGCTTCGATGCTATCTACTTTCAGTTCTTGTCCAATCAGTCCGCGACCGCCATCGCGTACCCGCTTGCCCTGCCGGTTGGCCCGCAGGAGCAGGCCGTTTATGACGGTGTCGACGCCCAAGTGTTGCGGTCTGTAGAGGTTGATGGCCACAACTTGCGCATGATCACTGCAACCCTCCCTACGGGGACAGTGCAACTGGCTCGATCTCTTGCTGAGGTGGATCGCACCTTGGAGGGACTCGCCAGTGTCCTGCGGATGGCTGCAGTTGTTGGCGCCTTACTCGCCGGTGTCGTCGGATTCTTCGTCGCCAAGGGGGCGGCCAAACCAATCGGCCAGCTGGCGGCAGCTGCTGAGCATGTGGCGGAAACCCAGGAGCTGGCGGCGCACATCGACGTGCACAGGAACGATGAGGTCGGTCGGCTGGCGCAAAGCTTCAATGCGATGTTGGCCGCCCTCGAAGGTTCACGGCAACAGCAGCGGCGCCTCGTGCATGACGCCGGTCACGAGTTGCGCACCCCGCTGACCGCGATACGAACCAACGTGGAATTACTCGGCAAGATGGACAACATCCCTGCCGACGAGCGCTCCAAGATGATGGAAGACATCGACTCGGAGATCCAGGAGCTGACCACCTTGGTCGGAGAGTTGGTTGATCTCGCCGCGGCGTCGCCAACAGACGAGACGGAGGCTGCAGAACTGGACCTCGGAGAGTTGGTTGACCGAGTCGCCGACAAGTATCGAAGGCGCACGTCACGCATCATCAACGTTGCAGCGGACGATTCGGTTGTGCTTGGCAATGAGACGTTGTTGGAGCGGGCTATCAGTAACTTGATAGACAATGCAGACAAATGGAGTCCTGCTACAGGACCAATAGACGTAACGGTTGTGTCAGGCCGCGTGGCCGTGGCCGATCAAGGACCCGGTATCGACGCCGCTGATCGACCGCATGTGTTCGATCGGTTCTATCGAGCGACTCGTGACCGATCGACACCAGGATCTGGCCTTGGGCTATCCATCGTGGCGAAGGCGGCCGAGGATCATGGTGGATCGGCGTTCGTCGCGGACTCCGCCGTCGGGTCCGTCGTCGGCTTCCAAGTCCCAGTGATCTCTGAGCCAACGGCACCGACCGCCGCCGTGGTACCCCCCGCCGACTCTCAGTAACAGCCGAGACAGTTGGTAGCGTGGGCTGGTGGAACATTCCCTTGTTGAAGATTCAGTAGTAGCGCTCAGTCAGGTCTTGGATCACAAATCCGATGGTGTGCAGCGAGTCGGCCAGACCCAAATGGTCGAGGCGGTTGCTACGGCGATCAGCGGTCGGACCCATCTGGTCGTAGAAGCCGGGACCGGCACGGGCAAATCGTTGGCGTATTTGATTCCCGCGGTGTTGTCAGGGCAGCGCATCGCCGTTGCCACTGCAACCAAGTCGCTGCAGAACCAGTTGGCAGATGCCGACCTTCCGTTCCTTGCGGAACACCTAGGTGTTCCGGTTTCTTGGTCTGTGGTCAAGGGCCGTCAGTCATACGTCTGTATGGCCAAGCTCGTCGAGCGGATGGGGCCAAATCTCGACGGCGGCACGCAATTGCTCGACGAAGACAGCGCAGACCTAGATGTGATCGCTGAGTGGGTTCGGGCGGGGGGCACGGGCGACCGTGACGACTTGCCAACGACGGTTCCCGACGATCTGTGGCGACACGTCTCGGTGTCGGGTATGGAATGCCCCGGCAAGAAGCAGTGCCCGCAGGGGAGCAAGTGTTTTGCCGAGGCGGCACTGGAGGCGGCCCGAGATTCCCAGATCACCATCACCAATCACCATCTCTACGCATTGCATATGGCAGCAGGGCGTCGCATCCTGCCTGATCACGATGTCGTGGTGTTCGATGAGGCGCACAAACTCGAGGCGGCGTCCTCAGCGGCCTTCGGTGTTGATGTTGGCGGGGGCCGGCTCGTCGCATTTGCCAACAACGCACAACGTTTGGTTGCTCCTTCGCAACGTGACCAGTTGCTGGGCGAGGTTCGGAGCTTGGCCTCCCGGCTCGGCGGGGAGGTTGAGCTGTTACCCGAAGCGAGGTTAAACCCAGCTGCTGGGGCCTTGGGGGAGGCGATCCTCGGTGGCATTCGAGCCGTGGGCCAGACGCTGCGGGCGCTACCCAATACCGATGAACATGCTCCGCAAGCAGGCCCCATTGCCAGGGTGAAAGCGCAAGGGGGTCACATTCAGGCGGATTTCGGAATGGCTCTTGATATGCCCCAGGGCTACGTCGCGTGGGCCGAGCCGATCCGGCGGGTGGTTCGGGTAGCTCCGATCACGGTCGACGATTCAATCGCCGCAAATCTGCTGGTCCACCACCCGACCATCATGACCAGCGCCACCTTGACCACCGGCGGCTCGTTTACACCATTGGCCCGCCGACTTGGATTGACGGCTGAGGCGATCCCCGATGACCCAGCTGCTTTCGACGTTGAGGACCCGCTGTCGCGGACCTATGAAGGGCTGCGAGTCGAAGGCAGCTTCGAGTACGCCACCCAAGGTCTGTTGTATGTGGCGTCTCAATTGCCCGACCCACGAGAAGACCAGTGGAGCGCCGCAGCTGGTGCGGAAATGAGATCCTTGGTCGAGGCCGCAGGCGGACGGGCGCTGGTGCTGACAACCAGCTACCGGATGCTCAAAGTTGCCGCGGATGCCCTCAAAGGGGCTCCCTTCGAGGTGCTGGTGCAGGGTGAGATGCCAAAGCGGCAGCTGATTTCACGCTTCGCCGAGACTGAGACCGCCACATTGCTGGCGACCATGGGCTACTGGGAAGGCATCGACGTGCCGGGGCCCTCGCTATCGCTGGTCGTTATCGACCGCATCCCTTTTCCCCGCCCCGACGACCCCTTGATGCAGGCAAGACGAGACGCTGTCGTCGCCAAGGGCGGCAGTGCTTTCGACGAAGTAGACCTACCGCACGCGACTGTGTTGCTCGCTCAGGGGTCGGGACGACTCATTCGCAACGAGGGCGACACGGGTGTCATCGCCATTTTGGACCGGAGGCTCACCGCGATGCGTTACGGCCAGCGGATTCTGCGGTCGCTGCCCCGGCTGCTGCGAACCTCGGACAAAGAGAGAGCGGTTCGGTTCCTGGCCGAGGTATCTGCGGCCCGCGCCGAGCAGTAGATTGGTCCGATGGAACGGGAGAGAGCCAAGGAAGTCTTGCTGTCGTGCTTTGGAGCTGCGGTAGCCGCTGTAGACCCGGAACAGGCGGTGGCCCGGGACCTTCAGATTCCACAGGTAGCGGGCCGAATCGTCATTCTCGCCCTTGGCAAGGCCGCACCAGCGATGACCAGGGGAGTGGCAGCAGCCCTGGCCGCAGATGAACTCGAAGGCATTGCTGTCAGCAACCACCGCGACCACGTGCCGCCCGGGATCGATTTGAGAATCAGTAGCCACCCAGTCCCCGATGAATCCAGCCTCGAGGCGGGACGGGCGCTGCTCGACCTTGCCGATAGCTTGACCGAAGAGGACCTTGCGATTGTGCTGATTTCGGGCGGCGGATCGGCGTTGGCGGAGGTACCGGTGCCGGGAGTCTCCCTCGCCGACATCGCCGCGACCAATGAACTTCTGTTGCGGTCCGGTGCCGACATCGTGCAGACGAATACGGTTCGACGCAGACTGTCGGTATTTAAGGGTGGGGGGTTGGCCGCGGCGATTGCCCCGGCCCGCTCAGTGACTCTCGTTGTCTCGGATGTCGTTGGCGACGCCCCCATGACCATTGCGTCCGGGCCAACGGTCGCTGCGGACGAACCAGCGGAGGCGGCCCGCGGTGTTGTTGCCAGCCTCTCCCTCGAAAGTCTGCTCCCGGTGTCCGTGATGGCGGCGTTGCAACAGGCACCGGTTCATCCGGCAGTGCCCGAGGAACAAGCTCTCAAGGTCATCGCCAGCGGTGCGGTCGCAGCCAACGGTGCGGCACGGGCTGCGGAAGGTCTCGGGTTTGGTGCCACAGTTGTAGATACCAGGCTGACCGGGGATGCGGCCGCGGCCGCCGGTGAGGTTTTGCAGCGAAGTGGATTCGGTGTCTCCATATTCGCAGGCGAGACGACAGTGCCCGTTACCGGTGAGGGGCAGGGTGGTCGCAATCAGGAGGCAGCATTGGTGGCGGCTACGTTGATCGACGGGCTTCCCGGTGTCCACTTTCTTGCAGCAGGGACCGATGGCCGCGACGGCACCACGATTGGTGCGGGTGCATACGTGGACGGGGACACGGTGCGACGCTGTCGAGAGGTAGGGCTTGACGTCAAAGACGTGCTCGACCGGAACGACTCCGGCACCTTGTTTGCCGCGATTGGCGATCAGATTGTCACCGGCCCAACCGGGACCAATGTCGGTGATATCTGGCTTGTGTTCCGCTCGGAGTGACGGCAGGTCGTAGTATTTGGTGATGGAACTCACCGACGGGGAAGCACGAGTCCTGGGATGTCTGATCGAAAAGGAAATGACAACCCCCGACTACTACCCGATGACGATCAACTCGCTTGCAAGCGCATGCAATCAGAAGTCGAATCGATCGCCGGTCGTTGACTACACCGATACCGAGGTGACCGAAGCGGTCGACAGCCTTCGCCATCGGGGTCTGGCCCGCACCGTTCACGGGAAGGGCGATCGCTCCCTCAAGTACAAGCATGTCGCAGGGGAGATCCTCAAAATCACCCGGCGGCAAACTGCTCTGTTGGCCGTTTTGCTTCTTCGTGGAGAGCAGACGCTTGGAGAGCTCCGCAATCGGACGGGCAGGTACGTCGAGTTCGCCGATCTCGATGATGTGGCGGTCGAGTTGGCCTCGCTTGCGGCTGCCGAAGAGCCGCGGGCTGAAATGTTGATGCGTCGCCCCGGCGAGAAGGAATCGCGGTATCGCCATCTGCTCGGTGCGGCAGGCGTTGAGACCGAGCAATCCGATTTCCCTCTTGCTGATGAAGGTGATGAAGACCATGGCCGGGTCGCTGAGTTGGAGTCCGAGTTGGCGGTGCTGCGGGACCGGGTCGCCCGGATGGAGCGCGAATTGGGTCTGGACTAGTAGTCAGCCTGGTCGACAACAACGCCGTGCGATCGTAGGTACCCCACGTCGGTGTCGAAGGCCAGCGGTGGGAGAGCGTCGAGAGGGAAGAATGCTGCTTCATCAGCATCGTCACCAGCCTGCAAGTTGCCGCCGGTAACGGTACCGGCGAACCAGATCCCTACCGTCAGTTTGGCCGGATCGTGGAAGTTCGAGGCGACCCAGACGACCTCACCTACGTCGGCTTTCAGGCCGGTTTCCTCGCAGAGCTCCCGGGCGGCAGCTTCTCGAACGTCTTCTCCGTAGTCGACATACCCGGCGGGGATTGCCCATAGTCCTGACTTGGTGGCGCGCGGCCCCCTCTTAATCAGCAGGAGGTGCCCTTCATCGTTCCAGACGACAACCGCGGCGCCGACCCCCGGGTTGCGAAAATGGACGTAGCCGCACTCGGGGCATTGTTTTCTGGTCCGCCCGGCGACCGAGGCCGACTCCAACGTCGTCGCACAGCGAGGGCAGAACGTGAATTCTCCAGGCCAGTCGTGTGTGTGCACAGCGCCAGTGTCCCACAGGAGGGCAGTGCGATCAGACGACCTCGAACTCGACTGTTGCCGCCCGATCGTCAAGGCTTGGCTCGGTCTGGAGGGGTAGCCGGAAGTCGAATGTCGTCCAACCATCGACGCGGTGATATGACAGGTCGCCATTCATCAGGCGTGCCAGCGATCGCGAGATGGTCAGACCGAGGCCAAGGGATCCTGGCTGGGTCCCCGGATCATGGGCGCTTTCGTAAGGAGCGAAGATCCGTTCCTGGTCGCTTTCAGGGATGCCGTCACCGTTGTCGCTGACCCGAATGTGCGCCGACTCGCCATGGATCTGGGAGGCGACGTGAATCTGGTGTCCTCCGTAGCGCTGGGCATTGGTGATCAGGTTGCGCAGGATCTGGCGAACCCTGCCATCGTCGGCGATCACGGTCGCATCTGGACCGGCAACAACGATGTGGTGGGCAGTCCCCGCGGTGGACTCGACGACCCTGGTGATCAGCGGTCGGAGAAGTACCGATCCCGGCACGATTGTCAGCGACCCCATTTGAGCGCGGGCAGCGGTGATGAGATCCTCGACGAGGTTAGTGAGGTCGGCCGCCTCGTCGGCGATTGATTTCAGCATCGAGTCTTCGTCTTCGTCGCTGAAGTCGTACCGGTTGTCTCTCAGCATTTCGGCGAATCCGAGAACCCCCGTCAGTGGGGTCCGTAGCTCGTGGCTTACCGCGGCGATGAGCTGGTCCTTGGACCGGATGAGTATCTGCTTTTCAGCGATCTCGTTCTGGAGCTGTTCGATAACACGGGCCCGTTCCAGGGTGAGACTGGCATGGTTGGCGATGGTGTCGAGCAGTTCGAGATCGGCATTGGAGAATCGTTTTGCGATCCCGGTACGGCCGGCAACGACGAGTACACCGATGCTGCCATCGCCATGGCGGACGGGAGAGATCATCCCAGTTGAGGTGTTCCCTCCGAGAGCAATCCGTAGTTGGCTGTCTCGTGTCTCTGGTCCGAACTTACGAGCACCCTTGCTGTCTTGCGAGATATCGAAGAGGCCGGCAACCTCTACCACCGGCATCCGGCGTTGCGACGGGCTTTGACCTGCGGAGAACCCGAGGAAGGAGGCGTCGCAATCTGCCGAGTCGGAGAGAATGATCTCGCCGCGCTCGGCCCTGAGAATCGAGACGGCTTCGCGCAGTGTCACCACGGCGATGTCGCGGCTTCCGAACGTCCCATCCACCTGGTTGGTGAATTCATACAGTGAGCTCAAATCGTCGTGGCGGCGGCTGAGAGCTCCAAAGGCTCGGAACAGCATGAAGAACAGCGCCATCGCCGCTGCCAGAAGCAGGGTCGCTTGTGGCTCGTAGTCAACGACCACGACTGCGATCGTTCCAACAAAGCCAACCGCGATGCTGATCAACGATCCGACCGAGAATGATCGGCAAGCCGCCGGCGCCGATCGCTCCAGGCGATGACAATGTCAACCAGAGCCGCGGACACGGTCACCGCCACGGCAATTGCAGCCATTGTCGCAAGCCACCCCTGGGGCGAGGCGGGTGACGCCGTGCCCAGTACCGTGCGGTAGGTCGCCAGGGCAACTGTTGTTTCCAGCGTGAACAATGCAAGGTTGAAGGTCAGTTTGACGGGCGGTTGACGGCGGGCAGCCAATACCAGGGTCCCCGCGATCGCTCTCCCGACGACGACTGCGCCGGGAGCTGCCATGGCGAGACCTAGGACCAACGGGATCTCGCTCATCGAGATCGTGTGCGAATCGCGCTGCACGGGTAGGTGCACCGTCATCGACTCGGCCAAGATGAATCCAACGGCCAGCATCCACCAGGTGAGCTGGGTGTCGACGGAGAGGGGGCCCTTCCCCCAGAGAGCTGTCCAATAGAGGGCGGCCGCGGTGATGAACATTCCCGCGGTGAGAATCGGAACTGCCCACACAGAGCGAGGGTGGTGGATTGCGGCCGCAACCTTGTCCATTTCGGCCGACGCGGTCTCCACCTGATCCGACGTTCCGTCAACGATGGCGTCAATCACACCGACG
>RCNE010001952.1_pt1 | contig 11190 bp, 10 predicted proteins | sample 2041361 | NCBI WGS metagenome assembly RCNE01 (sample SAMN09708229, study PRJNA481090) | Marine sediment metagenome, whole genome shotgun sequencing project.
AAGAAAAAATAGATTATAGTTCTTTAAGTAAATTAATCAAATATGGTTTATCATTAAATAAATCATATAATACTCTTTTTAAGAATTATAAAAAAGGAAGAAAGAGCAGTGTTAAACAAGCTGTTAAGTTAAATTCGAATATTATAGAAGATTATAATTATTCAAAAATAATAGAACTTTTTAAAGTAACTAAGGGAAGAGAGATAGAAGAAAAAATAGATTATAGTTCTTTAAGTAAATTAATCAAATATGGTTTATCATTAAATTGTATTTATAGTATAGGAGTTACTAATACTAATAATGAATTAATTGGAGGGGCTTTATTTTTAAAAAATAATAATAGAATAACCTACTTGTTTTCATCTATAAATAAAGAAGGTAGAGAAAAACAAGGCATGTCTTTAGTATTAGATTTTATAATTCAAAAGTTTTCCAACAATGATTATATTCTTGATTTTGAAGGTTCGATGATGAATAAAATCGCTTTATTTTTTAGGAGTTTTGGAGCGGAAAAAGAGACCTATTATCAGTATAAAAAATATTCTTTACTCTAATTTTTTGTAGTAGAAAAAGAATAATAGCGTAGATAATACGCCAGTAAACCACATTAATATTGCTGATGTAATGGCGGCTCCAAAAATTCCGTAGCGAGGTATCAAAAAGTAATTTAGAACTAAGTTTATAAAAATTGCGACTAAAGCAATCCAATAATTAGTGTAAGCCATGCCAATTGCGGATAATAAATTTCCAAAAAGCCCTCTGAGAATTAGGATTCCACAGACACCAATAATCAATGCAATAAATGATGATTGATGTTCTATAAAATTTTCTCCGAAATACGACAATATTAAATTTGAGAATAGTACAGAAAATAAAATGACACAAATACTTATTATTAAAAAAACGAAGCTGTAGTTTTTAATATAATTTTTAATATAATTTTTGTCAGAAATATTTTCGGTGATCTTAACAAAATCTGTTGTCATAAAGACTCTTGGTAAAAACAATAGACTCAGTGGAATCAGAGCGATATATTTATAAACAGTTACTATTTCTGCGTTGTTTAGAAAATAACCAATCAATAGAATATCAATGGCTGTTAAAAATTGCGTTGCCACATTTGATAAACTGGAGAAAAAACCATATTTCCAAAACGATTGATTTATAATTGATAGTTTTTCTTGATTAATAAAATCAATATTTAATTTTTTGAAAAATAAAATAGAGGTGATTAGTGGGGTAGCAATAAGAGCGATTATATAGCCTATTTCATCATAAAAATAGCTTAATATAAAAACGAGAAGCAATAGTATGATGGCATATGTAATTTCAATTTTAGCAAACTCAACATTTTTATGAAATAAGCGGAATTGTACTTTTATTATTTCTAACACAAAAGAAGCTGGAATTATCAATGATAATATGATTAAATATTCTTTTGATTCTAATAAAATACTTTCAAAAAAGAAACTCGAAACAATAATAACTAAAGCCATTAAGAAAGACCAAATGAGTCCATTTTTTAAAACGTATACAAATAGACTGTTTTTTTGTGTATCTGTTTTTAATAATGCCCCATATCTAATTAGACTTTGATGCAAGCCTAAACCACTTACAGGTATTATAAAAGATAAAATGGTAAAAGCGTAAATAACCAGCCCCAATTTTATGTCATCAATTAATTTAAGTGCAATAATAGAGGCGGAAAAAGAGAGTAGTCTAGAGAACAAGGATGCAAAAAAAATAGCTCCTCCTCCTCGCTTAATAAAGTTTGACAATATGTTTTTTGCGCCATTTATCATGAATCAATAGCTTTATTATAGCATGTTAAAAATGCTTTACCAATAACTTCAGTACTAAAATTATCAATAACATATTGATGCATTTTTGATGCATCATATTTTTTTTCCTTTTTATAGAAATGTAAAATTGACTCTAAAAGCTTTTCTGAATCTTGTTTGGTAATTAACTTACCGAAATCTTTAGGAAAAAATTCAGAAATACCTCCAACATCTGTAGAAATCACAGGCAAACCACAAGAGAATGATTCTAAAATAACGCAAGGTAAATTTTCATAGTTACTAAATAAAACAAAGACACTTGCTTTTTGCATATACTCAGGGATCTTATAATGATCAATTTGAGGAATAATCTCTATATTATTTTGAAGTGATAATTTTTGTATTAAATCGATATAGGTATCTGATTCATTTCCGATTAGGAGTAATTTAAAATCTGAAATCGATTTTCTTAATTGGCCAACAACATGAAGTAAATTACTCACATTTTTATGGGCATCTATCATATTAGAAATATGAAGCATAATGAACTCATTACTTTCCGTTTTATTAGGTGTAAATAAATTGGTATCTACAACATTAGGTATTACGGTATACTTCCCTTTATATCCTAATTCTATCATTGAATCTGCTAAATTTTGACTAACAGGACATATAAAAGAAGCCTTTTTAGTAATTTTTTTAGAGATAAACTTTTCGGAAAAAGAAATTGATAAACTATTATTTTTTAAAAAACCTGTCCAATGCTCAGAAGCAATAAAAGGTTTTTTCTTGAAGTATTTCAGGTATAGTGCAAAAATACCTAGTGGATATATTCTATTGAGATGAACAACATCAAAATCATCTAAATTTTTAGATATTTTTCTAAAAGCTTTTACGAATCGCAGGTATTTTACAGCCGGATTTTTAGTAAATTTAACATAACCTATAATAGTTCTAACCTCGTTTATGATTTCATCGGTTATCTCAATTAGCGAATTACAATTTTCATCAGAAATAATATGAATAGCGGTTACGCTATTTTTAATAGCTACAGCCTCGGCGTGTCTTTGAATAAAATCACCATTGGTGGGCATAACTCTAGAGGGATACCAACTATTTATAAATAAAATATGTAGCTTCTTATTCAAATGATAAGTTTCGTCAAATATAAAAATTATCTCATTGTAGGTCGAATGATAAATAGTTTTAAATTTACTTTATGAACATTAAACACATTTTCTTCGATTTGGACCATACTTTATGGGATTTTGAAGCCAATTCAGCAAAAACATTCGAGTATATTTTTACAAATAATAAAGTTGAAGTTAGCTTAGTTGAATTTTTAGAAATATATAAGCCTATAAATTTTAGCTATTGGAAATTATATAGAGAAGAAAAAGTGAGTAAGTCAGCTTTAAGGTATAAACGACTCAAAGAAAGTTTTGATGGTTTGTCATATCAAATATCTGACGATTTAATTCACCACTTATCAAAAGTGTATATAGATAATTTGCCAAATTACAATCAACTTTTTGACGGTACTATAGATGTTTTAAATTACTTAGAACCAAAATACGAAATGCATATTATTACAAATGGTTTTGATGAGATTCAAAGTTTAAAATTAGAAAGGTCTGGTATTAAAAAGTATTTTGATAAAATTATAACTTCAGAAAGTGCAGGGGTTAAGAAACCAAATCCTAGAATATTTGATTTCGCTTTACAAAGTGCAAAAACGGTTCCTGAAAACAGTATGATGATAGGTGATAATTTAGAAGCAGATATACAAGGTGCATTAAATATGAATATGAAAGCTATTTTTTGTAATTTTGAGAATAAGCCTGTAAATAAAAATATTAAAAGCATTAATCATTTATTAGAATTGAAGCAACATTTGTAAAAGAATAGATATGAAACGAGCATGCAAAAGGTTAATCAGTTAAAGAAATGATTAATAGCGAACAGCATGTGTCCGTTAAAAAACAATAAAAATAAACATATGAAATTAAAAGTTTTAATTATAGTTTTTTGTTTAGTTGGGTTAAATATATATGCACAGAATAGTTTAAATGCGTACAAATATATTATTCTACCTAAGAAGTTTGATTTTCAAAATACAGAAGATAAATATCAATTGAATTCATTAACAAAGTTTCTATTCGATAAAGAGGGGTTTGCTACATTATTCGATGGAGATAAAATGCCTAAAGAGTTATTTGACAACCCTTGTTTTGCTTTAAGGGCTAATGTTAAAGATCAATCAAAGATGTTTTCAACTAAAGTTGTCATAGAATTTGTAGACTGTAGAAATACTGTAATTTTTACTTCTACAGAGGGTAAGAGTAAAGAAAAAGAATTCAAAAAAGGATATCAAGAGGCTATACGGAGAGCTTTCGAATCTGTAAAGGCTTTAGATTATAAATACGATATTGCATTAGTTGCAACTATAAAACCCAACATAGAGACACCAACACAAGTACTATATAGCCAGCCCAAACCCGCACCTATAATTGAAAGTCAACCTAAAATAGTAGTAGTGAAACCTATTGAAAAACAAATAGAAAGTATAGAAGAAGTAGTAGAAGAAGAAGATACGACAGCGAATGTAGAACTCGATGATAACACTATAGAAGTTACTGAAACAACGAAAGGTGTTGACATATTGTATGCTCAAGCTAAACCTTTTGGTTTTCAGTTAGTAGATAGTGAACCTAGAGTGGTTTATTCAATGCAAAAAACATCTCTCAAAGATGTATACATTCTTAAAAATAAAAACGGAATTATCTATAAAAAGAATGAAAAATGGGTAGCCGAATATTATGAGAACAATCAATTAATTCAAAAAGAATTAACTATTAAATTCTAACACCTAATAACTATACTTGTCTTTCCAACGTTTTTTTAAGAATTCCCGAAAGCTATTTTCTCTAGTATTATTTCCGGGGACATAGAATTGAGATCCTGAAATTTCATCAGGTAAAAATTCTTGGTCTATAAAATTTTCATCGTATGAGTGCGCATATTTATAATCTTTACCATAGTCTAAATCTTTCATCAGTTTAGTAGGGGCGTTTCGTAAGTGTAATGGCACTGATAAATCTCCAGTTTCACGTACTATTTGTTGTGCTTTTCCTATGGCTGCGTACGAGGCATTGCTTTTAGCAGAATTTGCTAAATATACAGCACATTGACTTAAAACGATTCTAGATTCGGGATGCCCAATTACCGATACAGCTTGAAACGTATTATTGGCCATTATCAACGCCGTTGGGTTCGCATTGCCTATATCTTCAGAAGCAGAAATTAACATACGTCTCGCTATAAATTTTACATCTTCACCACCTTCAATCATTCTGGCGAGCCAATAAACGGCACCATTTGGATCGCTTCCACGGATAGATTTTATAAATGCAGAAATGATATCATAATGTTGCTCACCAGTCTTATCGTATCTAACTATGTTTTTCTGAACTTTAGACAATACCAAATCATTTGTAATTGTAATTGGTTCATCTTCCGAATTTACGATAAGTTCAAAAATATTTAAAAGCTTTCGTGCATCACCACTCGAAAGTTGTAATAAGGCGTCAGTCTCTTTTAATTTGATTTTCTTTTTAGCAATTTGTTCATCTTCATTTATTGCTCTATGCAGTAGCGCAATGAGGTCGTCTTTGTCAAAAGAATTTAGAATGTATACTTGGCAGCGAGAGAGTAGGGCAGGAATCACTTCAAAACTAGGGTTTTCGGTAGTAGCGCCTATCAACGTAACCCAACCTTTTTCTACAGCTCCTAATAAAGAATCTTGTTGCGATTTACTGAATCTATGAATTTCGTCGATAAATAGAATAGGGTTCTTCGTAGTAAATAAACCACCACTTTGTTTCGCCTTATCAATAACATCACGTATATCTTTTACACCTGAATTAATGGCGCTCAGCGTGTAAAAAGGTCTTTTAGATTCGTTTGCTATAATAGTTGCTAAAGTAGTTTTTCCAATTCCTGGAGGTCCCCATAAAATTAATGACGGAATAACGCCTCTTTTAATATGCTCGGTTAGCGCCCCTTTTTTACCCACTAAATGTTGCTGACTTATATAATCATCTAATGTTTTGGGTCGTATACGTTCTGCCAAAGGAGTATTCATTTAACAAAAATAGCCAAAATGATGACAATTTGTACCGTTTTATTTACATGGTTCTATTTTTGCTTAATTTTATGACTAATGAATCAATTCGATCACAAACAATTCAAATTTACTATAGCTACTTTGGCAATTCCATTGTATAGTGTATTATTTTTATGGATAGTCTATTGGTTTGAAGTAAAGTTTGGCTACAATTTTAATGAATATGGTGTAGAACCTAGAACGTTAACAGGTTTAAGAGGTATTTTATTTTCTCCCTTTATTCACAGTGGTGTACAGCATTTATTTAATAATTCAGCACCACTTTTTGTACTACTAATTTCATTATTTTATTTCTATAAAAAAATAGCCTTTAAAATACTTATATATGGCTTGGTTTTTAGTGGCTTATTAACATGGATGATAGCGCGCCCGTCATATCACATAGGCGCAAGCGGTATTGTTTATTTACTTTTTAGTTTTATTTTTTTTAGCGGTATCATTCGAAAATATAATAGATTGATTGCGGTTTCTTTAATGGTCATTTTTTTATATGGTGGTATGATTTGGTATATTTTTCCTATTAAGGAAGAAATATCATGGGAAGGTCATTTGTCAGGTTTCCTTATCGGATTAATATTTGCTTTTACACATAGAAAGCATGGTCCACAAAGAGTTTTATATGAATGGGAAGAGGAAGATTATGAATATGAAACAGAAATTTTCTTAACAGATTCAGAAGAATAATTCTATAAAATTTTTTATATTTGTCACTCATAAATAATCAAAATTATCGGCATGAAAAAAAATTACATTATAGTACTCATCATATTAACTTTTAGTAATCTACATTCTCAAATTACTTTTACTGATGTAACTAGTTCGCCTTTTATAGCGTTCAATTCATCATGTGTTGAGTCCTTAGCTTGGGGAGATTATGATAATGATGGAGATGAAGACTTGTTTTTAACTACGAATCCTGGCACTGATATACTCATGCGTAATGATGGTAATGATGTATTTACTGATGTTGCAACATCTTCAGGAATTACAGAGGTTTACGGAACTACAGGATGTGTATTTGGTGATTTTGATAACGATGGTGATTTAGATATTTTTGCAGTTTCTAGTACTGTTACTGTTATTGATGGGGTTAGTACTCCTGATCCTGATGTTCTTTATGAAAATTTAGGTGCTGCTTCTGGTTACACTTTTCAATCGGTGTCTAGTAGTTTTTCAGGTATTACGAAAGTAGAAAGCAATCGTGGTGTTGCATTATTTGATTATAACAGAGATGGTTTACTAGATATTTATGTGAATGCTAGTTTTAATGAAGAAGTTCCTGGTAGTGGTAATGATTTAGTATATAAAAATTTAGGAGGCTTAAAGTTTGAAGAAGTTGCAACTTCAATAGGTATCAATGCTGTTAATACTGGCGTTGGAGTCGTACCGGTTGATATTAATGCAGATGGATGGATTGACTTATTTACAGGTAATAGATCTTCCGATCCTAATAAACTTTTTTTAAACGATGGTACGGGTAATTTTATTGATATTACTACGTCAGCCGGAATAAATGCTCTTGGTTTAGGAATGGGAGTATTATCTTTTGATTATGATAATGATTTAGATATGGATTTATACTGGACTACATGGCCTGGAAGTGGAACTGCTTCAACCCTTGTTCCAAATGCATTTTATCAAAATCAAGGGAATAATACTTTTACAGACATAACAATTCCAACGGCTACAGAAGATCTTACAGGTTGGGGAATTAGTTGTAACGCAGGTGATATTAATAATGATAGATTTGTTGATTTTTTTATAACCAATGGGTTTTCACCTACATCATCTCAAAGTTTGTTAATGTTAAATAACAATGGTGCTATTTTTAATGATATTACAACAGCAGTTTTAGGCGATTTAACTTATGATGCAAGAGGTGTCGCTTTTGCAGATTATGATAATGATGGTGATATGGATATTTGCTTAACTGGGGCTCCAGGTAACGACACAAGGTTATGGAGAAATGATTCAGTCAATTCAAATAATTGGGTCGTATTTAAATTAGAAGGTACAGTTAGTAATAAAAATGCAATAGGGGCTAGAATTGAAGTTACTGCAGGCGGAGTAAAAACGGTTAAAGAAGTAAGTGGAGGTGCAGGTAGAGGCTCTTTTAATAGCTTACCTGTCGAATTTGGATTAGGTGCTGCTACCTCAATTGAAAATGTTAAGATAACGTGGCCTAATGGTTCTGTTGAAGAATCAAGCAATGGTATTACCATTAATCAAATAAATAATATTATAGAGGGTACAACGCTATCGGTTGGCGATAACGTACTAAATTCTTCTTTAAAGATATTTCCGAACCCATTTGAAAAGGATATAAAGGTAGATTTAGGAACTATGGTTAATAGTGATATTAGTAGTATTAAAATTTACAATACGATAGGTAAATTGGTTTACACTTCTAAAACATTTATCGATAATAAAATAATTACTATAAATATGCCGGCAAATTATAAAGGCGTATTTTATCTAGTTGTAGAGTCAGATAAGTATTCTTCACTAGTAAAGAAGATAGTTAAATATTAATTCTATTATTTGTTGTTAAAAGTTGCGTTGTCTAATGACTTCATATAAAGCAACGCTACAAGCTACAGAAACATTTAAGGATTCAATATCTCCTAACAATGGTAATTTACCCTTGTCATCAGAAATTTTAAGGATCGAAGGTGAAATTCCTTTATGTTCAGAGCCCACTACCAAAGCAGTTGGTTTAATAAAATCTATGTCGTAGATATAATTGTCTGTTTTTTCAGTAATCGATATTATTTGTATGTCTTCAGATTGTAGTTCATAAATAGCATCTAATAAGTGATTAACTCTAACAATAGGTATTTTAAATGCTGCTCCAGCAGAAGTTTTAATAGCATCGGCGTTTATCGGAGCACTACCACTTACAGGTATTATGATTGCATGTACGTTTGTGCATTCAGCTGTTCTTAAAATAGCTCCAAAATTGCGTACATCTGTAACTTGGTCTAATAATAAATATAATGAATTCTCATTTTTAGTTTTTAGAATAGTCTCTAAACTATAAAATTCTATTGCGGAAATTTTTGCAACAGCACCTTGATGATTTTGGTTTTTAGTAAGATGATTTAGTTTTTCTATAGGTACATAACTAGATGAAATATTATGCTCTTTAATTAATACGCTTAGGGTAGAAAATAATTGGCCTTTGAGCCCTTTTTGAATGTATACTTTTTCAATTGTTTGTTCTGAATTTATAGCTTCTATAATTGCTCTTAAACCAAATACTAACGTTTTTTCTTGCATTTTGTAAAAATAGTATAAAAAAAACACCATTTCTTATGAAATGGTGTTTTATATAGATAAGATAAAATTATCTTATTTTCTTCTTTCTATTTGACTACGCATTTTTTCAATTTGAGCTTTTGAAAAACTCTTCTTCGTAGGTACAGCATACGTGTAAGAAACATTACCATCACCATCTGTAGACTTTGTAATGTTTATTAGAGGGAATATAAAATCACCATTACCATCTTGATTAGTTTCAGTTACATTTGTGAATGTTCCACTGAAATCTGTAACTGTTGTTTGATCTGGATCAACAAAGAACAGTTTCCAAGGAATATCTCCTGAAGCAATCCAAAAGTCAATAGCAACAAAATAGCCACCATCAGGATGTGTATCATTAAAAATGTCTGTTTCCCAACGAGAACCGGAAGCAGCACTTTCAACCAGATCAAAAGCATCACTGTATATCAACATATCTAGATCATTAGAACCAGGGTTTGCAAAATCAAATAAAGCAGTCATACGACCTGCAATAGTTGCAGCACCATAAGGCCACTGAACTCTGTCGAAAGAAGTTAAAGCTACTTCATTAGAAGTAATATTAAATATACCAGATTGATCAGCTAATGCTACACCTGATAAACTTAATTTCACCTCTCTTCCAGAGAATTTAGATAATCCATCATTACCTTGCATAGAAACTGTACCACTACCAGACGTACTCCCTGCAGGTATCGTAACAGTATTTGTTACAAATCCACCTTCAAAGTCTAAACGAGCCTGAACAGTAGCATCTTCGCTAAATGATTTAGGTAACGTTGCTGTAAAAGGAACTACAAATCCTTCACCTGTAGCTGAATTTGGTCCAGCTACACTTAATGAAAGGTCTTCTAGCCCTGCAACCGGTACTTCATTTATAGCATCATCGCTATAACAAGAAGTCAAAAAGCTCCCTACAACCAGTGTTAATAGAAAATATTTTATTTTTTTCATAATTTATAATTTTATTCACATTCTCCTAAATTTTAGGAGAATGTGGATTATTGAATTTTATAATTTTTGTCCTACATATGGCGTTTCTCCAAAACTACCTGCAGCAACGGTAAACTGTAAATTTAATACAATTGCTCCTGCACATGAAAATACAAAACCACCACCATTTACTTCACCAATACCATATGGAGTACCACCGAATACCGGGTGACCTGAATCATATGCTCTTTGACTTGCAACAGCTGCTTGACCAGATCCTGCATTTACATTAATTACAACATCATATCTATCAGCAGCATCGCCTGGTAATAAATTACCAAATGGATCTACCATTGTAATATTATCTCCTGGTCCTGAAGTCACATCAAATGTTGTTTTACCTGGATCAGCAAAACCAACAGCATCAGTAGAAGTAATAGCATAAGTTCCTACAGCATCAGCTTGGATAAACGGACAAGATAAGAAAGTTACAAATCTATAACCTTGTGCTTGACCTGGACCACCTTGTAAGTTAGGTCCAAAATTGTCAAATGTTACAACTGTACCGTCTGTACCCACAGTAGTAGCTTCAAAATCGAAGCGATCACCTGGTATTAAATCGGCTGAAGTTACACCAAAAACAGCTGCTAAAGCAGCAGGCGTAGCTAGCATCTCAGCAGGAAATGTTGTAGTACTAAAAAATGGCTCATAATCTGAAACCTCACCATTAGAAACTCTTCTTACTTTTAAATCATAAGAAGCAACATTATTAGACGGTGCAACTAAAGTACCTCCAAAACTAGTACCATCAATATTAGTAACATCTAGTACTGCTGCAGTTGATAGGTTTAATCTAATAAAAGAACCGAAAGGACCATCTGTACCATTAACCGGTATAGGATCTTTGTCAATATCTTCACAAGCCGAAACTGACACTATCAAAACGGCTAAAAAAAGAAATTTATATATATTTTTCATAATTTATATTAT
>RCNE010001953.1_pt1 | contig 11188 bp, 8 predicted proteins | sample 2041361 | NCBI WGS metagenome assembly RCNE01 (sample SAMN09708229, study PRJNA481090) | Marine sediment metagenome, whole genome shotgun sequencing project.
ACAATAGTAGAATGTTGCACAAACTGGGGCCAGATACAGGTTGGGATTCTATTGGAGACTTTCAACAGGCAAGTAGCCTTTCCAAGTTTCTCAATACTATGGACGGTAAGAACAAATTGACAAAGACAATTATCTATAACAACAATCCGATTGATAACGATATGATGGCCGCGATGATTGGAAATTTCAATGACGGCAGCATCAAAGGGAAAGTTCAATTTGGTTCGGGTTGGTGGTTTATGGATCAGAAGGAAGGAATGATTAATCAATTGAACGCGCTCTCCAATATCGGACTCCTTAGCTGCTTTATAGGAATGCTAACCGATTCAAGAAGTTTTCTATCCTTCCCCAGACATGAATATTTTAGACGTATTCTTTGTAACCTTTTCGGAAAAGACATCCAAAACGGTGAACTTCCCAATGATATGGAATGGATTGGTAAATTAGTACAAGATATAAGTTACAATAACGCCAAAGAATATTTTGATTTTTAAAGCCGCCCGTAGCACCAATTTATAAACATTATCTAGTTTTAAAGTACTGTTTCTTTCTCAATAAAATGACCTCGCTAAACCTTTCAACTTTTTTAAAGTCACAGTATGTGGAGTCTGAAACCTTCTAAATAATTTATATTTTCTAATGGGCAAGACATTTTGTTTTCTTCTCTTTATATTCTTAATTTTTGGCGTCACAGAAATTACTGCTCAAACCACAACCATTACCGGAAAAATTATAGAAACCGGTGGGCGACCTATTGAATTTGCCACGGTACTGATTGGCGACCCTGAGACTCAAAAACCTATCTCTGGCACTACTACTCTAGAAGATGGTAGTTTTAAATTAGAAACAAATGCTCCTAATTTCTACATTGAAATTAGCTTTATTGGCTTCACAAAAAAGACCATCAACAATCCTACAATTACAGATCAAAAAATTGACTTAGGCAATATTACTTTATCAGAAGATTCTCAGCAGCTTGACGAAGTAGTTGTTGCCGGTGAAATTTCGCAAACCGAATTCAAACTCGACAAGCGTGTTTTTAATGTTGGTAAAGACTTAAGCAGCACAGGCGCCAGCGCTTTAGAAGTGTTAAACAATGTGCCTTCAGTAAATGTAGATATTGAGGGTTCAATAAGTTTAAGAGGTAGCCAGGGCGTTCAAATGCTAATTAATGGCAAGCCATCAGCCATTGCTAATGAGCAAGGTAATGCTCTGGGCACCCTTACCGCGGATATGATTGAACGCATTGAGGTAATCACCAACCCATCAGCCAAATATGATGCCGAAGGTACCTCTGGCATTATCAATATTGTATTGAAAAAGGATGAAAAGAAAGGTCTTAATGGTGCTGTTACTTTAAATACTGGCGTACCCAATAATCATAGTATAGGTTTAAGTTTAAATCGCCGTACTGAAAAATTTAACTTATTTAGCCAGCTAGGGCTTGGCAGACGTACTTTTCCTAGTGATAATGAAACCGAAAACCGGAATCTAACTGACAATACCTACATCACTAGCATTGGAGAAAACGATAAGAATGAAACATTCTTTAACTTAATTCTTGGCACCGATTACCATATTAATGAATACAATGTTCTAACACTTTCTGGGCATTTTGCTTACGAATGGGAAAAAGAACATTCCAATGCAGATTTCAACTTTTTCGACACCAACAACAGCATTACTGATGCCTACGACCGGAGCGAACTTACTACTGCAACAAACCCAAAATATCAATATGAATTACAATACAAAAAAGACTTTGAAGGCAACGAAAATCAGTCTTTACTGGTAAGCGCCACCGGTAATCTTTTTGCAAAAGACCAGTCTTCTGAATTCGCTAACAACATTACACAAGGTACTGCAGAAGATACCAAACAAAATACTCGAACTGATTTCTCACAAGCCGAATACACTTTTAAATTAGATTATACGCACCCATTTAATGATAGGTACACCATAGAAACCGGCGCGCAATACCAAATTAATGATGTTGGCAATGATTTTGCAGTTAGCAACTTTGAAAACGGCAACTTTGTTGAAGACCCCAATCTAACCAACGTTTTTGAATGGGTTCAAAAAGTACTAGGCGTTTATACAACCGCAGCCTACGAACAAGACAAATGGGGCGTAAAATTCGGGGTTCGCATGGAAAACGCTTCGGTCGAAACTCTTTTAAAAAACACAAATACCACCAGCTATAAGAACTACACGAATTTCTTTCCGAGTGGGCATACTTCCTATAAGGTCAATGATAATTTTTCGATGCAAGCCGGATATTCAAAACGTATTTTTCGTCCGCGCATGTGGGATTTAAATCCATTTTTTAATATCCGAAATAGCTTTAATATCCGTACCGGAAACCCAAATTTACAACCTGAATATACCGATAGTTATGAATTAACCACTATTCATAAACTTGGTAAGCTTTCTTTAAACCTAGGTATTTTTTATCGTCATACTGAAGATGTTGTTGAGCGTGTAGCTATCTTTGAAAATAATATTACTACTACCATACCAGAAAATATTGGCAGCAACAATACCACAGGGCTAGAGTTTAACGCCAAATACATGCCGGCTAAATGGATCACCTTTACCAACGATTTTAATTATAATCATTTTGTTAGAGAAGGTGCTTATAACGACACTTCTTTCGACTTTAATGGCAACCGTTGGTTTACACGCCTTACCAGTAAAATTAAACTCCCTGCCGATATCGACATTGAATTCACGGGCAATTACAACTCTAGCTACAGAACTTTTCAGCAGGTAATTTCTGATAACTTATTTATGGATTTTGGAGCTAGAAAAAAAATATTAAAAGGAAAAGCCGTTTTAAACCTAAGCGTACGCGATGTTTTCGCTTCACGAATTAGAGAAAGCATAACTGATCAGCCCAACTTTTATTCTAGAGATTATAGTCAACGCGGTCGCTTTATTACCTTTGGCGTCAGTTTTGGCTTTGGCAAAGGGGAAGCCATGGAGTTTTCTGGCCAAAAACATTTCTAATTCATAAATACATTCTATTAAAACAATAAAATGAGAAAAAATACAAGTTTTTACATGCGTCTTGTTCACCGTTACCTAGGTTTCTTTTTAGCAGGCATCATGGCTATGTATGCACTTAGCGGAATTCTATTGATTTTTAGAAATACTGACTTTTTGAAATCAGAAGTTGTCATTGAAAAAGAACTTAAAGCCAATTTAACCATTGTAGAGCTTAGTGGTCAATTAAAAATCAAAGGCGGTGTTAAAACTGATGGTGACGTGGTCTATTTTAAGCAAGGAAATTATAACAAAGCTACTGGAGCAGCCAAGCTTACTAAAAAAGAACTTCCATTACTACTTGATAAAATGGAACATTTACATAAAGCTACTACTGATAGCCCAGTGTATTGGTTAAATATATTCTTTGGTGTGTCTTTACTATTTTTTGTAGTGTCTGCCTTTTGGATGTTTATGCCTACAACAACCGTTTTCAAAAAAGGCCTTTATTTTAGTTTAGGAGGCATTATCTTGACAATAATTTTGTTGTCTGTATGATGTACAAAGCAATTTAGATTACCATCTTATACCTCAATCAAGATCTCTAATAACTGAATGGCCGCATCGCTAATTTTGGTTCCCGGACCAAAAACGGCAACTGCACCTGCATCGAATAAAAATTGATAATCTTGCTTGGGTATTACGCCGCCTACAATGACCATTATATCGTCACGCCCATAATTTTTCAATTCGTCAATAACAGCAGGCACCAAAGTCTTATGACCAGCAGCCAAAGATGAAACACCCAAAATATGCACATCATTTTCAATAGCTTGTTTCGCAGCTTCTGCTGGGGTTTGAAATAAAGGGCCAATATCAACATCAAAACCCAAATCGGCGTAACCAGTAGCCACTACTTTTGCACCACGATCATGACCGTCTTGCCCCATTTTGGCAATCATAATACGAGGTCTACGCCCATCTTGTTCAGCAAACTGGTCAGTCATTGCCTTTGCTTTTTGAAAACTTTTATCGTCTTTAATTTCTTTAGAATACACGCCTGAAAAGGAATTTATTACTGCCTTATGCCTTCCAAAAACAGTTTCTAAGGCAGAACTGATTTCGCCCAATGTTGCTCTCAGTCTTGCAGCATTTACAGCTAAAGCTAATAAATTTTTATCTGCAGGCAAATTTTGATCCCCTGCTTCCATTTTCAATCGGGCAGCTTCTGTTAATTGATCCAAAGCCGTTTTGACGGCTACTTGATCTCTTGATTTTTCAATCGATGCTAAACGCTCTAGTTGTTGTCGGCGCACTTTTTCATTATCAACTTCTAGAAATTGCAGGTCTTCCTCTTCATTCAACTGGAATTTATTAACCCCTACAATCACATCAGTAGTACTGTCTATTCGGGCTTGCTTCCTTGCGGCCGCTTGTTCAATACGCATCTTAGGAATTCCTGCTTCAATGGCTTTGGTCATCCCTCCTAACTCTTCAACTTCTTGAATTAAAGACCATGCTTTATGAGCGAGTTCATCTGTTAAATATTCTACATAATAACTACCAGCCCAAGGATCTACAGTTTTGGTGATTTTAGTTTCTTCCTTCAGAAAAATCTGCGTTTCTCGAGCGATTCTTGCAGAGAAATCGGTTGGCAAAGCAATAGCTTCATCTAAAGCGTTGGTATGCAAACTTTGTGTTCCGCCAAAAATAGCGGCGGAAGCTTCGATCGTCGTTCTTGCTACATTGTTGAACGGATCTTGTTCCGTTAAACTCCATCCACTTGTCTGAGAATGAGTGCGCAAAGCCAATGATTTTTCGTTCTTCGGATGAAACTGTTTTACCAATTTCGCCCATAACATTCTGGCCGCTCTCATTTTAGCAATCTCCATAAAATGATTCATGCCTATCCCCCAAAAGAAAGATAACCGAGGTGCAAAATCATCTATTTCTAAACCTGCTTTGAGTCCGGTTTTTATGTATTCTAAACCATCAGCTAAAGTGTATGCCAATTCGATATCTGCCGTTGCACCGGCCTCATGCATATGATATCCTGAAATACTGATGCTATTAAACTTCGGCATAAATTGGCTGGTAAATTCAAAAATATCAGCCACCAATTGCATCGAAGGTTTCGGTGGGTAGATATAGGTATTCCGCACCATAAATTCCTTGAGAATATCATTTTGAATAGTTCCTTCCAGTAGTTCTAAAGAAACACCTTGCTCTTCCGCTGCGACGATATAAAAAGCCATAATGGGAAGCACAGCGCCATTCATGGTCATTGAAACAGACATTTTATCCAAAGGAATTCCATCAAACAATATCTTCATGTCTTCTACCGAATCGATGGCAACACCTGCTTTTCCGACATCGCCGATGACACGCTCATGATCACTATCGTACCCACGGTGCGTCGGTAAATCAAAAGCAACAGATAGTCCTTTTTGACCTCCTTTTAAATTTCTTCTATAGAATGCATTACTTTCTTCAGCAGTAGAGAAGCCAGCGTATTGTCTAATCGTCCAAGGTCTGCGAACGTACATGGTGGAGTATGGTCCTCGCAGGTATGGCGGAATACCAGCAGCGAAATCCAGATGTTCTGCCACTTTTTTATCTTCCTCGGAATACAACGGTTTTAAGGTTATTTCTTCGGCGGTTTCAAATTCTTGTTTTGATTGGTTCTCGACTGAATTCGAATTGACATCCAACTTAGAACTTCCAGCATCAAACCTCAACGCAATATGACTCAAATCCTTCCTACTCATCATCCAGTCTTTTTTGTTCAACTTCTTCCGCCAAACGTTTTTCGATAATGGGCTGTATCAAAGTTTTTCTAGGGTTTATTTTTAGAAAAGGATACAATTCAATGGTATCTTTCATTTTGTCATTCTCATTTTTATAGGCATTAGTACCTACGAGAATTTCTCTACCATCATTAAATCTGGCCATTTCTTTGTTGGCACTTTCTTGTATTTTCTTTTGAATCGTATGATTTTTTAACTGCTTTAAAAATCCCCCTCCACTTTCGATTGACTTAAAGAGCAGCAAGGCCTTTTCCGCCAATTGTTGTGTTATCGATTCGATATAATACGCACCATCAGCAGGGTTGGCAACTTTATCAAAATAGCTTTCGTTTTTCAAAATCAGCAATTGGTTCAATGCAATCCGTTCACTGAATTCATTATCCTTATGATAAATAGCGTCATAGGGTAAATTAATGACCGTATCAGCACCTCCTAAAACCGCAGACATGCATTCTGTCGTAGTACGTAACATGTTTGTGTTGTAATCGTATAAAGTCTTATTTCGTTTTGTTGGAGTAGCGATAATATGACAATCTGAAGCTATTCCATATTCAGCAGATAAAGTTTGCCATAACAATCGAAGGGCTCGTAACTTGGCAATTTCAAAAAAGTAATTTGTTCCGATGGAAACCTTAAAAGTAATAACAACAGATTGCTTCGTTGCGCTTGTAAAGACATTCAAATATTCATTGGCATGCGCTACGGCATATGCCAATTGTTGCGCCATGTCTGCACCTGCATTTTGATATAACGAAACATCAACACTCAATACTCTTACCGTTTTAGCCTCTAGAATATTCTTTACAGCAGCAAAATCTTTTTCTAGATTTTGAAACCAATTTCCTGTTCTTGCTAAATGCCCAACGACATCTATATTTAGGTGGATATTTTCTATGGAATCACTAGCAAAATCAAGTATAGATTCAATATATTTCTCTGATAAAAATCCCAACTCAAAATAGATGGCAATTTCTTTTAAGTCAATCTTTTTTAAAAGTTCCTGGATTTTTATTTCTTCGGATGGAATTTGGAAAGACAATTTTTCAACTCCTCTTTGCAATGCTTTCAGCGCTTTCTCATTCGCCATAGTTGCATTACCAGCATAGATAGATTGCCCAACTGCCCAAACGGTAGTACTTCTCTCATTTTTGGATATGAGTAACTCATCATCTGCATGATAAAAAGGTTTTACTTTGATCCCTTCTGGTGATTCCCAAACCAGCGTTTCATTATAATCTGCTCCTTTTAAATCATACTGTATTTTCTGTTTCCATTGCTTTGCAGAAACTGGTGAAAACTCATCAAATAAAGGGCTTTTAGTCATTCTTAATTCGTTTAGATAGACTCATTTCCTAGACGCCAAGGTGGATTTAACCTATTTTCTCCACCATAGAATAAAATAAGTTGATTTCCGTCAACATCTTTTAACCTCGCCTCTCTCCATAACCATCTTTGATCAACTGGTTCTTGATCAAATTCAATTCCTTTTTCTCGAAGCTCTTCAACATATTCATCAAGATTTTCGCATTCAAAATAAACATAAATTCCATCTCCGTTTGGCAATTCATCGACTTGGTGTATAGAAAAAGTTGAATTTCCATCTGGGCATTCAAATCTTGCATAATGAGGTAGAGCCTCCACAATCAATTTCAATCCCAGCTTTTGATAAAAGGGAATCGATTTTGTCAAACTTAAAGACGGGACCGTTATCTGATTTAAGTTCATATTCTTTCGTTATAAAGGAATATTTCCATGCTTTTTCTTTGGCAAGGTAGCCACTTTATTTTGAAGCAAGGTGAAGGCTTTTATCATTTTTATTCGTGTGTTTTTTGGAAGTATCACCTCATCAATAAAACCCCTTTCTGCAGCACTATACGGATTTGCGAATTTCTCTGCATACTCCCCTTCCTTTTCTGCTAATTTTGCTTCTGGGTCATCAGCAGCGCCTATTTCTTTTCTGAAAATAATTTCACTCGCTCCTTTTGCGCCCATCACAGCAATCTCCGCACCCGGCCATGCGTAATTCAAATCGGCACCGATATGTTTTGAGTTCATCACATCATAAGCGCCTCCATATGCTTTTCTAGTTATTACTGTCACTTTAGGAACTGTAGCTTCACTCAACGCATACAATAATTTTGCTCCGTTGGTAATAATACCATTCCATTCTTGATCAGTACCAGGCAAGAAACCAGGCACATCAACCAATACCAAAAGCGGAATATTAAAGCAGTCACAGAATCGAGTAAAACGAGCTGCTTTTTTTGAACTATCCACATCTAAAACTCCCGCCAAACTCATGGGTTGATTGGCAACTATACCAATACTTTTTCCGGCCAGTCGAGCAAAACCTACCACAATATTTTCTGCATACATCTTATGGATTTCGAAAAAGGTTTCTTCATCAATAATACCATTTATAATATGCCTCATATCATAGGGCTGACTTGCGTTTTCAGGAATGATGTTTTCCAAAATCGTTCGCGTTTCGTCAGTTAGTTCATAGGGAATATCATCAGGCGCATCCTCACAATTTTGAGGCATATAACTCACCATTTGCTTGATTTGATTGATACATTGTATGTCATTTGCTGCAGTCAAATGTGTTACTCCTGATTTAGTAGCATGTGTTGACGCTCCACCCAATTCTTCTGCCGTAACTACTTCATTCGTCACCGTTTTTACCACATTAGGGCCGGTAACAAACATATAACTGGAGTTCTCAACCATCAAAGTAAAATCGGTCATTGCTGGGGAATATACGGCGCCACCGGCGCATGGCCCCATAATGGCAGAAATTTGAGGCACTACGCCTGATGCCATTACATTTCTATGAAAAATATCAGCATAGCCGCCCAAGGAACGAACCCCTTCTTGAATTCTTGCGCCACCACTATCATTTAGCCCGATTACAGGCACCCCTATTTTCATAGCCATATCCATAATCTTACAAATTTTCTCTGCATGGGTTTCAGAAAGTGCACCACCAAAAACGGTAAAATCTTGAGCAAAAACACAAACTTGCCTCCCATTTATAGTTCCGTAGCCCGTAACGACTCCATCCCCGTAAAAGATTTGTTTATCCATTCCAAAATCTTTCGTGCGATGTGTTACTAGCGCACCCATTTCTTCAAAAGAACCTTCATCCAATAGAAAATGAAGTCGCTCGCGCGCCGTCAACTTTCCTTTAGCGTGCTGTTTATCAATACGTTCTTGACCTCCTCCTAAGCGAGATTTAATCAATTTGTCTTCTAATATTTGCTTTTTATCTTTCATTTGTGTGATTCAAATGTTTAGGATACAATTCTATTTTTCTTCCAGTTAGAAGAAACCGTAATTGGCGCTTTTACTATTTTCTGATTTTCAAGATATAATTGTAACCCCACAACCGCTGCTATTTTTCGTTCGGCTGTATATTGTTCTTCAAGCTGTTCTGGGGAATAGTAGTTTTTTACAAAGTGCGTATCAAAATTACCAGACGTAAAAGCCTCATGTTCGCAAACAAACTTCCCAAAAGGCAAGGTCGTTGCTACGCCTTCTATCTTGTACTGACTTATGGCGCTAAGCATCAATTGAATAGCTTCTGCTCTATTTTTTCCGTAGGTAATAAGTTTGGATAGCATGGGGTCATAATAAATGGGTACTTCCATACCTTCCTCAAAACCATCATCAACACGAATGCCATCACCAACAGGCTTTTTATAAACAGATAAAGTGCCAATGCTTGGCATAAAATTTTCCAAAGGATCTTCTGCATAGACGCGAACTTCTAGTGCGTGTCCTTTAATGCTCAAATCTTCTTGAGTAAACGCTAGTTTTTCACCACGAGCCACCTTTATCTGTTGCTCCACAAGGTCAATACCGGTGATCAATTCAGTTACTGGATGTTCTACTTGTAAGCGGGTATTCATTTCTAAGAAATAGAAATTCTTATCGCTATCTAAAAGAAACTCTACGGTACCAGCCCCTATATAATCACAAGCTTTAGCCACTTTTACTGCGGCTTCTCCCATAGCTTTTCTAATCTTGGGAGTGAGCACCGTCGACGGTGCTTCCTCTACGACTTTTTGATGCCTTCTTTGCACACTACACTCTCGTTCGAAAAGATGAACGATGTTACCGTGCATATCGGCCAGCACTTGAATTTCAATATGTCTTGAAGATGCTATATACTTTTCAATAAAAACCGACCCATCACCGAAAGCAGTAACAGCTTCACTTATCGCACGATCCATCTGCTCTGGTAATTCTTGAAGGTTATTCACTACCCGCATGCCTTTTCCTCCGCCACCAGCAGAAGCTTTAATTAATATAGGAAAACCTATTTTCTTTGCTATTTTTTTTGCCAACTCAACATCTGTGATTGCTTCCTCAATGCCAGACACCATAGGAATCTTATAATCACGGACCGCTTCTTTAGCCGCCAGCTTATTACCCATTACTTTGATGGCATGGGGTTTTGGCCCAATAAAGGCAATTCCATTATCAACTACCATTTGAGCAAAAACAGCATTTTCACTTAAGAATCCGTATCCTGGGTGAATACCTTCTGCACCAGTTTGCTTTGCAGCTTCCAGTATTTTTTCCATTACTAAATATGATTCTGAAGAAGGCGCTTTGCCTAATAAAACGGCTTCATCTGCAAATTGTACGTGCGGCGAATGGCGATCTACTTCTGAATATACCGCTACGGTTTTGATTCCCATTTTCTTGGCGGTCCTCATAATTCGAAGCGCTATTTCTCCTCGATTGGCTATTAGTATTTTTCGCATAAATCTATTTACATTCATTCCTGTGAAAACAGGAATCCGTTCTTCTTATTCCATTTCAATAATCAACTGCCCCTTTTCAACCGCGTCATCTTTTTGAACGGCTATTAACTTCACTATACCTTCGCCTTGAGAAAGAATTATGTTCTCCATTTTCATAGCAGAAAGCACCAACAAAGGTGTGCCCACCGAAATTTCTTGTCCCTCTTCTACCATTACATCAATGATTAGTCCTGGCATCGGGGCATTTATACTATTTATTTTTTGCGAAGTAACAGCTAACAAACCCATCTGCTTCACTTTTTGATCATACTCATCTTCAATTTTTACGTCATATGTATTTCCATTAACCAAAACTTTTAGTGTCTTGTTTAAATAATCTGTTTGAAGCACACTAATGCTATGAGCTTTGTTATTTTCTAGAATATGATAATGAGCATTATCAATCTGAATCATATCAACAGACGCTACTTCATGCATCTTTACGGGGGTTTCTTTTCCGTTTACAGAAACTAAATAGTTTGTCATTTTTATAAAATAAAATCTACCATGAAATATATGAAAAGCTAGTGAATTAGAACGCAAAGCATAGAACGATTAATTTTCAAGGTTTAAAATTAGCAGTTT
>RCNE010009883.1_pt1 | contig 11185 bp, 7 predicted proteins | sample 2041361 | NCBI WGS metagenome assembly RCNE01 (sample SAMN09708229, study PRJNA481090) | Marine sediment metagenome, whole genome shotgun sequencing project.
GACTCATTCTGCTACTGATCATCGTCGGCCTGGCGTTGCCACAGCATGCTCGAGTCGTTGCCAGCCAAGAGATCGACGCTCGTCCGGCAACGGTATTTGCGCTGCTTAACGATTTTGATCGCGTCGGTCTTTGGTCACCCTGGATCGAAACAGATCCGAATGCGCGCATCATTATCTCCGGTCCACAGCGCGGAGTCGGCGCAGTAATGAGTTGGGACGGCCTGATTTTGGGCACTGGCTCGCAGATCATTACGGAAAGTCGCCCTTTCGAACACATCGGGACCCTAATTAACGCCGGCGAGCCTGGCGCTGCGCGCTCGTGGTTTGACTTAGCCGATACCGGCACAACAACTGTCGTGAATTGGACCTTCGAGGCCGACTACGGTTACAACCTCGTTGGTCGTTACACAGCACTGCTGCTTAGGGGTGTCATCAAGCAAGACTATGAGCATGGGCTCAGTAACCTGGCTGATTTGGCAGAATCATTGCCGCGCGCGGACTTCAGCGCTCTCGAGGTGGAACGACTGGTGGTCGAGTCGAATGACATTGTCTATCGGCAAGCGACCTCGTCACCGGATCCGGCATCGATGTCCGCGGCTTTGGGCAAAGCCTATTTTCAGATCCTCAATTTCATCGATGCGCATGCGCTGCAGGAGGCCGGAGCACCACTTTCAATCTCACGTTCGTTTAACGGCAGTGAGATGCGTTTTGATGCTGCTATTCCGGTGCGCGGCATTAGTGACACAACGCCGCAGGATGCCGCGGGCGTTAAGATCGGCAAGTCTTACGCTGGCGCCGTGATTCGGGCCAGGCACAAGGGGTCATACCGAAACTTGATCCAGACGCATCGCAAGGTCACTGCGTATCTGGCGGCACATGGCATCGAGCGTAATGGCGATGCCTGGGAATCTTACGTCAGCGACCCGGCCAAGGTGCCGGAGTCTGAAATCCTGACAGACATCTACTACCCGGTTCGTTAGCTCTCGCTAGCTAGACAGATTTGACCAGAAACGGGGGTACCGCCATGCGGTTTTCGTGATCCAGTTGCATGTTTGACGAGTCGTCGTCACCGTCAAGAAGCATTTCACGATAAACAGACAGGATTGCGATCGCGCAATCGCCTGCTTCGACAGGAGACATCTTGCGCACTGACGCGCAAACCGAACCTTCGCCATTGAGTGGTGCCACGCGATGCATTGCTTTTTGCACCTCGACGAACGCGTTACGTCGAACCCGCGGCACTTCATCTTCGTCAATAGCGTCGAGATAATCCTCGTAGGCCGTCATAAGTCTTTGTTTTATATGGCCATGGCCAACCAATACCGAAACTGCGGCATGGAAGCTATTTACGGGGTACGACATGTCTACTCCAGCGTTTAATTATTATTAGACCGCTTCTATCCATACGGAGCGGTTTCAATACGCTTTTTTTGAGCGACTACCTCCTGTAGTCCCGGTCCTCTAAGCCGGCAAATCCCTTCTTACTCTTTGGTCTTTCAACTACCTGCGTACGATTCTTATAACAGACATTCGAAGAGTCACGCAAATCGGCTTGCTCTCAAGTTACGATTTTCTGGTCTGATTTCGTGATCTCAATACTCCATTGTTCGTCGCCCTGTTCCTTCTTGGAAACAAACAGAGAGTCCGCCTGGCCGACCGACCATTCGATGGCCAAAGTCTCTGACATCACATAGTCACGATGCATCGCCAGCGCCTTTTCGATAGCGGCTGAACCAGAAACGCCGAGAATTATGCGATCGGCTACCTCGAGACCCGCCTGCTTTCTCGCATCCTGCACCGAGCGCACGATTTCCCTAGCCATGCCCTCATCGATTAGCTCCTCGCTCAGGGATGTATCCAGGGCGGCGAGATAACCGACATCTTCGGCACAGGCGTAGCCTTCTGCCGAACTCGTTTCGATCAACATGTCGGCATCGGTCAGAACGACTTCGCCACCGGGGAAGACAAGCGTATAGGACTCTCCTCGTGCGACCGCACCGGCAATAGCCGTTCCGTCTGCTTCTTCCAATGCTTTGCGAATCGCCGGCAAATTCTTGCCATGCCCTTCTTTGCCGAGCTTCGGCAAATTTGGCTTGATGCGATAGTTAACGATGTCTGCATCTCTTGCGATGAACTCAACATTCTTAATATTGAGTTCTTCCAGGACCTGATCCTGATGAGCAACCAGCGCCTTCGCCGCCCGATCGTCAGGCGCACGCACCAGTAATCGTGACAATGGTTGACGTGTTCTCACGCCGGACTCACTGCGTGCTTCGCGACCAAGCCCAACGACTTTCTGCACAACGTCGATATCAAACAACAGCTCGTCGTTCTGCCATGCCGGATCTGCTTCCGGCCACTCCACCATGTGCACGCTTTCGGGTGCATTCACGTCTCTGCTTCGTACCAGATTTTGATAGACCTTTTCGGCAAGAAACGGCACAAATGGGGCCATCATTTTGTGTGCCACCACCAGGCATTCATACAAAGTCAGGTACGCGGCACGTTTGTCTTCTGGATCCGTCGATTTCCAGAAGCGGCGACGATTGCGGCGCACATACCAGTTACTCAGTTGATCAACGAATGATTCAATCGCTTCGCCCGCCGTCTTGGCATCATAATTATCCAGCGCTGTGGTCGCGGTCGTAATTGTTTGGTGCGTCAGAGCCAGCGCCCAGCGATCGATTTCTGGTCGGTCCTCTGGCGCGATGGTTTGACTAAGATCAACGTCGTCGATACGCGCGTACAAGACGAAGAAGCCGTAGGTATTCCAGAAGGTGTTGATAAACGAGCTGGCAACATCGGCGACGATTTCAACGGAAATTCGTTTTGGCACATCCGGCGACAAGCGCGCCAGGAAATACCAGCGCAGAGCATCCGCGCCTACCGTGTCGAAAACATCGTAGGGATTAATAATATTGCCAACCGACTTCGACATTTTCTTGCCATCTTTGTCGACAATCAGATTCAGGCAAATGCAATTTTTGAAGGCAACACGATCGGAAACAAGCGTCGAAATAGCATGCTGCGAATAAAACCAGCCGCGCGTTTGATCGATGGCCTCGCAAATGTAGTCTGCTGGCGAGTGTTCTTCGAAAACCTCTTTGTTCTCGAACGGGTAGTGCCACTGGGCGTACGACATCGCGCCGGAATCGAACCAGCAGTCGATGACCTCAGGTACTCGTTGCCAGGTCTTGCCGTCTTTCTCGAACGTGATTTCATCAATGGCCGGTCGATGCAGATCGAGTTCTGTGAGCGCCTGCCCCGACAGCTCTTCAAGCTCTGCGACGCTGCCGATCATTTCGTAAGCACCCTCTCCGTCTGTCCATACCGGAAGTGGAGTTCCCCAAAAGCGCTCGCGTGACAAAGCCCAGTCCACATTATTCTCGAGCCATTTGCCGAAACGACCATCACGAATGTGTTCCGGCACCCATTTGATCGTCTTGTTGAGCTCGGTCATACGATCACGAAACTTAGAGGTGCGTATGTACCAGGCATGCTTCGCGTAGTAGATAATCGGATCGCCGGTACGCCAGCCGAACGGATAATTATGCTTGTAGCGCTCCGAGCGGAACATGATGCCGCGTTCTTTGAGTATGCGGATAAGAGGCTTGTCCGCATCTTTAAAGAACATGCCAGCAACCGGCTCAACCTCGTCGACGAAATGACCGCCAAGATCTACGCCATGCACAACAGGCAAATCATTGGCCTGACCTAGTGCCAGATCGTCGACGCCGTAGGCAGGTGCCGTGTGCACGATGCCAGTGCCGTCTTCGGTGCTGACGAAGTCAGCAGAAAAAACCTGAAACGCATTGTCTGAATCCACCTCGAGATAGTCGAACAAACGCTCGTAGCGCATGCCGACCAGCTCGCTGCCCTTTATAGTTTTGCTAACTGAGTGTTCGAGGTCGCGCATCACGGCGACACGCAACGCTTCGGCAACGATCAGTGTCTCGCGTTTTTCATCAACAACGACGTCGCAAAAGCTGTAGTCGATATCTTTACCAACAGCTAGCGCCATATTCGACGGCAGAGTCCAGGGTGTTGTAGTCCAAACCAGGAACGAAGTGTTGTCTTCGCCTGTAGTCTTGAAACGCACTGTTATCGACGGGTCTTCAACCTCTTTGTAGCCCTGCGCCAGTTCGTGCGATGACAAAGTCGCGCCGATTCGAGGATCGTAGGGCACGACTTTGTAGCCACGATAAACGAGATCCTTGTCCCAAATATTTTTGAGCAGGCTCCAAACCGATTCGATGTAAGTATTGTCGAGCGTGTAATAGGCCTCGTCGAGGTTGACCCAGAAACCCATGCGCTCGGTCATCTTCTCCCAGTCGCCGATATAGCGCATGACAGATTCGCGACAGCGTTTAGTGAACTCGGCGACACCTATTTTTTCTTCGATCTCTTTCTTGTCGAAGATGCCTAATTCTTTTTCGATCTCATGTTCCACGGGCAAACCATGCGTATCCCAGCCAGCTTTGCGCGGCGCATAGTAACCACGCATCGTCTTGTAGCGCGGAAAGATGTCTTTGAACGCGCGCGCCAGGACGTGATGAATTCCAGGCTTACCGTTTGCAGTCGGCGGACCCTCATTAAAACTGAATCGCGGCCGATCTTTCGATTGCTCGAGCGTCTTTGCGAAAATCTCACTGTCACGCCAGTAGTCCAGCATCTCTTCTTCGAGCGCTGGTCCATTGTAACGACCCTGTACTTCTTTAAATCCCAAAACACCTTCTCCAAAACAACAACGCCCCGAGCGCACACTGTGCGCCCGGGGCGAATTGAAAATCTTCGCGGTACCACCCGGTTTCGCGACCCCCTTGCAGCGGTCACCCTTCTTGATCCGTCACCCATTGCGTGGGCCAGTCGGCTGCGTCTACTGGATATCGTGCTGAACATACCGTTCGGGCAGCAACTCAGGGGTGATTTTCGGCGGGTTCCGGGCCCGGGGCTCGCACTATCTCCCGGTCGCTTTAGCCTGAAGGTACCGCGTACTCTTCCCCTTCAACGTCTAGCGGAGGAAACTAGCCTTGCAGGCTACAAATTACAAGGACTAATAGATGTTTCCGCAGGCACGAATCATTGAGGCGAATGGCATCAATATGGCCGTTCACGAACAAGGCGATGGGACGCCGGTACTTTTCGTACATGGCTTTCCGGAACTCGCCTACTCCTGGCGTTATCAACTGCCGGCAATAGCGGCCGCTGGCTTTCGCGCTATCGCGCCGGACATGCGGGGCTACGGTGGCACTGACAAACCGCAGGGAATCGAGCAATACACCGTGCAAAAACTGATCGGCGATATCGAGGGATTGCTGGACGCCCTGGATATCGAACGGGCGCATGTGGTCGCCCACGATTGGGGCGCTCTGCTCGCCTGGGAGTTAGCCTTGCTCGCACCGGAACGGATGCTGAGTCTGACCGCTTTGAATATTCCGTTTTTTCCGCGACCGCCTATCGACCCGATTGAGATCATGCGCGCGGCACTCGGCAAGGACTTCTACATCGTTAACTTCCAGGACTCGGACGAGGCAGATCGACGTTGTGCTGAAGACCCCGAGAGGGTGTTCGAAGTAATGATGCGAAAGAACGTTATTTCGCGCGAACGATTTAATACTCTGCCCAAGGAAATGAGGAGTTTCAGCTTACTGGCAGCGCTTTCCAGGGCTGAGTTGCCAGGAGACCCATTGTTGTCGCCTGAAGAGGCACAGGTTTACGTGGCGGCTTTTGCGGCCGGCGGATTCACAGCACCGATCAACTGGTATAGAAATTGGTCGCATAACTGGGCCTCGAGCGCCGACGTTGAACAAGTCGTAACCGTGCCTACGCTTTTCATCGAAGCCGTCGACGACGTCATCATTTCGCCTCAACAAATCTCCGCGATGAAACCGCATGTTCGCGATCTCGAAATTCGAACTCTTGAGCACTGCGGCCATTGGAGCCAACAGGAAAAGCCAGGTGAAGTGAATGCTTTGCTTCTAAACTGGTTATCAGCGCGGTCCGACTAGGACTACAGAGCTGTTTTTTATCTCATTGATGCAATATTCTGCGACTAGACTAGGTCTATAGTTAGTAAGAAACTACAAAGGAAAACCCAATGTTGATTAGGAAACCTGCTGATATTCGCCCTTCAGAGATCACGAGTAAGGACAATTACCTTAATCGACGGGATTTCATACGCGCCGGCAGTATTGCCGGCGGCCTGGCCATGGCCGGCCCTGCCCTTAGCGCCGTTGTCCCCGACCAACGCCGGGCAAAACTCGCCGATGTCGGTAGCAGCGAATTCAGTACAGACGAGACCCTGACTTCCTATGAGGATGTGACTTCCTACAATAATTACTGGGAATTCGGAGCAAACAAAGAAGACCCTGGTATGAATTCGGGAGACTTCGACCCATTGCCCTGGAAAATAACGGTCGACGGACACGCTGAGAAAACCGGCACCTTCGACTTTGATGAGTTCATCAAGCCATACGACCTAGAGGAACGTATTTATCGAATGCGCTGCGTGGAAGCGTGGTCAATGGTCATCCCATGGGTCGGAATTTCACTTGCTGATATCGTCAAGCACTACAAACCAACCTCCAAAGCCAAGTATGTCGCATTCCAGGCGTTGCACGATCCTACCCGCATGCCGGGTCAGCGAAACACCAGGCTTTTGGACTGGCCATACCGCGAAGGCCTGACGATTGCCGAGGCAACCAACCCACTAGCGATTCTGGCTGTGGGCGTGTACGGCGAAGCAATGCCGAATCCGAACGGTGCGCCAATACGACTCATCACACCCTGGAAGTACGGCTTCAAGGGTATCAAGGGCATCGTGCGCATGAGCTTCGTCGAAAAAATGCCGCGATCAAGCTGGCAGGACGCACAGCCGCGCGAATACGGTTTCTACGCCAATGTGAATCCGGAAGTTGATCACCCACGCTGGAGCCAAGCGAGTGAGCGTCGTATAGGCGGCAGCTTGTTTGCACCCAGGATCCCGACGCAAATGTTTAACGGCTACGGCGAACAGGTTGCGCACTTGTATGACGGGTTGAATCTGCGCAAGAACTACTAATCTGAATGGATACTATTCGCCAAATTCGGTTCATCTGGAAGCCGATAGTATTCCTGCTGTGCCTGGTGCCTGCCGCGCTGGTCATCACTGATCTGTTCGAAATTACCGGTACGCTCGGCGCAAACCCGGTCGAAGCCATGCTGGACCGCTTCGGCAACTGGGCGATTCGATTCATCATGATTGCTCTGGCCGTGACCCCATTACGAAAATTAAGCGGCTGGAATTGGCTTGCACGTTTTCGCCGAATGTTTGGGTTGTTTACTTTCTTCTACGTACTTGTACATTTCCTGATCTGGTTGATGCTTGACCGCGGTTTGTATTTTTCGGGATTTTCCGAGGTGCTGCCCGCGGTCGTCGAAGACCTGATCAAGAGGACTTTCATCACTCTTGGCTTCGCCGCACTCGTCTTGCTAACGGCGATGGCGGTTACGTCGACGGCGGGAATGCGACGACGCATGGGGACATTGCACTACGGCGCATACGCGGTAGGAATATTGGGCGTCTGGCACTACTGGTGGCAGGTCAAGACAGGACCTGACGACGCGATCTACTACGCCGCGATCTTCGCCGTGCTAATGGGACTTAGGATTTACTGGTACCTGCAGAAACGCAAGCAAAGCCGGCATAAAAAAAGCCCGGCATAAGCCGGGCTTCTTGATCGTGATTCGGGCCTGAAGGCCCTCCTACAGGTGTACAGCTGGCTTACATCATGCCGCCCATACCACCCATTCCGCCCATGCCGCCCATATCTGGCATAGCCGGTGCACCACCAGCAGAATCCTGCGGTGCATCTGCGATCATTGCTTCGGTGGTCAGCAATAGACCCGATACCGATGCCGCGTTTTGCAATGCATAACGCGTAACCTTGGTCGGATCCAAAATGCCGAACTCGATCATGTCGCCGAACTCGCCAGTTGCAGCGTTGTAACCGTAGTTACCTTTGCCTTTTGCAACAGCGTTCAATACGACACTTGAGTCACCACCAGCATTTCTGACGATCTGGCGCAGCGGCTCTTCAACAGCACGACGCAGAATACTGATACCAACGTTCTGGTCAGCATTGTCGCCTTCGAGCTTCTTGAGCGAGTTCAGAGCACGAATCAATGCAACACCACCACCCGGTACGACGCCTTCTTCGACGGCCGCGCGGGTTGAGTGCAGAGCATCTTCAACGCGTGCTTTCTTCTCTTTCATTTCGACTTCGGTTGCAGCGCCTACTTTAATGACAGCTACGCCACCAGAGAGCTTGGCAACACGTTCTTGCAGCTTCTCACGATCGTAGTCTGAAGAAGAGTCTTCGATTTCACGATTGATCTGCTCAACACGACCCTGGATTTCTGGACCCTGGCCTGCACCATCGATGATGGTGGTGTTTTCTTTAGTGATCTGAATCTTCTTGGCTTCACCGAGATCTTCCAGAGTGGTCTTCTCAAGAGACAAACCAACTTCTTCTGAAATCACCTGGCCACCGGTCAAAATTGCGATGTCTTGCAACATGGCTTTGCGGCGATCGCCGAAGCCCGGTGCTTTAACAGCTGCAACTTTCACGATGCCGCGAATGTTGTTAACAACCAGAGTTGCCAAGGCTTCGCCTTCAACGTCTTCTGAAACGATGATCAGCGGACGTCCTGACTTGGCAACAGCTTCGAGTACCGGAAGCAGATCGCGAATGTTCGAGATCTTCTTGTCGTACAACAAGATGTACGGGTTGTCGTGTTCAACCTGCTGGCTATCCTGAGCATTGATGAAGTAAGGAGACAGGTAACCGCGATCGAACTGCATGCCTTCTACGACTTCGAGCTCGTTTTCCAGACCCTGGCCTTCTTCAACCGTGATCACGCCTTCTTTGCCGACTTTCTGCATTGCGTCGGAGATGATCTCGCCGATCTCGGTGTCCGAGTTCGCAGAGATGCTACCAACCTGTGCAATTGCTTTCTCGTCTTCGCAAGGCTTGGACAGTTTTTGCAATTCCTTAACCATTGCAGCCGTTGCTTTGTCGATACCGCGCTTGAGATCCATCGGGTTCATGCCAGCGGCAACCGACTTCAGGCCTTCACGCAATACTGCCTGCGCCAGAACTGTAGCTGTGGTTGTGCCGTCACCAGCGATGTCAGAAGTCTGTGAAGCAACTTCCTTCACCATCTGTGCGCCCATGTTTTCAAACTTGTCTTCGAGCTCGATTTCTTTTGCTACCGATACACCATCTTTCGTGACAGTCGGAGCACCAAAGCTTTTATCGAGTACAACGTTGCGACCTTTAGGACCCAGGGTCACTTTTACCGCGTTTGCCAGAATGTTCACACCTGCAAACATTTTCTGACGCGCGTCGTCGCTAAAACGAACTTCTTTAGCAGCCATTTCTATATTCCTTTGGTTATCTTTTAGTCTTCGATGACCGCCATGATGTCGTCTTCCTTCATCACGAGCAGTTCATCACCATCGACTTTGACTTCGGTGCCGGCGTATTTGCCGAACAAGACCGTGTCACCCACTTTGACATCCAACGCGCGGACATCACCATTTTCTGTGATCTTGCCGTTACCGGCAGCGATCACCTCACCTTTGATCGGTTTCTCCGTCGCAGCATCCGGAATAACAATCCCACCGGGTGATGTGCGCTCTTCTTCCATGCGCTTGACGATGACTCGATCATGAAGCGGTCGAATCTTCATGGTTTGTATCTCCTGTAAACTATTGATTTTTAACCGACTTTTGGCGGTTACCACGACCAAGCTGTTAGCACTCGGTCGCAAGGAGTGCTAATGATAGGCATCAATCGCCAGAATTCAAGGCCCATAGGCGCGAAAATCTGCCAAAAACCCGACCCAGATCAATGACACAGCGGTTGCGCAGCAGTATGCTCCGCCGTCCAATGCTCAAATTATCCAAAATCAGCCTATTCTCGCTGTTGCTGCTCGTAGCAATGCCCTTCGCGTACGCTCAGGATGACGAACCGTTACGCCCGCAGGACGCCTATCTATATGTGGTTTCTGATACGGGCGACGCAATCGAAGTCGACTGGGCGATCGAAGATGGCTACTACCTGTATCGCAATGACCTGTCTTTCGAGACCACCACCGACGGCGTAGTTCTCAGCGACGCTCGCTTGCCAGCTGGCGAAGCGCATGAAGATGAGTACTTCGGCAAGCAACAGGTTTTTCGCGAAAACTTCTATGTAAGCGTGCCCTACCGGGTGGACGGCGAACGACCAGAATCAATCGATCTGATTATCAAGAGTCGCGGTTGCTGGGATGGCGGCCTTTGCTATCCGCCGCAAACGTGGACGGAAACGGTTGCGCTAAAGCAGCCGGCAGCGAATGATCTTTCCGGACTTAGCGGCTCAGCGGACACCGAGAAATTTAGTCCTGCGATGGGTGACTTCCCACCGCCGGAAGAAGTGTTCTTCCCCGATATATTTGTCGTGGATGGCAATACCGTTGAAGTCGGCATCCGTATAATTCCCGGCTATTACGTTTATCAGCACAAGATTAAGGTCAAGTCGCTAAGCGACAACGCCATGGCCGGGCAACTCGACATGCCCGAGGGCATAGAGCACGAGGATGAATTTTTCGGCAAGACGGTCGTGTACTACGACGAGGTCGTCAGTCGAGTAACGATCGCACGGGCCACGCCGGAAGCAATGAGCCTGGAACTCGAATTCGAGTATCAGGGTTGTGCAGACGAAGGTCTGTGCTACCTGCCGCAAACAGTCGTCCTAAGCGCTGAGTTGCCAGCAGCCGAAACCATCACAGACCTGTCAACAGTTCGACCGCCCGAAGAAGAGATGGTCTCGGAGCAGGCCTGGTACGCCAGAGTATTGACTGGCGACAGCCTTTGGGTCGCTATCGGTTACTTCTTCCTCGGCGGACTTGCACTTGCCTTTACGCCTTGCGTGCTCCCCATGGTGCCAATCGTCTCCGGCATTATTTCTGGCGCGGGTGAAAACGTAAGCTCGTTGCGTGGATTCATGCTGGCGCTGTCGTATGTGCTGGGCATGGCGCTCGTTTATACCGCGGCCGGCGTCGCAGCTGCTGCCGCCGGCGTGCAATTGCAGGCGATGTTCAACCAGCCATGGGTGTTGATCCTGTTTGCTGGTTTGTTTGTTTTTCTGGCCATAGGAATGTT
>RCNE010001954.1_pt1 | contig 11183 bp, 10 predicted proteins | sample 2041361 | NCBI WGS metagenome assembly RCNE01 (sample SAMN09708229, study PRJNA481090) | Marine sediment metagenome, whole genome shotgun sequencing project.
AGAACACTAACTAACTAGATTTACTCAGGTTGTGTTCGCAGACCATTCACCGGGTTTATCTAAGTTAAAGAGAATTCCATTGTCGCGATCTGGGTTTTGCAACGCTGTAATTGATGGTTCGCTTCACTCTAATAGAGTTGGCCGTTTCGGTAAGTGGCGTAATCCCGTCCATGCAAGGGCTCCGATATGACTCGCTACAGTTTCCACAGACGGGGCCTGGTGGCTTTCTGTCCACCACTGTCCGACAAAGGCGACCATTCCTACCAGGGCGTGGGCGTAAATGGGCGCACTTTTTGAATCGTAACCGGCTTTACCAAACTGTTCGGTAAAAACATCACTGATGCGGTCCGCCAGATCGTACATCAAGGCAGGCATTTCACTGCTTTGTTTCGGTGCGTCTCGAAGAAGTACGGCGAAACCTTCCGGGTGCTCCTGCACGTAGGTCAGGTAAGCCAATGCAGCTTTTTCGAGCCGTGCACGTGGTGGTCCCGAACTGACAGCCTCTGCGATTTTGCCCAGGATGCGCTCAACCTCGCGATCAACCACGACCGCGTACAGACCTTCCTTGCCACCAAAATGACTGTATAAGATAGGTTTTGAGACATTCGCGCGTGCAGCGATCTCCTCGACAGAAGTTGCCTCAAAACCGCTTTCTGCAAACACTGCACGACCAACTTCAATCAACTGAGCGCGTCGAGCTGCAGCGGTTAGCCGTCCTGATCGTTTTTTTGTCTTTTTCATCTTGACAAGAATACTACGGTAGCGTAACTTACGCAATAGTAAGTTACGCTAACGTAAGTTAAGTTCAGGAGTTGGAGTTTTAATCAAACCAAAATTATCGAACCCTGATTAAAGAACACTTTTTATGATCTATTCAGTTTAAAACACAGAGCAAAATGTAATGACCATATACAACGCCCCGATTGAAGATATCAAATTCGTCACAGATGATTTATTGGATTTTTATAGTCACTACAAAAAATACCCAGACTATCAAGATGCGACGCCTGATCTGATTGACATGGTCATCACTGAATGTGCCAAATTCTCTGAAACAGAACTGGCGCCTTTGAATCAAAGTGGCGACAGGGAGGGCTGCCATTGGCAGGATGGAAAGGTGACAACGCCAAAGGGTTTCAAGGAAGCCTACAGAAAATACATTGATGGCGGCTGGCAAGGAATTTCTCATCCCATTGAATATGATGGCCAGGGCCTGCCTGCTTCTATTGGTTTGATACGCACCGAAATGATTGGTACGGCTAACTGGTCATGGTCTATGTATCCGGGCTTGAGTCTTGGGGCTATGAATACGTTGATTAAACACGGCGATGAATATCAAAAGAAAACCTACCTGACCAAGCTTACCCAGGGTGAGTGGACCGGTACGATGTGCTTAACGGAAGCCCAGTGTGGTTCTGACTTGGGTTTGATTCGCACGAAGGCCGAACCCGCCAATGACGGGAGTTATGAAGTTACCGGCAGCAAGATATTCATATCTGCCGGCGACCATGATCTGACTGAAAATATTATTCATATCGTATTGGCGAGGTTACCTGATGCGCCAAAAGGCTCTCGGGGTATTTCACTTTTTTTAGTACCGAAAGTTCTGGTTAATGAAGACTCCTCCCTGGGTGAAGCCAACTCGGTAAGCTGCGGATCCATTGAAGAAAAAATGGGTATCAAAGGTTCATCCACCGCGGTTTTGAATTTTGACAAAGCTAAAGGCTATTTGATTGGTGAAAAGAACAAGGGTTTGGAGTACATGTTCACCTACATGAATACCGCCAGAATTGGAATTGCTATTCAGGGTGTCTGCAACTCTGAATTGGCCTACCAGGTTTCATTGCCCTACGCCAAAGAACGATTATCAATGCGTTCATTATCCGGAAAAAAACACCCAGATGAAGTTGCTGACCCGATCATTGTTCACCCCGATGTGAGAAAAATGCTTTTGACGCAAAAATCCATTTCAGAAGGTGGTCGGGCAATGATCTATTCTGTCGGGAAACTGGTTGATGAACTGGACCAATGTAAAGACGAGCAGACAAGGAAGCATATCGATGACAAACTGGGTTTCTTTACACCCATTTTAAAAGGCTTTCTTACCGAGGTAGGTTTTGAGTCTACCAACAATGGCCTGCAAGTTTTTGGTGGTCATGGTTACATAAAGGAATGGGGGCTTGAACAAATTGTTCGGGATGCGCGCATTGCCACCTTGTATGAAGGAACTACAGGTATTCAAGGGCTGGATCTACTTGGGCGCAAAGTACTATTACAACGTGGTAAACCACTGAAAGCCTTTGCCAAAGAGATTTTAGGTTTTTGCAGAAAACACAGTCTAATTTCAAAAAGTGAACATAAGTACAGGATGAATAAGTTTATCTTCCCATTGATCAAAGCAGTATTTAATTGGCGGCGTTACTCCCTGATGATTGCACTAAAGGCACGTAAGAATCGCGATATGATCGGATCGGCTTCGGTTGATTATTTAATGTACTCGGGTTACGTCACCATGGCCTATTTTTGGGCGATGATGGCACAAAAAGCCAACGAGAAAATCGCCAAAAAGCCAGAAAATATCGAGTTTTATCGAGCCAAAGTCAGAACTGCTGAATTTTACTTTGAACATATACTCCCACGAACAAAAGCTCTTGGGAAAACCATGATGGCCAATCCACAATCACTTATGCGGATTACAAGTGAACAATTTTGAGGTTCGGCTTCTGGTCGAGGGTGTGTGAAACCTATTTAGCGACCTATGTTTTTGGGATAACATTGAAAGAATAAATCAGGTTGTCATTCGATTCGATCTGAAACTCCCACCTTCTGCCTCTGGAGCCATTCAGTTCAGATGATATTTCCCACTTGAGATTTCTGACTTTGGGTTATCACACACCCTCGGCCGGGTCCGGACCCATAGAGTGCTCAAATTTATATAAGAAGAGCGACAGCTTATCACCGCAAAGCAGACGTTATCCTAGTTGAAATATCAGCGATGCTTAGGACTGGACCCGGCCAGCGGAAGCTGGGAACCATACAAGAAAGTCTTGTGTAGGCATAAAGTATGGCTGCACTCAATCTGATTAAAATCGCCAAGAGCCTTGGCGTGGAAGTCGGGCAAGCCGCAAAGCCTGTCAGGGATAGACAAGGATTACAGAATCTTCTAGTGTTCTCGGCAAGTCGGACGGGACTGTGGAGACTATGCGACTCCAGGCTCGGTTATTTGTATCAAGAACAATGGATCTCAATATGAAATTATCTGTGCTGGCGGTCTGCGCTGTTACCACCATGTCATTATTGCAAGCCAGCCCGATATCGGCTGAGGAAAATGTTCAAGCGATTGATTTCGTGAATTTATTCGAAACACTCGGTGGCAATCACCCAGGCTACAGAAAGGCACATGCACGCGGAGTTTGTGCAACCGGAACCTTTGCATCGGCTGACAGCAGCTATTTTCAAGGAGCTGAGTTGCTGAAGCACGGTAAACTGCCGGTCGTCCTGCGTTTTTCTGTCGGCGGAGGCGACCCCAACAGTGATGAGAGAGCACCAGGAACCAGGGGGGTCGGGCTGCAGATAAAACTCCCCGGCGGTGCAATTCACAATTTTACCGGCAATAACTTTCCTGTCTTTGCAGGCAAAGATCCAGACACCTTCTATGGGTTCTTGTCGACCCTTGTCCCTGATGAAAATGGCAACCGCGACCCTGCCCGCATGGTTGCTTACATCCAACAGCACCCCAGCGTCCAGGCAAACGCAGCCTGGCGAAAAACTGCACAAACACCGGCGTCTTTTGCCAATACCGAATTTTTCGGCCTACATACGTTTTTTTACCAGAAAAATTCCCCGGATCAGGTCAAGTTTCGATGGCAACTGGAGCCTGTCCTGGGCGTTATAACACTCTCCGGGGAAGAGGCTGCTCAATTGCCCGATGGCTTCCTTGCGCCAACTTTGTCGCGACAAATGGAGGCACAGACCGTGGGTTTCCATTTGATGGTGAGCATCGGCGAGGAGCAAGATAGCAACATCGACCCATCACAGCAGTGGCCTGCCGACAGAGAGAAGGTAAGGCTTGGTACAGTTACACTGTTAACGTCAGGTGGTGATGCTTGCGACACCATCAACTTCGATCCTAACGCTATTTCAGTCGGCTTTTCGTCCAGCGATGATCCTGTATTAAAAATGCGCTCTCCAGCTTATGCCATATCTTTCGGCAAGCGCCTGAGCAACCAATAATCAGTGAGGGGTGACTGCTGCACTCGCGAACAGCGGAACGTCGTTTAAATATGCTTATGGGTCCCTATCGATCATACGCAATTTTGTCGAAAAAACTTAACTGGATTCACGGTAGTTAGCTCTGCGCCAAAGAAGTGCGTAGATCATGGCATTGATGAACAACACCGCCAAGCCCAGCAGGACTTGAGTGTCAGAGGTCAGGCCCGAAGGATAGACCAGCGGCATCAGGTAATGATCAATAAAACCGCCAACATAACCACTGGCGTTGGCTGCGGCCCGCAGATCGTTCTCCAGGTAGGTCAGTGGACAGACCCAACCCTGAAATTCAATGAGAATACCCCACACGGCGCAGGGGATATGAAACCAGGCAAAACCACGCCGCCAGAAGACGAGTAGGCCGCCAAATACGGCAAACAGGATAAATACCATATGCAGCAAGAGCATTAGGTCTGCAAGCAGAGAGTAAGGCATGATCCTGAATCCTGATCAGGGAGGTATACTATGATTTAACTCCTGGAAGCGACAGATGGCAATACACATTTTCGGGAGTATCCGGGTAGTTATTGGGTGAAAAACAATCGACATGCGAACCCTTGTAAGCATCTTGACCATAGCGATCAGCATTTATCTTCTGCTGGCACTGATGATTTACCTGTTCCAGGACAGGATGGTTTTTCTGTCAAATCTTCCTGGCCGCGCATTAGAGGCATCGCCAGGGGATATCGGTCTGAATTATGAAGATGTTTCACTGACAACCAGTGACAATGAACGTCTGCACGGTTGGTATGTACCAGCAACGAATCCCAGGGGTGCTCTGCTGTTCTTTCACGGTAATGCCGGCAATATTTCCCACCGTCTGGACAGTATCAAAACCTTCCATGAACTGGACCTGGACATCCTGATTATTGATTACCGGGGTTATGGACAAAGTACCGGTAAAACCAGTGAACAAGGCACCTACCTCGATGCTCAGGCGGCCTGGGACTACCTGGTTGATACCCGCGGGATTCCCGCTGACAGGATTATTATCTTCGGTCGCTCCCTCGGTGGTGCCATTGGGACATGGCTGGGTGTTCAGAATACGCCTGCGGCGGTGATCATTGAGTCCAGTTTTAGTTCCGGTGTGGACATTGCCCGCCGACTTTATCCATTCTTACCGATACACTTGCTAACGAGACTGCAGTACCCGGTTGCGGATTACGCCAGTCAGTTGAATTGCCCGGTACTGGTGGTACATAGCAGGCATGATGAAATCATTCCTTTTTCCATGGGTCAGGCAATTTATGCCGCGGTGAAGCAAGAGAAGAAGTTTCTGGAACTCAGGGGCGATCATAATAATGGGTTCATAATCAGCCAAAGGGAATACGTGGCCGGATTTAGAGACTTTACCCAAGCCATATTGAGTCCTTAGAGTGGCCTCCTGGCGATCCAGGACCTTGCGAAATACCCTGACCACCATCTACCTGCCTTTAGTTCGCAAGATCGGAACTGTCATGGATTCAGACGGTCACTCATTCATCACCAATTGCTGTTGTTGGATGGTCAATGATGCCGCCAGTGCAAGGCGGGCGTTTTTATCAACACCCAATTCGGTCAGAAACGCATCCATGGAACCGTACTTTTCATCCACGCTCACGTAAAAAGCCTCCAGCATCTCAGCTCGCACGCCTACAATCGGAAGCCAAGCACTGGCCGGTACACCTTTGCTGAACCTGTTCCCCCTACTGGAATTCTTGCTTTCTTTGGAAAGAAAAACGGCTTTGTCCTCTATACGGCTAATTTTGTTTGTCAGCAGGTATTCTTCCATGATGGTTTCACGGTCGACACCTAGCGCTTCCAGGATCAGCGCTACCCCAACACCCGAGCGGTCTTTGCCTGCGTTGCAATGGATCAGAACAGGCCAGTTGGATTCATCAAGCACAACCTCCATCAGTTTCTGGTAGCTTGATGTGCCTTCTTCCGCAATCATGCGATAACCTTCAACCATGTGCTCCAGGGACTGCTCCTCGGTGAACCTGTTTCTTTTCATCATCTTTCGTTGCGAGGTGAACCATTCGTTATTGGAATCACCGACTGGAAAATGGAAAAATTGGGGTGGTTTGTCACCCTTCCAGACCGTGGGCGACTCGTCGTATTCTTTGTCTGTGCGCAAGTCTATGACCGTTTTCAGGCCAATATCTTCGAGCTTCTGAAAATCCTTGGCTGTGAGTTTTGACAATTTATCGGAGCGAATAATCTGCCCCCCGCGAAGGGTGCTCAGATCGCTGGTCTGGTAACCGCCTATATCACGGGTATTTGTGGTTCCTTTCAGGTGAATTACACGTTCGTCTGGAAGTGCGTTTGAGAACACCGGATTAGCCATCACCCAAAATCCCGTGGCGATGAAGGCCATGTATAACGCTTTTTTTATCCGCGCAGACGAATTCCGCATATGTACTTCTCCTCAGGTGCTGGTGAAAATCCAGTCTGAATCATAGGAGAACGAATTGGAGCCCGCTTGACCCTCAGGGCCAATGATTTGACATACCCGAAAAAGAAGCCCCCCCCGGAAAGGGAATATTGTTATATCTGCCCCCAACACATAAAGCGGCGTTTCACGGTCGACGAGTTTGAAGCCATCAAGATGTAAAGCATGCGTCTACTGATCGGTCGAGCAAGCTGACGGAGAATTTCTGCCGATAAAGAGCGAGCGTCACAAATTGAAGTATGATAATAATCAGCTAAATAAACTGTTTTCATCCGAGCGTGATGGCACACAAACAGATATTTACGAATATTTTATTACCTCTAAAAAAACTGAGCAGATCACAGACACTAAATCTTCCGAGTACACTCCGAAAACATCACCCGACAATCTGATCATTACTTTTGTCCGGGACGGGGAAGGTGCCAACCCTGATCAAACCGTGTGGAAATTGAATCGGAAAACCGCTGAGTATTCCTGGGCGATCAATAGCAAGGAGCCGGTTGGTTACTATCATTTCAATCATGAAACCGGGGATGTGCTCTTCTGGTCCCGTTGTGGTTTCAGTGTGCGATATCTGAACATCAAAAAAAACCTGGATAGATAGGTGAGCGGTAATGCGGTTCCGGGTACGCCCAAACAGGTTCCGGGTACAGATCTGTTCAGTTTCGTTCACCGACAAATGAACGGCGAAGTCTGGATCAAGTCCTTCAACCCGGAAACTCATGCCATCACGCCACTTGCGCCTGTCGAAGGCACTTATTCAGACTATACCTGGGCTCCCAACGGGGACTTGTTTCGTGCCGAAGACAACGTCTTGTACGTGTGGAAGAAAAGTGAGGCATCCAAACAATGGACAAAAGTCCAGGATATGTCGGCGATGTTCAATGGGACGATTTCCCGACTTGCGATCAGTCCTGACGGAAATATGATGGCGCTGGTTGAGAGTCCGTAGCCAATTCTGCCACTATTATTTGTTTAACCTATGACCTGCGAATACGTACAACTTTCATTATCTCAAAGTCCACACCTGCAATTGATTTTGATACCGGGTAAAAAGTAAGATTCACGCGACCACCCTCCAGGCTCCTGTAGACTTTCCTGCGAGTGTATTGAAACGGTACGTCATATCCTTCCAGAAGAATCGTATTGAGCACCCAGTCGTCTTTTTCCCGTTGAACGTGGCTCGTCACTATCGCCATGTCCAGTTGATTGAGTTGCTGATGTTTCGTCAGTAGCTTTTTAATGTCTGACATAACGGCTCCAAAGCCAGAATGAGGGCGGACGGATACATTGTGCATTCACTCAATCCTTCAGGATCCATTATTTGAATTTTTGATTGAGTCACAACGAAAATATCTTTGTTAGCACGAATTGGTCAGAAGGTCCTTACGCAATTTACCCAAATTTTATGTCATACCCCAAAGTTACCTTCGCAAAACGTAATTTATTGACAGGAAGGTTTTGCTCCTCAAACTCTTTGATAAGAAACTTTTTTGTACTGAGAAGCAGATGTTCTTTGCCTTCTAAAGAAACATCATCTTTTAGATTTACCTGTATCAAAACCGGCAGACCTTCGTTGGAACTCACGTCCAGAAGGCCACCTTCATTGGAACATTGTAGACAACTAACATCAGCCGACAATTCCATCAGGCTCCGTTCTGCACGAAACAAGGCGACCTTAAGTGGTGGTAGACCTATGTCTCTCTCACGCGGAGCAATTTCACCTGTACGTGATAGCGTGAGTCTATCCGGGCGTCTGTGTATATCCATGGTGCCATTGACAATTTGATCCTTCTCCAAAGTCTTGCTGCATCCACTTTAATATGATTGTATTTCTCGTGCTACTGTAGATATGTCAATTCCCACGGGATAGTCTAATCTGAATTTATACACTTCAGGAGACCGCAAAAATAAGATCCAAAGTCATTTTTGATTTTGTTTTTTTAAATATATTTTGGGTAGAAGCCGTTTAGAAGAGTTACCTCATGCTAGGTCAAAAACGGATTTAGAACTGTCGGGGACCACTTCTGACCGACTCCTGCTATACGCCGTGATTGGAGTTGTGGGGCCGGTGTCTGCCAGTAAGCAGTTATTCACCATGCGTGATTTCAAGAGAAACGAATAACCGAGAACGGCCAGGAGCGGTACTTCAGGAAACCTTCGTAAGCAGGTCAGTTTTGTTAAAAAAATAACTTTTCTTTATCTTCAAATTGACCTGGATCAATACAACTGGTTCTTTCGTTGCTTCGACTCAGCAAATCATCAGCCAGCATCTATACTCAATTGTGCGTTCTTGAACGCTATTTTATCGCCAGATTGTTCATACAAGTCTGCAAATAAGAATCCAACAACCTCCCGATCCGATAGCGGTTCAGGCCGTACTCGTTCTTGGGTATTTTTTCTTTATCTGGTAAGGAGGTAAGTCATGGTCAAGATAGTCGAGGGCATTGAGATTTCGGGATACGGGCATCAGGAGCTGGCGCAGGATTTGGAGATGTACTGCGGCCTCAGCGCGGTGGCCAGAGAACACCTCCGGACGGCTGGGCAAGCCGGGGCGAAAGTTGAAGTGCAACGCTCAGGAAAGATCTGCCATGCGGAGTTGACGGTAGTTAAGGTATCGCGGGACGCCTGCTGCGACGCAGGCACCGGCTTGACGTCCCCAATCTACCTGGTCGAATCAGTCCTTTTCGAACTGCAGAACGCCATCAATTCGAAGAAGTACCAGAAAGTCAAACGCGATGCGAAGGGCGGCCTAATCTCGGTGCTCCAGAAGGGGCTGGGCGTCTCGAAATTGGAGTTCGAATCCACTGCCAAGCTAGTCTCTATCCTCACCCAGACAAAGGCGGCCGGCCGGCCGATTTCGCCTTGGGGACAGAAGCAGTTCAGCGGGTATGCACAGGGCATCACCAACTTCGCCAATCAACCCCACGATCCCAAGGCGGCCGATGAACAACGCCTGCCCAGCAAGCTGTTCTATGCCTATTCTTATCTCCAGAATGAGGTCAAGGAGGTCAGGAATATGAAACTGGCTGCTCTTAAAAAGCTGGCCACGATCAAGCAGGGCACACGCTCCATCAGTTCATTTGAATGGGGAAAACTTGTGAACAAATGGGCAATGCACTACGGAGCCAAGAAACCGGCGGGCTTCCTGGTGATTTACGTTGACACCTTGTTGTGGTTGGGTAACGAGCGGGGCTGGTCGGTAAACTGGGAGGGGGGTACGCAGATGGATTGGAAGTTGTGCACTACCGATTTCGTGCGCGTTGTACCGGGCCTGCAACATGACCGACAGGCAACCGAGGCCATCAAACAAAGCATCGAGCAAACACGATTCACATAGTCGCAAAGATGGGCACCTTGTTAATTAGCTGTTCTTCGTTGCTTCTGGTCACTCGCAGCATCAGTCAGAATACGGCGGCAATGCACACTGCCAACGATAATTTCATCTATGAAAGGCAGACGCAATTATTACGACGCTCGTAACCGATCCGTCAATGGCCGAGCTGCACATTAAGCATCTGAACAAAGGGCAATTGTCTGACGGTGAACACGTGCGAATGTGGAACCAACTTTTTCGTGACATGCTTATGTGGGAACTCGCGTTTATCCGACTTGAGGAAGGACTTTTCAGTGCTGCTCAATGGCATGAGTGGGACAAGGCTTACCCGTTACAATTTTTGAGCGAATTTCCGTTGTCATGGTGAGCTGAGGCGCGACCTTTGGTCAATAGATAGTGTTGCCGAACATGTTGATGCGATGTATGCAGCGGCTGCCGATTTGCGCAAATTCACACAATTGGGTGTCCGCTTCTGGCCCTGAGTCCTTTTGCAACTGTTTTAAACAGCTTTTGCCACCAGTGGTGATCCACGACGCTGCAAGGCTTTCAGATATGTTGCCTCATCATACTGAGTCCTGGTTTGCCAACAACGGTAAAGAATGCGGATCCACTTGAATGCGAGTGCCCTCAGTGCGGATTGATGAGCACTACCTTTTTCACGTTGTTGGCGATAGTACTCTCCAGCCCAGTACGACTTGTTGATGGTTTGTGCCGCCCATTCAACAAAGGTCTGCCTGACGAAGTTGGGACAACGCCATCGCCAGTGAACCCAGTGTTTAGTGCCGCTGCGTTCGGTTACTGGAGCAATGCCTGAGTACTTCTGTACCTCTGCTGCGTTCTTAAATCGATTTCTCTGCTCGCCAAAGGCCACCAGTAAACGTGGTGCAAGCGATGGTCCTGCACCTGGCAGCGAACTGAATAAATCATAATCATCGTGTTTAGCTGAATCTCTGCGGAGGGTTCTCTGCTTGTTTCTTTGATATTCATGCTCAACTACCAATAGTGGAATTGTTAGTCGATAACGCGGGGAAGTGTAATTTCATCACGATCGCATCACAAAAGCCGCGTTAAAACAATTGGCCGATATAGAGAAAGGCTGCCGAATTGCCGTCATCACCTACACCGTAGGGGTTAGGAAGGATAAAA
>RCNE010001955.1_pt1 | contig 11178 bp, 7 predicted proteins | sample 2041361 | NCBI WGS metagenome assembly RCNE01 (sample SAMN09708229, study PRJNA481090) | Marine sediment metagenome, whole genome shotgun sequencing project.
CGCGACGCCCACGCGGCGAGGACTCGTCCCGCGTATTGCGAGTCCACCTCATGGCTCAGCAAGTGGTCGGCATCGTCGAGACTTACAAAGCTCTTCGGGTGTTTGGCCGCCGCAAACAGGGCCGAGGCGTTATCAATTTCAACGATGTTGTCGAGCGGCGCGTGCATGATCAGCAGCGCCTTGCGCAGCGCACCGATCGATGAGCGAAGGTCCTGCTGCTCCAGGTCGTCGAGAAATTGCTGCTTCATCAGGAAAGGGCGGCCGCCAAGATCCACCGTCGCCTCACCATGTTCTGTCAACTCGTTCCGTGAACCGGAAAACATTCTCGCGAGGTGCGCCGGCTCGGATGGCGAGCCGATCGTTGCCACGGCAACCGCAGAGCTGACCGCTGGTGCCGCTTGCAAGACTGCCGTGCCCCCCAATGAGTGGCCGATCAGGATCGATGGCGCGACATACTCGCGGCCCATGAAATCGACGGCAGCAAGCAGGTCAGCGACATTCGACGAGAAGTTCGTATCAGCAAATTCCCCTTCGCTCTGACCGAGCCCGGTGAAGTCAAAACGCATAACCGCGATACCGGCGTCGTTGAGTGCTCGCGCGATGTTGGCTGACGCCTTCAGGTTCTTGGAGCAAGTGAAGCAATGCGCAAACAGCGCGTACGCAACGGGCGGTGTGTCCGGTGTGTCGAGGATTCCGGCCAGCGAGTGGCCGCTCTTGTTTTCAAAGACGACGTTCTTATTCGGCATAAAGGGCAACCTGTGTTTACATTGGCAAATGGCATTGGACGCGGACACGATAGTAGCCTCGGCAACGCCGCCGGGAACCGGCGGCATCGGTATCGTGCGTGTCTCCGGCGACCAGGCAGAGCGCATTGCACGCGCCGTGCTTGGGAGTTTACCCGAACCTCGAACGGCAACCTATCGGCGCTTCAGCGACGGCCATGGGCGGCAGATCGATGCCGGTGTCGCGCTCTACTATCCGGGCCCGGCGTCATTTACCGGTGAGTCGGTTCTCGAGCTTCAGGGCCACGGTGGCCCAATAATCATCTCGATGCTGGTCGATGCTGTCATCGCGCTGGGTGCGCGCCGCGCCGACCCCGGGGAGTTCTCGGCGCGGGCGTTTCACAACGGCAAGTTCGACCTCGCACAGGCGGAAGCTATAGTCGATCTCATCAATAGCACGACGGAGCAAGCGGCCCGTGGTGCGCTGCGCTCCCTGACTGGCGCGTTCTCAACGGCCGTGAACGCACTGCACGAACAGCTGGTGCGTGTCCGCATGTACGTCGAGGCGGCCATAGACTTTCCGGAGGAGGAGATCGACTTCCTGTCGGACGACAAGCTCGAACAAAGGCTGCAGGAATGCGCCGAGGCCTTCGAAACGCTGATCGACCAGACGCGACAGGGGCGGGTCTTACGCGATGGTTACCAGCTGGTTATCGTCGGCAAGCCCAACGCCGGAAAGTCGAGCCTGATGAATCTGCTGAGCGGCCAGGACGCCGCCATTGTTACCGAGATTGCCGGCACCACGCGTGACGTACTCAGAGAGCAGATCGATATCGACGGCCTTGCCGTCGAGCTCATCGATACGGCGGGCCTGCGCGAGAATCCGGACCGCATTGAGGCAGAGGGCATTCGCCGGGCGCGCAAAGCGTTGGAAACGGCCGACGCCGTGCTGTGGATTCAGGACGCAGCCGATGTCGCGCACAACGAGCTCGGAGAAGACCTGCCGCGGGGAATACCGGTAACCGTCGTGCGCAACAAGGTCGATCTTACGGGCGAGGCGCCCGGTGCGGCGGGCAAAAACACTGTTAACCTGTCTGCAATAACCGGGCGGGGCATCGAGGCCTTGCGCGACCAGATCAAGGCGCTCGCGGGTTATGAAGACCGGGGGGAGGGGGCGTTCACGGCGCGCCGCCGGCACCTTGAGGCGCTGCACGGCGCGCGGACACACTTCGTGGCCGGCCGCACAGCACTTTCAGAGACTCGCGCCGGTGAATTGCTTGCCGAGGAATTGCGCCTTAGCCATCGGGCGCTTGGAGAAATAACCGGCGCCGTTTCGTCTGATGAGCTCCTCGGGAAAATCTTCTCCGAGTTCTGTATCGGCAAGTAGAGACGAAGCACGCTAGTTTCGAAAGCGCGGCTCGTTGATTGATATCTCGGTGACCGGGCCGTACTTCGTAACGGCCTCGCGAATCGAGGCAGCGTCGCCGATGAGAATGAAGGACAGATTGTCTGCCGACGGATAAACATCTTCGATCACGGCAGCGACCGAATCCTGGCTGGCGCCCTCGAGCGCGGCGCCATAGTTGTCGATGTACGAAGCATCGAGCCCGTATTGTTCGAGCATGGCAAGTTGAGCTGCGATCTGCGGGGCCGTCTCGAGGCGCGGCGGGAACTGGCCCATGATGTAGTTTCTTGCCGACAGCATCATTTCATCATCAAGGCCGTCGTCCCGGAATGTATCCAGCACCTCAATTGCGAGGTCGATCGCGTCAACCGTTGTGCCGGTCTCGGTAAAAGAGCTGATGACAACAGAGCCCGGCAACGATCGCCGCCTTATCGTGGATCGCGCACCATAGGTCAGGCCCGCTTTAACGCGCAGCTCTGTGTTCAGCATTGACGTGAAGCGGCCGCCGAAAACCGTGTTGGCCAGGTTGAGTTCCGCGCGGCCCGGATAATCGATGGCGACACCTAGATTGCCGATCCAGAAATACGTTTGCGTGGCATTCGGCGCATCGATCAACAAGACCTTGCGTTCGGTGGTCTTGCTGGCCGCCGTGAGCGCTGGCAGGGGTACCGCTGCAGCGCGCCACTCACCGAAGGCGGCCGTTAACCGCGCCTTCATCGCCGCCAGGTTGAAGTCACCGACAACGGAGATAATGAGCCGATCACCGCCGACGAAGCCCTCGTAATAAGCGAGCAGGTCTTTGTGCGTAATCGCCCCGAGGGTCGCCTCGCTACCACCGACGGGATTGCCATAAGGGTGATTGCCAAACAAATACGCGTTGCCGTAGTTCGGTAGCAGCTGTCCGGGGTTGCCACCCTTCGCCGCCTTGATCAGGTTGATTGAGCGGTCGCGGAGCTTTTCGAGCTCCTCTTCCGCGAGCGTTGGGCGCTGCAACATGTCGGCGACCAGCTCGATCATCAGCTCGGCGTCGCGAGACATGAAGTCGGCGGAAACCCGCAGCGCCTCGAGATCCGCGGAGGCGTCAAGCTCACCGCCCACCGACTCTATCGCCTCAGCAAAGGCCGCGGCGTCTCGTTCGCCGGCGCCGTGCTGCATCACTCGGGCCAACAGGCTGGACAGGCCGCTCAGGCCCTCCGGATCGGTGATTGCGCCGCCGTGCATGATCGCCTCGAGTCCGACCAGCGGTACGTCGTGCTTTTCACTGAGGATGAGCACCGTGCCGTTCGGCAGCTCCACGCGCTCGTGCTGCGGCAGCGTGACCTCGAGGGCTCCGGCACGAGCGCTCAGTAGCAAGAGTGCGAGCAAAAGCGCAGAAGCAACGCGAATGCTCATTCGTCTGCTGCTCCGGCCGTATAGCCCGGCGCGCGCAGCACGCCGACCGTCATGTTGCCGCGCCTGAAGACGCTCGACGCAACCGCCTGCAGTTGCTCGGCTGTCGTTGCGCTGATCTCTTCGGGCAGGGAAAAGAGATTTTCATAGCTGCCGGTAAAGACGGCGAAATTGCCTAGCGCGGAGGCCTTGCCGTCGATCGTCGCCAACGATCGCCAGAAGTCCGCCAGCAGGATGTTCTTGGCCTTCGTGAGTTCGGCGCGCGTTACGCCCTCGATAGCGACCCGCGAAAGCTCTTCCATGACGCGCGCCTCCGCGGCGTCAATGTCGGCGCCCGGCGGCAGCGTCAGAAAGAAATACACAAGCCCCGGATCAAAGCCCTCCATCTGCATGGCGCTGACATCGAGCGCGATCTGCTCTTCTTCGACAAGCAGGCGATGCAGACGTGACGACGTGCCGGTGGTCAGAATATTGAGCAACAGGTTCATGTGTTGCGTTTCCGGGTCGGCCGCGCGGCCTGCATGGAATGCCAGGTGCAGCAGGGGCGCCTGCGCCTCTGTCTCAACGACCAGGCGGCGCTCACCCGATTGTTCCGGCTCTGCGGTGCGTACCGGCGGTGGCGGTGACTGCGAGGGAATCGGGCGCAAGTACTTGTCCGCGAGCTGGAAGACCTCCTCGGGCGACACCGCGCCGGCGAAAACCAGGGTGCAGTTATTGGGCGCGTAATACGTCTTGAAGTACGACTCCAGGTCTTTCTGCGTCCAGTTCTCGATATCGGACGGCCAGCCGATGACCGGGAATTGATACGGGTGTGCAATGAACGCGGTCGCCATCACCTGCTCGTACAGCCGCCCGTCGTTGTCGTTGTCGACACGTAGCCGTCGCTCCGAATAGACGACGCCACGCTCACTGTCGACAACGTCGGAATCGATGGCGAGGTTCTGCAGGCGATCTGCTTCCAGCTCGATAATCGTGCTCAGGGCCGAGCGCGGAAACCAGTCCTGATACACGGTCAGGTCATTTGACGTGTAGGCATTGTTAGCGCCACCGGCGGCCTCCATGATGCGGTCGAACTCGCCGGGCTCGAGCTTCGATGTGCCATTGAACATCATGTGTTCGAAAAAATGGGAAAGCCCGGTAATGCCGGGATATTCGTTGCGCCCGCCGGCACGAACAAAGTTGTACATCACGATGTTTGGAATGTCGTGATCCGGCCAGACAATAATGCGCAGCCCGTTGGGCATGGTGTACGCGGTGATTTCCTTGGGCACGCCGACGCTTTCGGATGAGTCATACACCGGGCGCAGCGGGATCTCTTCCACAGCCTCGGGCAGGATTAACTCGAACTCAGGTAGCAAGCGCTCGCCAATTACGGCCGCGACGCCCAGTACGGCGAGTACGGCAACGGCGGCGTTCAGTTTTTGCCCGGTCTTGTAGACGATAGATTGCGTCTGGTCGACGTCAGTGCCTTTCTTCAGTCCCTGCGGCGTTATTTCGTAGACCCAGGCAAAGATCAGCGCGACAGGCAGGCCGATGGCGAGCAGCAGCAGCATGTAGTCACTGGTCCAAACGGATAGCATGCCGCCCGAGACCGCACGATCAACCAACCACAGAAGCAGCAGGCTGGTGACCGCGTAGAGCAAGGCGACCTTCAATACATTGCGGCGCCGGAGTTCGGAAAACAGAGACATAATATTATTTTTTTCCCCGGAGCCCCCATGGTGGAGATTCGGCGGGGATTGTCAACCGAGGAGGCCCTCTCGGCGGTACAGCCGGGCGCAGATGAGGCTCAACAGGGCCCCGAAAACGAGGGTGCTGACAACCGAGATAACGACGTGCAGGTTATTGACCGGCTCATTCTTGACCATATCGACCAGCAGCAGGTGCTGGCTCAGGCTGGGTATGAACATGAACTCCAGTTTTGGCCGCAGAGTGAGGATGCTGACGATAAGAATCGGCAGGGTCGGCGCAATAAGCACGATGCTTAACCAGGTCTGGGCCTCGCGGTAGCTCTTCGTGAATGACGCGACCAGCGTCATCAGGGCGGCGCCCAGCAGGATAAACGGGGAGAACAGCAGGAACGTGGCGGCGACCACCGCCGGACCGAAGTTGGGCGTCATCCCCAGCTGTTCCAGCGGCAGGAATTTGATCGCTATATAGAACGAGGTAAGGCTCAAAATCAGCGACAAGGCCATGTAAACGCAGGTAGCTGCAATCTTGCCGATGATCAGCTGATCGCGCGTTACAGGCAGGGACAGCAGTGGCTCCAGCGAGCCTCGTTCCCTCTCACCAGCCGTTGCGTCGATGGCGAGGTACATGCCGCCCATCAGTGTCGCGAAGATGAAGAAGTAGCTCATCATGCCGAGCAGGATTGCCGATCGGCCGCTGGCCGTTGACACGTCCACCTCGTCGACGTTCAGGGGCCGCAGGACCATCGGGTTGATGCCACGCGCGGAGAGCCTGATCGCGGCAAGCTCCCGGTTGTACGCATACAGGGCTGTGCGCACGCGCCGCGCTTCGCGGTCTGCGTCTGTGTTGGCCTGGTCGGAAACCAATTCGACCTTCGCCGGGATGGTCTCGGCCAGCTGTTCGCCGAAAGCATCGGGAATGATCAGTACGATGTCATGCGCGCCCGTTTTGACGGCCTCGAGCGCCGCATCGCGATCCTCGGGCCCGGCGACCACTTCGATATTGCGGCTATACAGGTAGCGCACCAGGTTCGGTGCGTGCGCTTCGCCGATAACCGGCAGCTCCAGCGTGCTTTCGGCGCTCTCGAGGGATCTCTCGATGGACAGGTTGATGACAAACGCGAATAGCAGTGGCCCGAAAATAGGGCCCATGATTAACGCTGATGCCAACGTTCGACGGTCCCTGAGGTTGTCGATGATCTCCTTGACGAAGACGATCCAGGCGGTGCGCATTACTCGTCCCCTACCAGGTGAATGGCGTGCACAAACGCGTCTTCAAGATCATCGCAGCCGGTGCGCTCACGAATGCCGTCGATCGAGTCGTCGATGGCGACCTGGCCGTTGGCAATGATGCAGATGTCATCACAGAGTGCCGCTACTTCCTGCATAACGTGGCTTGAGAAAAGCACGCAGCGGCCCGTGTCTTTGAGCTTCAGGATGAGCTGTCGCAAAGAGCGCGTGGCCATTACGTCGAGCCCGTTGGATGGCTCGTCCAGGAGCACATTCTGCGGGTCGTGCACGAGGGCGCGAGCGAGCGAGACCTTGGTGCGCTGGCCTTGCGAAAAGCCTTTGGTGCGGCGATCGGCAAAGTCCTCGATCTCCAGGAGTCTGACGATCTCGTCAACGCGATCATCGACCTCGGGTTTGTCGAGCCCGCAGAGGCGCGCGAAATAGGCGACGTTTTCGCGCGCGGTGAGGTGCGGGTAAAGTCCAGAGCCGTGCGGCAGTGCGCCTATTCGTTGCCGTGCGCGCAGGCTGTCGCTGACCACATCGATGCCATCGATCGACGCGGAGCCGCTGTCGGGTTTCAATACCGTGTACAGGACGCGCAGCGTTGTCGATTTGCCCGCGCCGTTCGGGCCCAGTAGCCCCGTTATCTTGCCGTCGGGGGCCTCGAAGCTGACGCCACGCACCGCGTGCACCTTGCCGAAAGACTTGTGAATATCGTCGACTTTGATCATGGCATCGGCCCCGAAAAATCGAGGAAGAAGGGCATGACGAAGCTGCGCTCCACGCATTCGGAATCAACAGCATCCAGGTCTGCGGTATCGACGAACGTCGCCACCAGTCGCGGCATGCAGCCTACTGCAATCTGGCCATGCCCCTGGTGCTTGCCAACCAGGTGCCGTGAGTTCAGGAGGTTTTCAGCCGCCATCTCCGCGTAGCGAGGCGGCGTTATCGGGTCGGCGTCGCCGGAGAGAAGCAGCACCGGCAGGTCTGTCTCAAGCGGCGTGTTGATTGCGGCGTCGGTTGGGCCTGCCGGCCAGACCGAGCAAATAGCTTCGAGCGCTTTCATCTGCATAGCGCCCATATAGGTTGTCGACAGGCGGTCGTAGTCAATGTCCCCCGCAGCAAGGCGCGGAGCGTCCTCCGAGCACATGACGGCATTGTGCATGCCGAGTGCCATCGCGTCGCTCAAAGCGATCATCGTCATCTGGTATTGCGATGCGAGCGGTACGTAGTTGCCCTTGCCCGCCTCGCTGATCAGCAATGGCATCAGCGCGATCGAGCTCGGGCTGTAGGCGAGCAGTCGGATCGCAACGGCCATCTCGCTATGGCCGAACACCATGCGCTCGAAGCGCCCGGTGTTCGGGTGCGGCACCTCGATACTGACGGGCGACTCCTTGAGGGTTTCGACGAGGCGCTGAAAAGACGCCTGAAGCCCCGGAAAACGATCTGCGCAGTCCGTATCCTCGCTGCAACGGGCGAGAATCCGGTCGACGGCCTTCTGGCTCTCGGTGGCGATCTCAGGTCCCAGCGCAATCTGCGGCGGAACGACGCCATCGAGCACAATCGTGCGCGTCGATGCGGGATAACGCCGCGCAAAATGCTGCGCAACGCGGGTGCCGTAGGAGATACCGTAGACATTGAGCGACGGATAGCCAAGCGCTGCGCGAACGGCCTCGAGGTCAGTCACGGCAACGCTCGTTGTAAAAAAGCGCGGGTCGTAAGGCAGCGCGGCCAGGCAGTCCTTCGTGTATTCGATGGTCAGCTCGGTGGAATACTGGCCTTCGACAAGTTCCTCATCGACCGGGCAGTCCATGCGTGATGATTCGCCGGTGCCGCGCTGGTCTACGAGCAGGATGTCCCGATTTCGCCGCACCGCCTCAAACGCCGATGAGTACGCGGCGTAGAACTGCACGGACCCCTGGCCGGGGCCGCCGGCTATAGGAACGAACGGATCCGGTTCCGGCGTCAGGTTCAGCGCCGGCACGACGACGACGCGAAGCTCGATCTCGCCGGGCACGGTGCCCGTCGGGTCGAGCGGTTGCAGCAATGTGCCGCAGCGCGCCTTCATGCTCGGCAGGCCGGGGCCCGCGCTGATGCGGCAGTCCTCGAGCTCGAGGGGCTCGGCGGAGACCGCAGGTGGCAGCAGCAGGGCCGCCAGGAGGAAAAGGGTGGATCGGATCATCGCTGGACCTGGCCACGAAACAGCGCGCTATCTTGGACAACAGCCTGTAAATAGTAAAGTTTCTGTAGCGTCGATGTCCCCCACACACTAAAATGCCCGACCCGAACTGGTCACTTTTTGACCATGCGCTGGACTATCGATGACCGAACGGTATGACGTAATTGTGATTGGCGGCGGACACGCCGGCACGGAGGCCTCGCTGGCCGCCGCGCGCGCGGGCGTCCGCACGTTGCTGATTACGCAGAAGATCGCAGCGCTGGGCCAGATGAGCTGCAACCCGGCCATCGGCGGTATCGGCAAGGGTCACCTGACCCGTGAGATCGATGCCCTGGGGGGCGCAATGGCGCGCGCAATAGACAGCGCCGGCATCCAGTTTCGAACGCTGAACGCGAGCAAGGGGCCGGCGGTGCGGGCAACGCGCGCGCAGGCCGATCGCGTACTTTATCGTCGTGCGATCAGCGCCATAATCGGAAGCCAGCCAAACCTGACCGTGCTCGAGGCGTCGGTGGACGATCTCGTTATCGACGGGGGCCGGGTGGCGGGCGCTGTTACTGACGCCGGACAGACGCTGCTTGCCAGCACGGTCGTGCTGACGGTCGGGACGTTTCTGGGCGGCCGTATCCTCATCGGTCGTACCGAGACAGCAGGCGGACGCGTCGGCGATGCTCCATCGAACAGGCTGGCAGCGCGTCTTCGCGAGATGCCATTTAATGTTGCGCGCCTTAAGACCGGCACACCGCCGCGACTGGATGGCAGGACCCTGAACCATGCAGTAATGCAGGAGCAACCAGGCGATGAACCGCGCCCGGTATTTTCGTTCCTTGGGCGCCGTCACGAGCATCCCGCTCAGGTGTCGTGTCACATCACAAAGACGACCGAAGAAACCCACGAGATAATTCGCGGCGCGCTCGACCAGTCGCCGATGTACTCCGGCATGATCGAAGGCGTCGGACCGCGTTACTGTCCATCTGTCGAAGACAAGGTCGTGCGCTTTGCCGACAAGGCATCACACCAGATCTTTGTAGAGCCGGAGGGCCTCACGACCGACATTGTGTACCCGAACGGCATCTCGACCAGCCTGCCGCAGGAAGTCCAGGAGCGCTTCGTGCGCACCATCATCGGTTTCGAAAAGGCAGAGATCACTCAGCCGGGTTACGCCATTGAGTACGATTATTTCGACCCGCGCGACCTGAATCCGACGCTGGAAACGAAGCACATCGATGGCCTGTATTTTGCCGGCCAGATTAACGGCACGACCGGCTACGAAGAGGCCGGCGCGCAGGGGCTGCTGGCGGGTATCAATGCAGCGCGAAAAAGCAGTGGCCAGGAAGAATGGTTTCCGCAACGACATGAAGCCTACATAGGTGTGCTTGTCGACGATCTCATCACGCGTGGCGTGAGCGAGCCCTATCGTATGTTCACGAGTCGCGCCGAATATCGCCTTACGTTGCGCGAGGATAATGCCGATCTTCGCCTGACGCCGGCCGGTCGCGAGCTGGGCCTTATCGATGACGAACGATGGCGCGTGTTCGAAGCCAAGCAGCAGGCCGTCGCCGACGAACAGCAGCGGCTGGGCGGTGTAATGCTGCGGCCACAACTCTTGAGTGAGAACGACGAGTTCCTGATCGGCAAAGCGCTGCAGCGCGAATGCACGGCGCTGGAATTACTGCGTCGGCCGGAGCTGGATTACGCGGCGGTGTCCGGCCTGACATCGGTGGGCGTATTTGATTCGAGCGGGCTCGCCAGTGACGAGCAGCGCGAGCAGGTCGAGCTGCAGCTCGAGGTGCAGGCGAAATACGCAGGCTATATCGAGCGGCAGGAACGCGAGATCGCAAAGCACGCAAAACAGGAAACGTTGCGCCTGCCGGAAAACATCGATTACTCGCTGGTCGACGGCCTGTCGAACGAGGCGCGGCAAAGGCTCGAAGCTTCGCGCCCCGTTACGCTCGGCCAGGCATCGCGTCTCGAGGGCATGACGCCGTCAGCCGTGTCCTTGTTGCTCATTCACCTGAAGAAGCGGCAACTCAAGAAAAGTGCGTAAACGCCCGCCAGCGAACCGACCGAACAATAAAGCAAACGTGAGCCATTCGCGCGAAAGCTCGCGGCAATCGGTTATTCTGTGCCGATGAACAAATCCCTGCTCTTGCTGACAGTGTTGTGCGTTATCGCTTTCCCCGGTTGCTCCAGCGATGCGCCGGACGTCGGCGTGGTGTTGCAGCGTGGTATTCCAACGGATCCGGAGTCACTGGATCAGCATAAAGCGCGTAGCACGCAGGCGCTGGAAGTTCTGCGGGATATCGGCGAAGGGCTCGTCGCCTATTCGCCGACCGGCGAGCTGGTGCCCGCTGGTGCAGAGCGCTGGGAAGTTTCCGATGACGGCCTCACCTACACGTTTCACCTGCGATCGGACGCGCGCTGGTCCAATGGCGATGCGCTCGTCGCCAGCCATTTCGTTTTCGGACTGCGACGGCTCGTCGCACCCGACACGGCGGCTTTTTACGCGAACATGGTGGATGCGCTGCTCAATGCGCCTGAGATAGTTGCCGGTGACCGGGAGCCCGA
>RCNE010004493.1_pt1 | contig 11173 bp, 9 predicted proteins | sample 2041361 | NCBI WGS metagenome assembly RCNE01 (sample SAMN09708229, study PRJNA481090) | Marine sediment metagenome, whole genome shotgun sequencing project.
GAATTGCAGTTAGCATTTCTTCTTGAATATCTACAGCATAAATTGCGCCTTCCCTAGCAATAGGAGCCATTTTAAATACATGATAACCTGAGCCTGCACCAATATCTGCAATAGTATCACCAGGTTGAATGTTCATATTATTAATAAGCTTCGCTGTATTTTCTTCTTCTTCGCGTTCGGGACGTTCTAACCAATCAATACCTTGAAATCCCATAACATATGCAATTTCTCGTCCCATATACCATTTGCCAATGCCGTTTGGGTCGCCTTTTTTATAGGTGTAGCGATCGACTTTAGTACTGTCTTGTGCGTTTATCCGAAGCATAGGAGATACCAAGATGAGCGTTATAAGAATTTGAAGAATAGTTTTCATGTGTTTTTATTTATTATTTTTCAATGGTCACATGTTGTTCGCTATTAATCATTTCTTTAGGTTATGAAATTTTGAACGTGCTCGTTTCATGTGTTTTTATTTATTATTTTTCAATGGTCACACCTGCCTGCCAGCAGGCAGGTGCTGTTTGCTATTAATCATTCCCATGAGTGATAAAGATTTGAACGTGCTCGTTTCATAAATTTAATACATTGTATTGGGATTTGCCGATTGTTTTGGGATTTGCTGAATGGCATCCCAATGTTCACAAATTTTGCCATTAGCATCGAACCTAAAGAAATCCATAGTAACGTATTGATTGTTATCTGGCCAAGTTTGATGGGTATGTAAAGCCACCAAATCATCTTCTGCAATGCATCTTACAAATTCAATAGACTTTATTGGGTACTCTTGGTGCATGCGATCAAAATAATCGATGAATCCTTTTGTACCATCTTTCACATCAGGATTGTGTTGAATGTATTCGACATCTATGAATTGTTCAATTGCTCTTTTTGGATGTCCTTCGTAAGCCATTTTATAGAATGCTATGGCGTTTTCCTTATTCTGTTCTAAGTTCATCTGAATTAATATTGATGCTCATAAAGATAAGAATTGTTGTGATTTAATAATGCGTAAGTTTGGCAATAACATTTGCGTGACTTGGAAATAAGGCCGTTAATTCTTTTTTGGGTTTTAGCTCGAAATCCTCAAAGCTAAAACCAGGAGACACGGTACACCCTGTTAATGCGTAACTCTCTTTAGCAACGACTTCTGAAGCAAACCAATACCCACCAGGCACTACATATTGAGGCAATTCGCCTTTAGTAATGTCTTTACCAATAATCTGCTCTGAGTACCGCCCTGATTCTGTAATCATATGAAGCCGAATGGGAGAGCCATCATAAAAATGCCAAATCTCATCTTGTTTTATTCTGTGAAATGCTGAAAAATTATCTGAGGTTAATAGAAAATAGATACAGGTCGAATAATTTCGCGAGCCATTATAACCTGCGTCTAAACTTTCTCCTTTTATTATACCAATGCTTCTGTAAGTTTCTTTAAAGAAACCACCTTCTGGATGTGGTTTTAGGTCGAGTTGTTTAACAATAGTTTCGATCGAGTTCATGTAGTTTTAAAGTTTAAATCTAGTTACAAATAAATGATGTTACAGTGCTATAAAAATGATAGGGCTGATGCCATTAATCCCGTTAATAAATTCTATTTAGACTGTGAAACCTATATGATTTTGAATTGTGGGCTGGGTGTGGGGTGATCATTCAATAATTAATTCGAAAATATTTATTCATTTAATCCATTCTATTTGATGATCCATTGTGCGGATCGACTTCTTTATAGATATTTTTCATTTAGTTTTTTTATTAATGCTTTAAAGCGTGGCTCATCTCGAAGCGTATCATAATCCCGATCGTGCTCAATCCATTCTTTGTTTCCATAGCCTTTATCGATTGCAACTTCTAATAAACTTATGGCTTTTACTTTATTTCCAAGGTGTGTAAAAAGACATGCCGCATTAAATATTACGCCCCCATCTTTAGGGTACAACTCTAGTGCCTTGTTAATCCATTTGATAGCCTCGTCTTTTTCTCCTAATGCAAAAAGTGAACCAGCGCCTAAAGAAAGCGCTCTTCTGTCTGTAGGGTTATGTTCTAATTGCTTTCTTGCCCTATTAATTCCTTCTCTTAGCGCTTCTTGTGCTTGCGCGTCTCCTAGTATTTGTAATGACTGACCGCAAAGCAGAAGACTTTGAAAATCCTCTAAGCGGACTTTTGATGCTTTAAGAAATAATGTGGCTGATTTTTCAATATCACCTCGAGAAAAGTTAAACCGTCCATATCTATAATAGGCATTAAATGAGTTAGGATTAAGTCTTATTGCCTCTATAAATTCCTTTTCAGCTTCGTCGTATTTTTTACGTAATGAGAGCACAACTCCATAGGAAGAATGACTTTCGGCCATATTTGGAGATAAAGAAAGCGCTTTTACACTATGCCTTTCTGCAAGTTTCAGATCACGATCATCTCCGCCATGCCACTCATAGATTTGGGCAAGTACATCCGATAGGGCAGCATGAGCAGGCGCATAATTGGGATCAATTCTAATGGCTTTTTCAAACGTTATTTTTGATTCCCAAACATCTAATTGGTGAAATAATTCAAGTCCTTTAAGGAAAAAGTCATAGGCTTCAATCACAGTTTTCTGAGGCCGAATAACCTCTTTTTCATCGCTGGTTAAAAATCCTTTTAGTTCAGTAGCAACATTTATGGCAATATCTTCCTGGATTGAAAATATATCTTTAAGCTCACGGTCATAGCGGTTAGTCCATAAATGAGAACCATCAGAAACGCTCAACAATTTAGTGGTAATTCTCAAGCGATTACCAGACTTACGCACACTACCTTCTAAAAGTGTCATCACATCTAATGTTTTTCCAATTTCACGCACATCCATATTTTTTCCTTTAAAGGAGAACACTGATGTCCGGGCAATAACGCGTAGATTTTTTAACTGACCAAGCGCATCCATGATTTCCTCGGAAATGCCATCACAGAAATAATCTTGATCTGGATCGTTACTCATATTTACAAAAGGAAGAACAGCGATACTTTTTCCCGATGATTCTTGGGTCGAGGCCTTAAATGATAGTTGTGAAGAACGTGTTTTATGAGCTGTAACGACTTCATAAATGCGCATTGGAGTGACGACATTCTTTAACTTTTCTTGCTTTACAAATCTTGTTTCAATGCCTTGTTTGTTCGAAATGTTATTATGAATCGCTTCGGAAATGTAAATACTCCCGGGAATAGAAAAGGCTTGTATCCGTGATGCGATATTTACACCATCTCCAAATACATCATCATTTTCAAATACGACTTCGCCAAGATGAATGCCAATTGTTAATTGGAGATCTGGTATAGCCCGACTTTCTTCCTGGATTCTAATTGCCGCATTAACGGAATCTGTGACCGTCTTGAAACTAGCCATCACGCCATCGCCTAATTCCTTTATCCATCTCCCATTAAATTGCGTGATGATAGGTTTTTGTAATTCTCTATTTTTATTAAGTACTCGGAAGGCTTTTTCTTCATCTTTACCCATTAATGCAGTATAACCTACAATGTCAGTAAACATAATGACAGCAAGTTGTCGAGATTTTGACATTTAATTCAGGTCGATTAGTGTTAAATTGAAAATAGCATTAAACAGTGCGTGTTTAAGCAACTAATTTAGCGAATAAAAACCGAATATAAAATCCATAGTGTTTTGCTTTGGCAGTTTGATACTATCGTATTCGAGTAAGTACAAAATAAGCAATGCACTGTAACACATTTTTAGCAACCGTTTTAGTCATTTGAGTTGATGAAATATGTTTTTAAACCGTTGAGGCAATTCATCTTTTATGTAGAGTACTTCATTTGTAAATGGATGTGTAAATTTTAAAGAATAGGCATGTAAATACAAGCCTTTCCCGCTTAAAACTAGAGGTTCACTACCATAGTCTTTATCACCTAATATGGGGTTTCCGATTTCTGATAGATGTCTGCGCAATTGATGTCGTCGCCCTGTTTGAGGTTCTAATTGAACCAAATTAAGTTGGAAGGTACAGATTCGCAAAGCGTATAATTGGATTGTGATGTCTTGCCATCAACGTCTGAACTAATTTCACCTTTACCCTTCATGTCACCAATAGTAACGGCATAGTAGATTTTCTTAATCGCTCTATTTTCAAATAGTTTATTAAGAGCAATAATACTACTGCTCGTTTTTCCAACCAATAAAATACCTGTTGTTGCGAAATCTAGTCTGTGGACAGGTTGTGGTTTTGTGCCATCAAATAGAAGACTTCGTTTTATATTTTGCGTTAAAGCATTGGCAATGGTTTTAAAACTATTGCCACTGACTAAAATACCAGCAGGTTTATGAATCACAGCTAAGTAATTGTCTTCAAATAATACATCGAGTTGAAATATCAGTGTTTTCTTAAGACTCACGTCTTCTGCAATGGAAAGCGTAATGCATTCGCCACCTTTTATAAAAGTAGCCGAAGTTGCGAGAATACCATTAACCCTAATGTAGTTTTTCTTGAGTGCTTTCTTTAATGCTGATTTCGTTACAACTGAATTAAATATACCGACGCCATACTCTTGGAGTCGAATAGGAGTAAGGAGTTTGGGAACGCTATGTGATTCGGATGGTTTGATTGTTTTTTATTAAGTTCATTTTTTCAAGGTTTTCAACTTATGTTTTGCGGTTGCGAATTAAAACCGCTCTCTTGCTAAGCTTAAGAAGCTAGAATTAAACCCAAATGCTCCTGCCTTTATAAACTTTTTCAAAAGATAGCGCTATTGAGATACTAAATTCTTGTCAGATAGTTTTGAAATCGACTTTATTATTTGATTTTCAATAATATAACAACCTTTATTCTTTGATTAAATCGTACCCTAAATCTTTTCCTTTTTTAGTTCTTGGTAAGCCTTCTTTCATCCAAACAGGCTGTGGTTCATCTTTCAAAAAATGGTCGAAAAACTGCATCATTCTAATGGATAAGTCTTGTTTGTTTTTCATCTTTCTTAAATTATGTGCTTCGTTATTATACACTAAAAGCCATGCTGGTTTTTCTAAACGTCTTAAGCCCATAAAAAATTCGATACCTTGGTAATAAGGTACGGCTCCGTCAGCGTCGTTGTGCATAATTAGGACTGGTGTGGTGATATTTGGAACGCCAAACAAGGGCGAGTTTTCTATGTATAAATCTACATCATCCCACAAGGTTGTGCCTATTCTACTTTGGGTGCGTTCATATTGAAACTGCCTACTTAAACCAGAGCCCCAACGAATTCCACCATAAGCTGAAGTCATGTTACTAACTGGTGCACCACTTCCTGCGGCTGCAAATTTATCAGTTTTAGTAATGAGATGTGCGACTTGATAGCCTCCCCAAGATTGCCCTTGTATGGCTAGCTTATCTTTATTTACATAAGGCAATTTCTCTAGGGCTTCTATACCAGATAAAATACAATTTTCTGCACTAGCTCCAGGATGACCATCTTGGTAAACAATATCCGGAATAAATACTAAATAACCATTACTCACCAGATAACTCATATTTACAATAGATGCACTGGGCTGTGGCGAAATGTATCTGTGTAAATTATCGCTTCGTTTTTCATAAAAATAGGTTATCATAGGGTAGCTTTTGTTCTCATCAAAATCTTCAGGCTTGTATAATAAACCTTGTAAGGCAGTTCCATCAAAGGCATTCCATTTGACTAACTCAACACTTCCCCATAAAAAAGCGTTTTGTTGTGGATTAATGTCGGTTATTTTTAGATTATCTGAAGTTGTATTCAGCACAAAAACATCAGGATAATGAAGGAAATCTTCTTTTCTGAAGGTCAGCAGTTCTGCTTTTTCTGCCTTTTGAAAGCCAGATAAAGATTGTGGCCCTTGTTTAATTAGTGAATTAGTTGCACCATTGGCACTAATACTTAAAAACCCTTGGTCTTTTGTGAATTTACCAAATGAAGTCAATAGTAAATTATTTTGGTAATAGGATGCTAAATCTTGCTCTTCTTGGTCTAATTGTAACGTTCTAAATTCTGTTGTTACTGTTCTTCCGTTCGTTAATTTATTGGGTTCAATTGTACCCGATAAATCCAACGCCCAAACATCAAACTCGTCATACACCAAGGCCTTCCCTTCTTTTGTGAAACCTCCAAAACCATATGGTCTGGGTACACTTGGAGTGTCGTTTGATTCATCAAAAAAGTTAACATCTAAATGATGTGTAAGTTTGATTTTTTCTTGCTGTTCTATAGTTAAACTCCACCAGTTTTGATCCTCTGTATTGTAGTACAAAGCAAATTTTCCATCTGGCGAGATATAAGGACGCTGCGCTAGACCTTTTATTGCAAAGGTTTTTTCTCCCGTTTCAGCATTCACTGCAAACCAATCGGTTAACCAAGGATAACTCCATGAACGTTGCAAACGATAAGCTTCATCAGTATAACCTAAAATCCATTTTTGAGCTTTATCTTCATCAAAAAGAAGGCCGTCTAATGCGTCATCCTGTAAGTTAACAAGTTGGTTTTTGGCCAAATCAAAATAGGAAATAAAGGCTTCGTTTTCCAATTCCTTCGCGTTCACTTTTTGCTCTGGTTGAAGGCGCTTATCCGTGTAGGTCCAAACATCTACTTCTGGAATTTCATCTTTTAATAACGTACTGTCGATACTGACGTTAGGTGTAGGTTTTGAATAAAAATACAAACGCTTTTCATCTTCAGAAAAACTAGGTTTTTGATAGGGACTTACTTCCCAGTTTTCACGAAGATTTGTTCCGATTGTATCTGTAATTTTTGAAATAAGTTGCTGGTTAAAGTGCAATAATTCATATTTAAGAGAGTCTTTTCCAATTGAATCTTGTGCGATTGATCCTTTTGCAGCATAAAATGCAAGATGTTTTCCTGTGTTGGAAGCACTTAATTTTTGATAACGATAGTAGGAGGAATCGATTATTTCCTCTTTAAGGTTGTTAACATCATATTTATAAACACCTAAAGCAGGTTTCTTTTTACCTTGTGTTTTTGAAAGAAAAAAATGGTTGGCAGTTTTGGCTAGTACAATTTCATCGACTTGAAAAATACTGTCTTTTTCTTGTGAAGAAAATTTATAGATTATGGCATAATCTGCTTCTTGATTTAGCCGTTTTGGTTTTTCTTCTTTTTGTTTTTTCTTCTCCCTCTTCTTCTTCCTCTTTTTCTTTTTTGAAGTAGTTTCGTCCTTTTTAGGTTCAGGTTTTTCGTCTTTATATTTCTCAATAACAGCCCAAGAACCGCCTTCTTCTGGAATATGGAATTTTTTAACTTGGCTAATGCTGTCTATAACTTTTTTGCTCTCAACACTATAGATTTTTAACCACGGTTTTGACTGTTTATCTTTTTTTACTTCTCTTTTTTTCTCCGCTCGTATACTATCGTAAACAGGCTGTTGCAAAAAGACAATAAACTTTTCGTCTTTAGTGATTTTGGCGTCTGTTCCGTTGAGAAACTGCGATGAAACGCCTTCATTCAAGTGGTCTATTTGTAAATAACCGTCACCTCGACCTGTTGTCGTTTTTACTTCGTTGAGCAAAATAGCTCCGTTAGGACTTAATTGAGATGAAGACATACGTTTCCACAAATCGTAATCATCATGAGTGACTACTTTTTTTTCTTGCGAAAAACCAATAAAACTTAAGCTAAAAAATAAAATAAAATACTTCATATTAATCATCATTTAATTCAGTTGAACATTGTGCCTCTGCTTTGCACTTTAATTTTGCCACGTTCTTAGCAAGTAGGTTTGGAACAATAAAGGGCTATAATATAGTATTTATATAGGTTCTCTTCTAATGTGCCACGTAATTCGTTTGTAGCTTTCCAGAGTTATTTTTAAACTTGATATCGGCTCTAGCTTTGTTTTTTGGCATAAGGTCTTTTCTTAGTGTTCTAAAAAACGTAACCATAACTTTAAATTTGGGTTAATAATTGTATCCTCATGAAAGGTCTGTTAGACCTTTGATTTTGCGTTGCAAAATTATATTCAGATAGTCTAAAGAATTTTATTATGGGTTAGCGGTTGGTTTTAATGAAGCACAACTCGCTAGTTGTATAGCAACCTTTATTACTCATATCCCATAAATACAATAGGTTATAGAAAGTTTTTGTTACCCCGTAAATATAACTTTTTTGTAGTAATTATTTAGGAGATTTTAATTTGCTTTATTTTTTATTTAACAGATAGTATTACACTTTTATCATATCCCGATACTCCTCAAAAAAAGCTTCAAACAATGACATGTTTTCATTAAAGAATTCCATAACATCGCGCCAAGTATTTTTATTATGTATGGAGACCTTTTGTTCTAAAGGTAAGTAGATGCGTGAGATCTCTTTGCCGTTTTCTAAAAAGTATTCTTCTTCATAAATGACATCTGCTAAGTATTCGCTCTTAAGAATTTTTTTTAATGCCACGAGCTTTTCCCAACAGTTAATTCGGTTTTCGAGATCGTCTTCTAAGTCTAAAGCGATTAATGCAGATTTCGTGTCGAAATGAAATTTAAAAGCAACGCCTTTTATTTTGGTATCGTACAAGAGCCATTTTCTTGGGAATGATTTTCCGAAGCTGGTCCAGAATTCTTGTCTTAGTATGCGGCTTTCTTCTTTTGAGAACATTTAATAGCTATTGTGTAAGTGGTGGAAGAATTTTTTTATTAAGATGAGTTTGTTGCAAATGCTAATATGTCTTTTATTCTTGTGCAATCATTTTCTTTAATTCTTCAGATGCCCTAATAATCCCCTCTAATTTACTTAACATTAGTCCACTATGAATATTTGTATAATCTACGAATTGTCTAAACTGAATATAGTCTTGTGATCTAGAGTTAAATACCCACTGATGGTGTTTTATAGCATTCTCAGGATTCTTTAGATGCATATAATTAAAATCAAACCAGCCTTCATGACATTTATCCTGAAACTTGATGACGTTTTCGCTGTAACTTAAATTATAAAACGCTTCTCTATCACATAATTGGTAGTAGCGCTGAATTTCTGTAACTAGACTATCTGAACCTATGGAGTACAAACTCCCGGTGTTTTTTAATTCTTCAAATACAGACGTATTTAAATTAAAGGTGTTAACGAAGAATATTGGCATTATGTCATCAACAACCATATAGTCTAGGTCATTTAATTCTATACCACGATCTAAAATCTTAACTAAGCTATCAGTAAACATAAGTCTATCTCTAAAACCTGTTTTGGTAGAGTCTAACAGAAATGCACGATCTATATTTAAATCTAATTCTTTTGATAGTTTTGTTAATAGTACGTTGTTTCTATTTTTATTAAGTCTTTGAGAATTCCAATTACTTATTGCTAGAGCTATAAGAATCCCAATAACTACAAGAATAATCTCACCAATTGCATATTTAAAGTATTTACTGGTTTTGTTTTGACTCATAAGATCTAAGCGGATTTTTCTAAAGAATTTAAACATCAATTTAGTTTAGGCTTAAATTTAGTGATAATTCTCTTGTTACGTCAGTTCGAGTGTTCCGATACTTTCCTCGCAATGTATCGAGAACTAGTTTGTGCTTAGTACGCAAGATTCTCGATACAAATTCACCAGATTAGTATCTGGTAAATTCACTCGAACTGACGGTCGTAAGTCTCTAATTGAGTGTGTTAAATAAAATAAGCAATCAAAATACCCAAACAAATTGCGACTAGCTTAGATAAATTGAATTTATGTCCTTCACCTGTTTCAAATAAAATCGTCGTAGAAATATGGAAAAAGATACCTATAACAATTGCATTAATCACATCGACATAATCGGCAACAAACGTTGTATTGTTAGATATAAACGTGCCTAAAGGTGTCATTACTGCAAACACCACCAAGAAGCTTACAATCTGTAGTTTAGTATATTTAGATTGTAATAAAAAGGCTGTGATTAAAGCAGCAATTGGTATTTTATGAATTAACACGCCATACACCATATCATTATGCTGATGAATTGGGAAGCCTTCTAAAAAACTATGAATACATAAACTTATAAAAAGTAACCAAGGAAATGCCGTATCTTCTTTATGAATATGGACGTGACCATGCTCAGCGCCTTTAGAGAAAAACTCTAAAATGATCTGAAGTAGAATACCACACATTATAAATAAACCTGTTTGTTTAGCGTCTAGATGATGATACACTTCTGGTAGTAAATCAAACAAGGTTAAAGCCAATAAAAAGGCACCACTAAACGATAATAGTAGTTTAGTGCCAAGAGACTTTTGCTTTTTAGTCAAAAGCGCAATAATGACACCAATTATTATGGCATATACGGGAAGTAAGTACTTATTCATACTTGCAATTTACTTAAAAATCATAATCAAACGTTCTGATGTTTTAGAATGGTATGGACGTAATTTGTAATCCCCAAAAACATCTAACAAATACACACCAGCTTTTTCAAATAAAGCCTCAAAGTCCTCTAGAGTAAAAGCCTTTACGCGCTCTTGAAATTCATAAGATTCACCATCAGCCTCAAAACGTATATCTTTAACAATATAACCATCCTTTATACTTCGTTGCTGATGAAAGTCAATCCCTTCGACCGTTTTCACGTTTTCTTCAACTAAATTTTCAAGAATATAATTGACATTCATAAAGTCAATAACGCCAAAGCCAAATTCATTTAATTGCGCTTTAATAGATTTTATAGTGTCAAGATTACAATTTTCATTCTCAAAATAACCAAAGCTTGTAAATAGATTAAAAACAGCATCAAAGGTATCAGGATAGGGTTTACTCATATCATGTACATCAAAATTTAGCATTTCGTTTTCAAACTGCTTGGCATGTGTAATACTTTGTTCTGAGAGATCAACACCTGTAACATTAAAACCCAGTGTATTAAGATAAACCGCATGCCTGCCTTTACCACAAGCTAAATCTAAGATTTTACCACCTTCTGGAATGTTAAGATAGTTGCTAAGATTATCCATAAATCCTTGGGCTTCTGAATAATCTCTGTCTTTATATAAAATATGGTAGTAGGGTGTGTCAAACCACGAGGCGTACCATTGTTTTGTTGATTTTGTCATATTGTTAAATGTCCTGCAAAAATACTGTATTTTTGTAATCTATTTGCTCGCTAAGCGAGATTTGAGTATTACGATACCTATATAAAACAAATGTAGTTTTCAATTAATTCCTAATGAGCTTGCTCTAAGATATTTT
>RCNE010002457.1_pt1 | contig 11168 bp, 8 predicted proteins | sample 2041361 | NCBI WGS metagenome assembly RCNE01 (sample SAMN09708229, study PRJNA481090) | Marine sediment metagenome, whole genome shotgun sequencing project.
CGATCTCGGCCAGTGTGTCGATCTGCCGGAGCGCTTCGGGGAGCGGATCGGCATCCGTGGCAGCAGCCCTCACCGCCGGGAGCGCGGCGAGACCGAGCGCGACGAACAACACGATGAAGAAGCGGGGATACCGCATGGGGAGACCCATGAGGACCGTCAGGCTATGGGTGCACTCCGAATACCGCGGTCATTCGTAACCCCGCACGGATCGCCCAGGTCGGACTGCAGACGACTAGACACCCTCGTATAGAATGCGCGCCGTGAAATCCGTTCTCATAGCAAATCGAGGCGAGATCGCCGTCAGGGTGATTCGCGCTGTTCACGATCTTGGCCTTCGGGCGATCGCCATCTACTCCGAACTCGACAGGGATGCCGTCCACGTCGACCTTGCGGATGAGGCATGGAACGTCGGTCCTGCGCCATCGTCACAGTCCTACCTGAACATCGACCGAATCCTGGAGGTTGCCCGCGAATCGAAGGCCGATACCATTCACCCTGGGTACGGATTCCTCGCAGAGAATGCCGGATTCGCACGTGCGGTGACCGCGGCGGGCTTCACCTGGGTTGGGCCATCTCCCGAAGCGATCGCCACGATGGGCGACAAGATCGCGTCGCGCATCGCTGCCGACGAAGCCGGCGTGCCAACGGTTCCTGGAACCATCGAGCCGCTTGCAGACGTCTCCGAGGTCAGGGCATTCGCAGTCGAACACGGTTTCCCGATCGCCATCAAGGCCGCACACGGAGGCGGGGGCAAGGGGCTCAAGGTCGTACGAGATGAGAGCGACCTCGATTCGGCTTTCGAAAGCGCCAGACGGGAAGCCGAAGCCTGGTTCGCCAATCCCGAGGTCTACGTCGAGCGCTACCTCGATACGCCGCGCCACATCGAAGCCCAGGTCATCTTCGACACCCACGGCAACGGCGTGTTCCTCGGGGAGCGAGACTGCTCACTCCAGCGACGCCACCAGAAGCTCGTGGAAGAGACACCTGCTCCGGGGTTCACCGACGAACAGCGAGCCGAGCTCGGGCGGGCCGCACTCGCTGTCGGACATGCCGCCGGATATGTGAATGCTGGCACGGTCGAGTTCCTCCTCGATACGAACGGCGACCTGTTCTTCCTCGAGATGAACACACGGATCCAAGTTGAGCACACGATCACAGAAGAGACAACAGGGATCGATCTCGTTGTGGAACAGTTGCGGGTCGCCGCAGGTGAGGTTCTCTCCTTCGATTCGGTTGAACGGACCGGCCACGCCATCGAGTTCCGGATCAACGCGGAGGATCCCGCAAGTGGCTTCCTCCCCACACCGGGCATACTCTCAACGTACCGTGAGCCGGCGGGACCCGGCGTTCGCGTCGACAGCGGTGTCCGACAGGGCTCGCGCATCTCCCAGTACTACGACAACCTCATCGCCAAGCTCATCGTCCGCGGACGGGATCGAGACGAAGCCATCCGCAGGTCGATCCGGGCACTCACCGAGTTCAGGATCGAAGGGGTTCAGACAACGATCCCTGCCCACTTGCAGATTCTTTCGGGTCCAGACTTCCCTGCCGGCAACATCAACACCCGCCTTGTCGAAGATTCGATGGACTTCAGCGAGCTTGACGCGGAATCGTCACCGGCGATCCCGGAAGATGAGGAGCTCCAAGAACGGGAGATCACCGTCGAGGTAGGCGGTCGGCGATTCGAGGTCAAATACTGGTCACCGGTGATCGCATCAACAGGATCGGGGCAACGACCCGCTCCGAGACGCAAGGCACCGAAACTCAGCAAAGAGCAGTCCTCGGGGTCCGACGAGGGTCTCGTGATGTCGCCGATGCAGGGAACCATCGTGAAGGTTCACCACTCTGCCGGAGAAGCCGTACGAGCAGGCGACCCCGTGTGCGTGCTCGAGGCCATGAAGATGGAGAATGAGATCAAAGCGCCCACGAGCGGCGACATCGTCGACCTGCGCGTTCAGCCGGGCGACACGGTCACGGCAGGTGCCGTGCTGATGGTGATTAGGTAGCTTCACTCAGGTGGTTGGGCGGTACTTGCCGAAGATGTCTGCCAGGGCGTTCGAAACCTCACCCACGGTTGCTCCGAGTTTCAGAGCCTCCCTCATGGGGGGAAGGACGTTCTCGTCGCCGGCGGCGGTCGCTCGGATCGTCTCGAGAGCCATCTCGAGGGCATGCGAATCACGCGCGCTCCGCATCCGCCGCAGCCGGTCGACCTGTTCAGCCTCGATCCGTGGATCGACACGAAGCACACCGTGGCCGCCGACCGCGTCGATCTCGAACTGATTGACGCCCACGATCACGGCATCGCCGGATCCAACCGCACGGGCATAGTCGTATGCCGCGTTCTCGATTTCACGCTGCTGGAATCCTGATTCGATGCCGGCAACGGCGCCACCGAGACGGTCGATGCGTTCGATAAGATCCATCGCCTCTGCCTCGAGTCGATCTGTGAGAGACTCGACGAAGTACGAACCGGCCAGCGGATCGATCACTGAAGCCACCCCGGACTCATGACCGAGAATCTGCTGCGTTCTGAGAGCGATCATGACAGCTTCCTCGGTTGGGAGCCCCAGCGCCTCGTCGTACGAGTTCGTGTGCAGCGACTGGGTTCCACCCAGGACGGCCGCGAGCGCCTGGTACGCAGTCCGAACCACGTTGTTGAACGGCTGTTGAGCCGTCAGCGTGGATCCGGCGGTCTGTGTATGGAATCGCATTCGCCACGAAGACGGCGAGACGGCACCGACACGATCCTTCATGAGCCGTGCCCACATCCGACGGGCGGCCCGAAACTTCGCCGCTTCCTCGAAGAGATCGTTGTGGGAGTTCCAGAAGAACGACAGACGCGGAGCGAAGGCGTCAACGTCGAGGCCGACCCGCTTGGCGGCCTCCACGTAGGCGAGTCCATTCGCGATCGTGAACGCTATCTCCTGGGCGGCGGTCGATCCGGCCTCGCGGATGTGGTAGCCGCTGATCGAGATCGTGTTCCAGTTCGGCAGCTCGGCCGCACAATACGAGAACAGGTCGGTGACCAGCCGCATCGACGGCGCGGTCGGATAGATGTAGGTACCGCGGGCGATGTACTCCTTCAAGATGTCGTTCTGAACCGTTCCGCGCACGTGGTCGGCAGGTACGCCCTCCTCTTCGGCAACGAGTTGGTAGAGGAGCAGGAGAATCGCCGCCGTCGAATTGATCGTCATCGACGTGGTGACGTCGCCCATGGGGATCTGGTCGAACAGCACCCGCATGTCGTCGATCGAGTCGATCGCCACACCGACCTTGCCGACCTCGCCTGCAGCCATCTCGTCGTCAGAGTCGAGGCCCATCTGCGTAGGCAGGTCGAATGCCACGGACAGACCCGTCTGCCCTGCATCGAGAAGTGCCCTGAAGCGTTGGTTCGTGGACTTCGCGTCGCCGAAACCAGCGTATTGGCGCATCGTCCAGAGGCGTCCCGTGTACATCGACGGATAGGGACCGCGGGTGAACGGATACGATCCTGGCGATCCGAGCTCCTCGTCGGGGTCCCAGTCGAGCTGATCGTCCGGGCCGTACTCTGTTCGGTTCGAGTCGTTCATGTGTGCGGGATCCCGGGTCTATCGGGGGTCTGTTCCTATGCTTTTCGCAAGGTCGATGCTACCTGCGGGAACTCGATCGCAAGCGGAAGCGTGTGATAGACGATGGATCAGACCATCCATGAAGCTCACCGGAACGATCGACGACGCCGGCGCCTGCCGGGGTTGCTCCTTCTCGCCGTCATTGTCACCGTCGGAGCGGGGTGGGTTGGCCTGTTCGGGTTCCTCGGTTCGAACGCGGCCCTCGGAACCGTTGAAGATCTCGAGGAGCAGTACTTCTGCGATGTGACGTCCATGGATCTCTCCTTCCCCGACGTCTCGAGCCTGTCGAGCGTAACGACCGACGACGGCGTCGAACTCGGCAAACTGTCTGAGCGCAACAGTCAGCCCATCCCGCTCGACGAGATACCCGACCTGGTGATCGGCGCTCTCCTCTCAGCGGAAGACAAGAGCTTCTACGAGCATGAGGGCGTCGATTTCAAGGCCATCGTCAGGGCGGCGATCGGCGGTGGCGAGACCGGGGCGTCGACGATCACGCAGCAGGTCGTGAAACAGACCTACCTCACCGCCGACCGAACACTCGAGCGCAAGATCTGTGAGGCACAGGTTGCCGCAGAGATCGAGCGGTTGTACACAAAGGACCAGATCCTGGAGTTCTATGCGAACTCGGTGTTCTTCGGCTCGAACGCATACGGTGTCCAGGCAGCTGCCCAGGAGTACTTCGCAGAGGATCTCGACGAGCTGACGCTTGCCGAAGCGGCGACACTCGTGACTCCGATCAGGAATCCCACCTTCTATCACCCCCGGCAGAATCCTCAGAACTCGATCGCCGTTCGGAACCAGACCATCGATCTGATGGTGACCAACGGCTTGGCGACGGAAGCGGAAGCCGCGGCGGCCAAGAGCTCCCCTCTCGGCATCGTCCCTCACTCGATTCGCGAGGAACTCGACCCCCAGGTGATGCTCGCTGTCCGTCAAGAGCTCCTCGACTCAGACGGGTACGGACTCGGAGACTCCTACGAAGAACGCAAGCGGGCCCTCTTCGGTTGTCCGGCGGCAGATACAACCTGTTCGGGTGGCGGTGGTCTCCAGATCGACATCACCATCGACTACGACCTCCAGACCGAGGCGAATCGGATCCTTCGAGCCTGGTTCCGTCCCGAGTACGACGGACCAACCGGAGCGATCGCCACCGTCGAGAACGCAACTGGAGCGATCAAGGTCATCGCCTCCGGCGTTGACTACGGCGATGATCTCGCGGCCGGTGAGCGCCCATACGACCTCGCATCGAAGAGTGCCCGCAACGCCGGATCGGCGTTCAAACCGTTCACGCTCACCGCGGCACTCGAAAACGGAGATCTCGAGGGTCGCCCCGTGACACTCGCATCGCTGTGGGATCGGTCAAGTCCAGCCGTCATCGATTGTGGCTACCCATGTTCCGCCGATGGCAACACGTGGACGGTCCAGAACGCCGGGGGGAACGCAGGCCACGATCTCCAGTCCCTCGAGTCGGCGACCTACAACTCGACGAACACAGTATTCGCACGGCTCATCGATGCGATCGGGCCTGCGGTGGTCGTGGACACGGCCAGGCAGCTCGGGATCACGTCGCAATATCTCAAGCCGTTCCATGCCATCACCCTCGGAGCGGCATCGGTCAGCCCGCTTGAGATGGCGTCGGCCTATTCGACGCTCGCCAACTACGGAAGCCGGGTCGAGCCATACCTCATCAATCGTATCACCGACGAAACCGGCACGGTGATCTACGAGCACGAAACCAAGCCTGAGCGGGTCCTCACGCGATCGATCGGCTCCGTCGTCGTGAGCACACTCGAGAAGGTCGTTTCTCAGGGCACCGGCAAACGCGCCGACATCGGCCGCCCGCAGGCTGGGAAGACCGGGACCGCGACGGATCACACCGACGTGTGGTTCGCGGGTTTCGTGCCTCAGCTCACGACAACGGTTTGGGTCGGATACCCGGACCGCCCGTTGCCCATGGAGCGGTTCACCGTCTGGAACGACGTGGAAGGAACGGAGCAGTCAGTGCAGCGCGCGTTCGGTGGCACGGTCGCCGCTCCCGTCTGGGCACAGTTCATGGAGTACGCAACCCGAGACCTCCCCGCCGTGGACTTCGCCCCGGAACCCGTCGGCTCCGACGTCTACCGAGTCGTCCCGAGGGCCGTGGTCCCGGATCTCACGGGGATGACGTACGAGGAGATGGCCGACGCGGTCTACGGCGAGGGCCTCCGCCTCGACCGGATCGAAACGGCGTCATCGCTACCCGAAGGAACGATCGTCGCGATTTCCCCACGCGCCGGAACCGCTGTTCAACAGGGAACGACGGTCAGCATCGCGGTGTCGACGGGTATCCCCGAGGAGATCCCTGCCCCCAATCTCGTCGGTCTGCCGCTGGGCGACGTCACCGCGGCGCTCCAGGAGTTCGCCGAAGATACTGGTGTCCAATTGGGCTGGGTCGTTGAGCTTCTCACTGTGACCGATTCGCGGCTGTGGGGAATCGTGATCAGAACCGAACCGTCGGCAGGCACTCCCGTCACCACCGGAGAGACGATCAACGTGATCGTCGGTCGGGAATCGAGCGGATAGCGCCCCATCGGGGTAGAACCGCTCGTCCCGGTAGCCTCGATTGACATGAGTGAAGCGCCTCTCGGCAGACTTTGGAACTACGCAAGGCCATATCGCGGTCGCATCGCGACCGCCACCCTCTGGTCGTTCCTCAACAAGGCGATGGACATTGCCCCACCATTCCTCATCGGGATGGCCATCGACGTTGTCGTGCGCCAAGAGGGCTCGTTCCTCGCCTCGTTGGGGATCAACGACCCACGCACGCAACTCGTCGTGCTCGCCGCCATCACGTTCGTGGTGTGGGCTCTCGAATCGCTCTTCGAGTATCTCCTCGGAGTGGCATGGCGCAACCTTGCACAGACGATCCAGCACGATCTGCGCGTCGACTCGTACGCTCACATGCAGGATCTGGAGCTCGGCTTCTTCGAAGACCGTCGCTCTGGCGACCTCATGGCGGTCCTCAACGACGACGTGAACCAGCTCGAACGCTTCCTCGACATCGGCGCCAACGAAGTCATCCAGATGTTCACCACGGTGGTCCTGATCGGTACGGCGTTCTTCATCATCGCTCCGTCGGTCGCATGGCTGGCATTCCTGCCCGTTCCGGTCATCATCTGGGGATCGTTCCGGTTCCAGCGTCGGATCGAACCCCGGTACGAAGTCGTCAGGGAACAAGCGGCATCGATCAACTCGCAGCTATCCAACAACCTGGGCGGCATCGCGACGATCAAGGCATTCACCGCAGAGCAGCGGGAGATCGGACGAATCACTGTCGAGAGTGACCGATATCGAACTGCCAATGCTGCAGCCATCAAGCTCTCTTCTGCGTTCTCTCCGCTCATCCGGGTGGCGATCCTCGTCGGTTTCACCGCGACCCTGGTTTGGGGTGGCTTCCTCGTGCTCGACGGTGCGCTCAGCGTTGGGTTGTACTCGGTGATGGTGTTTCTCACACAACGCCTCCTCTGGCCACTCACCCGCTTGGGTCAGACGTTCGATCTGTACCAACGGGCCATGGCTTCGTCGAAGCGAATCTTCGGTGTCCTCGATACTGAGCCCTCTCTCGTGGACGGTCCGGCCGATCTCGGACCGGTCGTCGGATCGCTCGCCCTCGAGTCTGTGCAGTTCTCCTACGACGACGGCTACCCGGTTCTCACCGACGTCACGATCGACATCCCTGCGGGCCGGACAACGGCATTCGTCGGACCAACCGGGTCGGGAAAGACCACACTCATCAAACTGTTGCTCCGGTTCTACGACCCGGATGCTGGTTCGGTCACCATCGACGGCATCGACTTGCGACAGCTTCGGCGGTTCGACATTCGCCAGACCACGGCACTCGTCTCCCAAGACGTGTTTCTCTTCCACGGCACCGTTGCCGAGAACATCGCATATGGAAAGCCGGAGGCAACAGCCGATGAGATTCGCGATGCCGCTCAAACGGCGGAAGCCCACGACTTCATCGAATCCCTGCCGCTGGGATACGACACGATCGTCGGCGAACGGGGTCAGAAGCTGTCGGGTGGTCAACGACAGCGCCTCTCGATCGCACGTGCGCTGGTCACCGGCTCCCCGATCCTTCTCCTCGACGAGGCAACGTCGGCAGTCGACAACGAGACGGAAGCCGCCATCCAGCGATCGCTTGCGAGGGTCGCTCGCGATCGAACGGTCGTCGTGATTGCGCATCGCCTCTCCACAATCCGGCACGCCGACCGGATTTTCGTCGTCGGCGCTGGGACCATCGTGGAGTCGGGAACACACGAAGAACTGATCGACCACGCCGGGATCTACCGATCGCTGTGGAAGGTTCAGACCGGTTCTGCCGTCGACAACTGAGCGGAACATTTCGCGACCCTGTTCATCCCTCTTGACGTTACTTGCGGTCATTTGGTATTTGTTAGGCATGTCTTCTTCAGTCACGGTGACGTCCGGAGCTGTTCCTCGAAACAGTGCTCGTCCTCCCACCGGTTCCGGGAACCTCGCGCCACCTCCGGGCGTCACCGTTCTTCCCGCAGACACCATCCGCCCAACCGCCGCCAGACGAGGGGAGATACGACCTGTCGCATGGAACGCGACACCGTCCGGTTTCCCTTCCCATCACCCGTACGTCAGGAAGTTCTGGACGGCAGCCATCGGTCCGGGAGCGGTCGCAGACCTGATGCGTCTTGCCGTCGCCGCACAACGCGGCCGCTCCCTCCCTCTCCCAACGAACCTCCCCCTCCTTTCGAGAGAAGGCCTGGTCTCGTGGAGTCATGGCCAACTCCTCACCGGTACCGTTGTTCCGCCGGTCCCCAACCGTCACATCCGCCACATGACTCCGGCCCTTCGGCGAGAACATCGGCGGGCACTGGTCGACTTGCCAACCGCGTCCTGAGGCTGAACACTGGGGGCGTGATCGATCAAGCCGTCGAAGTACTTGCCGGAAAGGAGCGGATCCTCGTGTTCACCGGTGCCGGGATCTCAACCGAGTCCGGTATCCCGGACTTCCGCGGACCCCAGGGGATCTGGAAGGAATTCGATCCCGCCGACTACACGTACGACCGCTACGTCGACGATCCCGAGTTCCGAAAGGAGTCGTGGGGAAAGCGATTCGACTCCCCCTACGTCGGCGCATCCCCGAACGACGCCCACCACGCCGTCACTCGCCTCTGGGAGTCGGGCCGCCTGATCGGATGCGTGACGCAGAACATCGATGGACTCCACGCTGCAGCGGGACTCGGCCCCGAGGCACTCGTCGAATTGCACGGAACGGCGAATCGGATCCACTGCATCTCCTGCGGAGACGAACCCGACTTCGATGAGGTCGAGCGGCGATGGGAATCCGGTGAAGCCGATCCGGAGTGCCGCCGCTGTGACGGGATCCTGAAGACCACCATCGTCTACTTCGGAGAGGACTTGCCGCTCCAGGCAACGATGCGGGCATGGAACATGGCGGAACAGGCAGATGCTGTCCTCGTTGTCGGCTCGTCGCTGTGTGTCTACCCGGCTGCGTTCGTCCCCCTCGACGTGGTCGAACGGGGCAATCCGATGGTGATCGTCAATCGGGGCGAGACCGACCACGACTTCCGAGCGACTGTGCTCGTCGACGGCACGGCGGGAGAGATTCTGCCCGAACTCGTCAAACGCCTCACCGCCTCGTAGCTCTGACGATGTAGCCTCGCGCGTATGGATCGTGAAACTGCCGAGATCATGCCGGACGATGTCGTGCTCGGCTCATTCGATGCGATCATCGACCTTCGCGAGGGCGATCCCCCGACGCACATGATCGCCGGGTCGGTCCGGATCGACCGCTTGGACCTCGACACCATGGAGGCGCTGGCCGTCACTCCCGACGCCCCGATCCTGCTCTATTGCGGCATCGGAGAGGTCTCGCGTGTCGCGGCACGATCCCTTTCGGAGCGCGGCTACACCGGCTTCGTGTCCCTCCTCGGAGGCTTCCGGCGGTGGCGATCCGAAGAGCGACCCATCGTCGTCGCCCTCGGCGACACATCCGACCGCTACGACCGTCACGTCAGACTCGCCGGATTCGGACGGGAGGGTCAGGACAAGATCGGAAAGGCCAGCGTCCTTGTAGTTGGCGCCGGCGGTCTCGGCTCTCCGGTGATCCAGTACCTCTCGGCAGCCGGGGTCGGCACGATCACCATCGTCGACGGCGACACGGTGGATCCGACCAACCTGCAGCGACAAGTACTCTTCGATGAAGCGGCTATCGGCACGGGCAAAGCGGATGCGGCGTTGGCGAGCGCTCGCGCTCTCAATTCGAATGTGACCGTCGTACCGGTCGCAACATGGAGAATGCTTGCGGCCTGATCGAGGGTCACGATCTCATCATCGACGCTTCAGACAACTACGCCACTCGTCTCACCGTCAACGACGCCGCCGTTGCTCTGGGCATCCCGTTCATCCACGGGGCCGCGATCCGATGGGAGGGCCTCGTGGCCGGTTTCGACCCGCGCGTCGGGCCCTGCTACCGGTGCCTGTTCCCGGAGCATCCGGAGAACGAGATGACCTGCAGCGACGTCGGCGTGCTCGGAGCGGTGACCGGTGTGATCGGCTCGCTGATGGCCGTCGAGGCTCTCAAGCACATCATCGGCTCACCCGACCGCCTGATCGACCGCCTCATCACATACGATGCTCGATCAGCACGATTCGACTCACTGAGGATCAGAAGATCGGCGTCGTGTCCCATGGAACACGTAGTCGGTAGTCGGTAGTGGGGAAGGCTCAGGACTCAAGGCTCAGAACTCATGGCTGGCAGCTGGCAGCTGGCAGCTCGAGACTGGCGAACCCTCAGTCAACGAGCGGGAGGAAAAGCGCTCTGCCGTTCCATACGATCAGCGCTGCAGGCTCGGGGGTCGGTGTCGGTGCCGGGGCGCTGGCCTTGACTGCCTGCGTCACCGGTGCGGATGCGACGGTCGTGGCGGTCGCCCTGGGAGTGGGTGCGGCTGTCGTGGTCGTGGTGGCCGGTGCAGGTGCCGGGGCCGGTGCAGGCGCAGGCGCCGGCTCAGGCGGCACGGTGGTCGGAGGCGGTGGGGCTGTCGTGGTCGTCGTCGTTGTTGGCGGCGGTGCAGGAGCGCCCTTGCGCATGAAGATGACGGTTACCCAGAGTTGTCCACTGTCGCTTTGGGAGACGCCGATTCCCACGTAGTTGTAGTCGCCGAGGATGTTGCGGCGGTGCCCGGCTGAAGCCATGAAGGCGGCGTGGAGGCTGTCCACCGAGGGACCGGCGCCGACATTCTCTGCCAGAGCTTCCCAACCGGAAGCTACGGCGCTGAGCGGACTCGTGTGATAGATCTCACCCGCGGCCATCATCTCGGCGCTGTGAGCTCTCGCATCGGGAACCAGATCCGAGTTGACACTGACTGGTGCCAGACCCTCCGCAACTCGCGACGCGTTGATCTTGGAAAGGAACGCACCATCGGTGCCGGCCTGCGCAGGAAGAGCCAATCCAACGGTCATCACCACGAGGGCAACGACGACGATGGAGATCTTGCGAGTGGTGTGCATGGGTCCTCCCGAACA
>RCNE010001956.1_pt1 | contig 11165 bp, 11 predicted proteins | sample 2041361 | NCBI WGS metagenome assembly RCNE01 (sample SAMN09708229, study PRJNA481090) | Marine sediment metagenome, whole genome shotgun sequencing project.
CGGGGGAGTATCCAACGCCGATGATTGCGGCTGGTGACGGGGTCGACGTGGTGGTTACGGGCCGCGACCCTGTTGAGTCGGACGCTACCGCTGGGGATGCTGTTGTCGGTTCGGCGGTGGTGTTCGACGTTGCCGAGCTGGGAACGCAGGGAGACCGATTCATTTCGCTTCGCATGCCAGCGGAAGCTGCTGCTGAGGTGGCTGGCGCGGCGGCCTCCGACCGGGTGCGACTGGTCCTTGTTGCGGGTGTTGGGCCGTGAGTGTTATTGCGTTGTGTTCGGCTCACGGGTCGCCCGGGGTGACGACAACATCCATGGCGCTCGCCGCTGCCTGGCCAGAAGAGCGGCGCTGCTTGTTGGTTGAGGCGGACCCGTTCGGTGGTGTGATCGGGGCCCGATATGGACTCGGCGATACGCCAGGTCTGTCCTCGTTGGCTGCTGTCGCCCGGTTGGGTCTCGATGCCGAGTCGGTGTGGGCACATACACAGGTTCTGCCTGGCGGCACGCCAGTTCTGGTCGGCCCGGCGTCTGCGAGTGAGGCGGTTGTGGTGCTGGGTGCTGTCACCGGAGCCCTGACTGCATGGTCTTCGTCCCAAGGCGATGTTGATCTTGTGGTGGATTGTGGGCGGGTATGGCCGGCAGCCCCGACCGTTGACTTGCTGAAGAGGGCGGACGTGAGTGTGGTGGTTGCTCGTCCAAGCCTTGATCAGCTCCGTCCCTCCGGTCAGGCGCTGACAACTCTCAAAGGATTGGGTGTAGAGGCGCTGTTGTTGTTGATGGGTGACAGTCCGTATGGACCCCGGGAGGTTGCGGAGACCCTTGGTGTGGATGTTGTTGGGGTGGTGGCGTGGGATCCGCGCACTGCGGCGGTGCTTGATGGTACGCGTGGTGCGGTGCGGGATTTGCGTCGTTCCCCGCTGGTCCGTTCGGTGTCGGCGCTTGCCGTGTTTTTTGCCAACGCGCTAACCGGATCGGGTTCGGGTGGCGCTGCGACGGTCACAGAGGAGGCACGACGTTGAGTGTTGACGTTGATCTTGTGGGGCGGCTGCATCGCAGCGTGGCGGAGAACCTCAGCGAACACCTCGCAGGTCACAACGCGGAGGAAGTGTTGGGGTCGGATGATGAGCGGGCTCTGACTAGGTCGCTGATCGCCGCCGAACTCAAGGACCTTGCTGAAGCGGCATATCGCAACGGCCGCACCCCGGTAGACGCGTCGGAGGAGTCCGAGTTGGGGGATGCGGTGTTTGATCGGGTTTATGGGTTGGGGCGGCTGCAGCCATATGTCGATGACCCGGCCCTAGCGAACATTCATGTCAACGGATACGACAACGTGTGGCTTGTGTACCGCGATGGCACCAAGATCCGCGGCGAGCCAGCCGCCGATTCGGACCGAGATCTGATCGAGATGGTTGCTACCGCGGCGCGCCGGTTGGGACGAAGCGAGAAACGCTGGGACCAGGTGTCATGGGAACTCCACCTGCAACTACCGGGCGGCGAGCGCCTCCATGGTGTGATGGGTCTGACCGGCCGACCGGTGATCACCATCCGCCGCCACGACTTCACCATCAACCGACTCAAACACCTCATCGACCTCGGAGTCATCGACGAAGGACTAGCCGGGTTCATGGCAGCGGCGGTGAAGGCCAAGCTGAACCTGATCGTGGCCGGCGGCACCAACACCGGCAAGACCACCATGTTGCGATGTCTGCTGAACGAGATCCCACCAGAGGAGCGGGTGGTGACTGTCGAGGACAACCTCGAGATCGGTCTGGACCGGTTCACTGATTTGCATCCGGATCAGGTGATGTGGGAACGCCGAGGCGCCAACATCGAAGGCCGTGGCGAAGCCACCCTGGCCGATTGTGTGAGGGCAACGTTAAGGCAGAACCCCGACCGCGTGGTCGTTGGTGAGATCCGTGGCGTCGAAGTGGTCGACATGCTCAGGGCAATGTCTCAAGGCAACGACGGGTCAATGTCGAGCATTCATGCCGACTCGTCAAAGGGAGCTGTTGTTCGGCTTGGCATGTACACCTCAGAAGCCGGATTAGATGAGCAGACCTCGAACAAGTGGATCGCCAACGCCGTCGATCTGATCGTGCATTTGGGATGGGTCGACAGTAAGCGGCGAGTCACGAGCATCCGTGAGGTCTTGGAGGCGGAGGCCCGCCAGATCGCCACCAACGAAATCTACCGACCCGACACCGATGGACGGGCAGTGCCCGCTCCGGGACCGACGATCCGCAACGACACCCTCGCCCGGCTGGTCGACGCCGGCTTCGACCCGACACTGCTCGCCAACCCGACAGGGTGGTGGTAACCATGCAGGCTCTACTCGCAGCTGGGCTCGGCGCCGCTATCGGCTTCGGAGCATGGCTGGGTATCACCGCGATCAGGGGAGTCCGGGTAGTCCCGGACACGCACCGTCTGGTACCGAAAGCGGTGTCAGCGGAGCGGGCCACGGTTTGGTTGGCCACAGCCCTCGGTGTCGGGGTGGTTGTGTGGTTGGTGACGGCGTGGCCGGTGGCCGGGCTCGGCGCACTGTTCGCGGTGCTTGCTGGCCCAGCAGTCCTCGGCGGCACCGCCCGGCGGGAACAAGAAACTGCCACCGCCGAAGCCATCGCCACGTGGGCGGACATGATTCGGGACACCATGGCCGGGGCCTCCGGGCTCGAAGAGTCACTGATCCAGACCGCCGGGGTCGCCCCGAAAGCTATCAAACCGCAACTAGAGACCTTCGCTCTTCGCCTGCGACATCAACCCCTCGAAGCAGCGCTCGACCAACTAGCAACCGACCTTGATCATTCGTCGGCGGACTTAATCGTTGCTTCGCTTGCGGCGGCGGCCCGGCTCGAAGCCCGCGACCTGGGTGGTCTGTTGGCGCGTTTGGCTGAGGCGATCCGAGGTGATGTGCGGATGAGGATGCGAATCGAAGTGGGACGAGCCCGGATCAGAACCTCGGCGCGGATCGCCGTCGCCACCACCGCAGCCACTGTCGTGTTTTTGTTTGTGTTTGCCGGTCACCTGCTCGAACCGTATGACACTGCAGCTGGGCAGGTGTGGCTGCTGGTGGTGATCGGAGTGTTCTTTGGTGCCGGGCTGATGCTGGCCCGCTACAGCCGTCTCGAAGTGCCGGAACGATTCACCCTCCGCCACACCCAAAATGAAACAACGGTGGGGTCATGATGATGCTCGCAGCAATGCTCAGTGGCGCTGGAGTAGGCCTCGGGATCTTGCTTGCGGTGCGGGCGATACACCCCAGACCGATACCGCTAACCGTTGCCCTCGCCAACCTGCAACGACCCCGCCAACCCATCCCCACCATCGGGTTGCCGGGCGAGGATGGTCTGGTTGGCCGGATCGGCAAAGCTGCGATGCGTGTCTTCGAAGCAACCGGTCTTGTGGATTTGGGTGGGTTGCAGCACCGGCTCGGTGCCCTCGGCAAACCGATCGAACAGCACGCCTACAACAAACTCGTCGGGGGAATCGCCGGACTGCTCCTCCCCGTCATGTTCGCTCTCGTATTGGCTGCAGGCGGGGTGCCGATGTCCCCGGTCGTGACAGCTGTCATGGCGGCAGGGTTAGGTGTTGGCGGTTTCGTGTGGCCAGACCTCGGACTATCCGAACAAATCGAACGGCGGCGCCGCGACTTCCGCCATTCCCTGTCCGCCTATCTGGATTTGGTAACCATCATCCTCGCCGGCGGCGGCGGACTCGAGACCGCACTGCAGACCGCCGCCGATCTCGGCGACGGATGGGCCTTTACGGAGATCCGCAACACGCTCCGAAAAGCCCGCCTGTCGAACCGCACCCCCTGGGATGTCTTCGACGACCTCGGGCAACAGCTCGGTGTTACGGAACTCCAAGAGCTTGCCGCCTCAGCCCATCTCGCCGGCGACCAGGGAGCCCGCATTCGCGCCTCGCTGGCGGCCAAGGCCGACTCGATGCGGGCCAACCAGACCGCCGCCATCGAAGCCCAAGCAGAAGCCGCCACCGAAAAGATGCTGCTACCGGTCGTCACCCTGGTGGTCGGAATGATCCTGTTCATCGGATTCGGAGTCGTCCAAGCAATCTCCACCCCCGGCACCACCCCATAGGGAAACAACTCATGTCACCAACCCAACGTCAACGAAACCACATTTGAAGGGAGCACCCACCATGACCGCCTACATCGACTACACACGACTGATGATCGAAATCGGGCTCACCCGACTCGGAATCGAAGTCCGCGACGAGCAAGGGGCGATGTCAACCGAAGCAGCCGTCCTCACCGGCGTTCTTGTTGCTATCGCTGTCGCCGCAGGGGTGATCCTCATCGCAAAGATGACCTCAAACGCCGAAGCCATCCCCGACAACGTCTCCCCACCAAGCAACTAGCCAAACCAAAGAGAGAGACAAGAGTGCGGCAACACAAGAACGAGGCAGGACTGACGTCCACCGAGCTGGCAGTGCTGATGCCGGTTCTCATCGCGCTCGTGTTGGTCCCGTTCCAGATGGCGTTGTGGTGGCACGCCAGACAGGTCGCCGACGCCGCCGCTAGAGAAGCCATCGACGCCGCCCAAGTGTTTACGGCCAGCGAAGCAGACGGCCAAGAAGCCGCCGAATGGTTCCTCGACACCGCTGGCAACCTACAAGAACCCCAAGTGACCGTGACCCGGACCGTTGATACCGTCACCGTCACGATTACTGGCCGCGCCCCCCGTCTCATCCCGGGATTCGACTGGCAAGTGACAGCCCAAGCCGTGGCTCCCGTGGAACGCTTCATCCCAGAGCCGGACCGATGACCCGCCACCACACGGAGCGAGGGGCGGTATCGACCGAGCTGGCAGTGCTCACCCCACTGCTGATCGGGTTCATGCTGCTCGTAGTATTCGCCGGCCGAGTCGCCCAAGCCGAAGGCGATGTCGCCAACGCCGCCCACGAAGCAGCCCGAGCCGCCTCCCTCACTGCAACACCTGACGCCGCCGTCCAAGCCGCAGAAGAGACCGCCACTGGCAACATCAACACCGGCGCCGTCTCGTGCCGACAACTCGAAGTCACGGTCGACACCACCAACTTCACAGCCGGGGGACAAGTCACGGTCACCGTCTCATGCCACGCATCGTTCGCCGACATCGCAATGCTCTCGGTCCCCGGCAGCCGCACCTTCACCGCCACCGCCATCGAAGTCATCGACACCTACCGCGCCGATGCCGGTGGGTTCAGGATTTCTGAAGCCCCTGGTGGCGGGAACCCAAGTGTTGGGGGTGTCCTATGAGGGGGTGTGGATGCTTGGGTTCGGTAACTGGAGGGTCAGTTTGGCACGTGATGGTCTGGCAGGTGGGGTTCGCGGATGGTGTTTGTGTAGCGGAGCGCCTGTTGGATGCCGATACCGAACAGGTCACAGAGACGCCGCGGGTCGCCGCCGCTGGCGGTTGCTTCGTGGAGGATCCGGTCGGCGCGGAGCGTTTGGACCCCGCCGGGGAGATCCACGGTGAGCCAGATCCAGCGTGCCCCGACCGCCTCGGTGCGTCCCGCAGTACGGAAGTGGATGAACAGGTGCGGGTTGGTGCTGGTGGGCCATCTGGCTTGGCGGTAGTCGAGCCAGATGGCGAGACGAACACGCACCGGTTCGGCAAGGGGAACGATTCTTTGGTCGATGTGGAGGTGCCGGTCGCGCAGGTCGACGAGTTTGAGGTTGCGGAGCTGACCGCTGCGCAGCGCGTGGTAGGCAGCAAGACCAGCGACGAGGGCCCGTGCCGGGTTGGGGGAATCGAGAGCATCCCTGACCGTGTCGAGATCGACAGTATTGGGGGGCGGGTCGCCTTCGATCCGGGTGCGGAGCCGAGCGGCGGGGTTGGTGAAGATCTGCTTACGGGCCTTGAGGATCTGAAAGATCGACCGCAAGCCCTGGCCCATCATCGCCCGGTCGGTGTCTGTTTGGGGGAGCGCGTCGAGGATTTGTCGACGGGTGATCTCCCGCAGCGACTCGGCGCTGGTGTCCGCCCAAGAGTTGAGTGCGGGCAGGACGGCTCGCAGATACAGCATGATGGTGGTGGGGCTGCGGGGTCGCCGCCGTGGAGTGATGGTGCTGCCGTGGTGCATCACCTCGAACCAGATGTTGAGTTCGTCGACCATGGCTGGGGGCAAACCAGCGATGTGACGGTCGAACCAGGTGCGGATAGTGGGGGTCCGGTCGTCGTAAACCACCCCAATGTCGTCGAGGACTTCGATGACCAGTCGTTGCGGGATGAAGACTCCAGGGAGCACACTGGTTTCGGTGAGCCCGATGGCGGCACCGGGGGTGTCTTGCATGCCGAGCAGGAGCCGAATCCCGCATCGGACCTTGCTGATGAGCACCGGCTCCCAGCCCGCCTCGGCCGCATAGGTAACGGTGTGCCGGTCGAGGGCCGCAGCCAGCACCAAGTCGCGGGGCGGGCCGACGACACCCCTGCCGAGGGTGAGGTCGTAGGGCAACGAGAACGCCAGGAGCTGCCGGTGGGGGAGCGGCCGATCAGCTGGCCACCCCGGCACCGGTTGGGCCGGGTCGGGTCGCTTGCGGGTGCGCTTTTTGTGCATGTCGGCCAAGAACAGCTGGGTGCCGTGACGGTTGGCACCGACCGGGTCGCTTTTCTGCTTGTCGAGTCTCCGCAGCCGGGTCCCGGTGTAGCAGAGCCGGCAGATCCCTCGTCTATCAACGGTGAGGGTGCGGCCACAGGAGACGCACGACGCGGTGATGTCGTGGCTGGCTCGCCATCCCACACAGGCCCGGCACAGCCACTTGTGGGTGCGAGTGGCGCCCCAGGCGTAACAGTCCAAACAGCTGTCCACGTGTTGGGGAGCGAACCAGTGGCAACGCACACACAGGCCACTGGCGTAATAGTCACCGACCGAGCCGCACCGCTCGCACGGGGGCGGAACGATAGGTCCACCGGGCATACAGTCGTAGCAGTAGCGGTCGCCTTTTCGGGCCCGGGGCTTGGTCCCACAAGTAGCGCACGAAAACGGTCGGGTCACGCCGGAGGTAGCGGCTTATCGCTGTCTCCTCTGCGTGGCGTAATCGGGGTCACGTTGCCGTTGGTCACGTTGCCGTTGGCCACGTCTGCCTTGGAAGGACGACGCGCCGCGACCTTGTCGGGCTCGACAATGAGCAACTCGTCGGGGCCGCATTCCAACACGGCACAGATCACATCGAGGTCTTCGAGCCGGATCGTCTTGGGGGTGCCGGTCCACAACGCCGACATCTTCCCAGCGCTGACCTGGAGTCCGGCTTCGGCGAGGCGTCGTCGCAGCTCGGTTGATTTCCAGATGCCCCGCTCGGCCGAGGCCAGTCGTAGGTTCCATTTCATCAGTTCACCTCGATTCGTTCAGGCGGGTCGCGACCCGCTCGTTAGCGGCATGCCACTCCGATTCGATGTGGTCGGCGTGGACGTGGATGTAGCGGGTAGTGGTCGACAGCCACTGGTGACCCAACAACTCTTGGATCGACTTGAGATCCAGACCCCGCCGATACAACGTCGAAGCGCAGTAGTGACGCAGACCATGCGGGGTCAGTCGCCCTGCCCAGGCGGGCAGCCAAGTGCCGACGGCGCCGGCGAGGCCGGAGCGGAGCGCATTGGCACCGGCCCGCAAACAGGCTCCGGTGTCGGGGTCGCGGCGTTCACTTGGCAGCATTGGAGCCTCAGGATCCTCCCAGTTGTCACCGAATCGCCACCGCACATCACACAGCCACCACTCCATCAACGAGTCGACCTGGTTGATGCCGGGCACCAGTCGGGTCTTGTGGCCCCGCCCGTAGCTTCCCTTCCCGAAACGCACATGGAGCTTGCCGTGATCGCCAAGGTCGGGACGCCAATCCCGCAGATCCAGCATCACGGTCTCGTTGATCCGCAACCCGACCCGGCGCCACAGCGACGCCGCCATATAGTCCCGGGCTGCCGGCAGATACTTGCGGACTTCGGGCAGCGACATCCGCCACGCCGCAAACAACGTTTCGATCTCCTCGTCGCCGGGAGGGATCCGCACCGAACCCTGATCGGCTTTGGCGGGACGGTTGAACTCGTCGATGGGTTGAACAACCACACAGCCGGTGACCGCATGAATGTCGGCCTGATATCTGGCGACAAGAAACTCGAAGAACGCCGCCAACGACCACGCCTTCGACTGCACCGTCGACTTCGCCTGACGCCGCTCCCGGCGCAGCCATCCCAGGAACCGGTCGGCATCCTCCGGTGTCGTTGTCCACACCGGCCGTCCAGTGAAACGGAGCAGCTCAAAGACCACCGCCCGATCCCCAGCCACATGCCCATCGGTCAATCCGGCACCGACCAGCGCCAGACAGTATTGGTCGACGAGTTCCTGCTCGAAGTCCTCGAGCTCGTGAGGCGACCGCAAGCTACGAGCTGTCCCCAACGACCGGACCACCCCTTCCGGCCCGCTCACGTCACTTCACCAAACCCGACAGGAGAACACATATTGCGAACAATAGTCACAAATCCCGACAAACCGTCAACTATCGAGGAGGAACCAATCGACCTGCAAACACCAACGACCAGCCACCACCAAGCCAGATCTCGGAATCGGGAACTCGATGCAATTCCCACAGACACCGGGAACACACAATGAAAGGCAATACTGTCAACGAGCGAGGTGCCGTCTCGACCTTCCTCGCCGTCTTGGCTCTCGCCCTGCTGATGGCAGCCGGGCTCGCCATCGACGGCGGCCGCAAAGTCAATGCCCTCAGCGAAGCCAGCCACCTCGCCGACAACGCCGCCCGCGCCGGAGCCCAAGCCGTCGACCTCGACACCCTCCGCACCACCGGCACCCTCCAACTCCAACCAGATGAAGCCGTGGTCAGAGTCGATGAGTACCTGGCACCGCTCGGCCACACCGCCGACGTCACCGTCAACGGAGACACCGTCACCGTGACGATCAGTCTCACCATCAACCCGGTGCTTCTCCCGACCGGACCGATCACCGTCACTGCAACCGAAACAGCGACCGCCGTCACTCAGGAGCCATGATGCGACACGCCAACACCCTCAACCGCGGCCTCATTTCCCTCACCTTGGCCGTGTTGTTTATGGTCGCCATACCTGTCGGCCTGATCACCTATGTCGGTTGGCCCCTCCCCACCAGCCTCCCGAGTTTCGATGGGATTCAGCTGGCGCTGCGTAGCGGCATCGACCCCCAACTACTCATCAACGTCTTGGCGGTGATCGTCTGGATCACCTGGACCCAACTCGCAATCGCCCTCACCACAGAGACCCTGGCCGCTGTCCGGGGTCGAACCGCCCGCCGCCTACCGGTCCTACCCGGACTCCAGCCTGCGGCCGCCCAACTCGTTGCCGCTATCACCCTCGCCGCAACCGCCTTAGGTCCGCTCCGGGCCGCACCCGCCGCGGCGACTCTGCAAGCCCCCATGGCCCCCCCGGCCTATCCCACAGTCCAAGTTGACATCCAACCGACGACCCTCACACCGGAAGGGTCTGATCTGGACGAGGCGGTGGAGTCGGCTCAACCCACCTATCGGGTGGGACGCTACGAAACGCTATGGCAGCTCGCCGAAACAACCCTCGGAGACGGTCGCCGCTGGCAAGAGATCCGCAATCTCAACATCGGACAAATCATGGCCGACGGCCAAACCATCACCACAACCACCGAGCACATCGCCCCCCACTCGCTACTCAACCTGCCCACCGACACCCAAACATCGCAACCCACCCAGGTATCAGAACTTGAGGTGGAGGTCGGGGTTGGGGACAGTTTCTGGACGATCGCACAAGACACCCTCGCCACCGCCTGGCTACGTACCCCCACGAATGGCGAAACATCGGACTATTGGCGGCAACTCACAGCCGTCAACCAGCACCGACTGCAACCCCCAGGCGACCCGGATCTCATCTACCCCAACCAAATCCTTGAGCTGCCCCCAATCCCCACCGACCCCCAAGCGGGTGAGCTAGAACCGGCCAGCGACGCAGCGGATTCGCCGGCACCTACACAGGTCACCGTCGAAGCTGGGGACAGCCTTTGGAGCATCGCCGAAGCCGCACTCATCGAAGCGTCGGATCAGACACCAGCCGATACCGAGGTGGCAGACTATTGGCACGACGTCATCGACAACAACCGGGACCGCCTGGCACCGCCACACGACCCGGACGTCATCTACCCAGGCCAAGTCGTCCAACTGCCACCCATCCCGGCCCCCCAGCAGACATCCACCAACACCGACCTGTCGTCATTGGCGGATGAACCAGCCAACGAACATCCAACGGAACCCGAACTAGTAGCCGTGACCACTGTTCCAGACCCGCCACCTCCCTCAATCGAAGCAGGTGGGGGTGACCAGCTGGATGTCGTAGACGCACCAAACAACGCGGCGACCAATTCCACGCTCCAGGCACCACAACAGGACACCAATCCCAACGAGACGGACAACACGGTCGCCAAGAAACCGACGGTAGATCCCGGCGAGGGGCCAGACGACGAGACCCTCGCCGGCGAGCTGCTCCCGATCGCTAGCACCCTCGCCGGTCTTGGATTCCTCGCCGCCGGTATCGTCGCTCTTTTGCGCCGGCTCCGCACCACCCAAATCCGGCAACGGCGACCCAGCACGATCCCTACACCACCACCACCCGACGCTGTTGGCGTGGAAGCCACGATGCGGGCCGCTGCCGCCCCAACCGCCACCGAGTACCTCGACCTCGCCCTACGCGCCATGGCCCGAAGCCTCATCACCAACCACCTGACACCGCCGCAGCTGCTCGGCGTTCACCTCACCGATGAGACGCTGAGACTTTTGCTGTGGACCCCGCACCACAACCCGCCACCTGGCTGGCAGGTAGCCGACGACGGGCGCAGCTGGACCCTGCCAACCGACGTTGATGTCGACCGGCTCCGACACGACGGCGTCGAAGTCGCCGCCCCGTACCCCGCTCTCGTCACCGTTGGCCACCAAGACCACGCCCAGTTGCTGCTCGACCTCGAATACCTCGGAGCCACCCAACTCACCGGCACACCCCAAGACGTTCTTGCGACATGCCACACCATGGCCCTCGAACTCGCCACCAGCCCAATCGCCGACGACCTCGAGATCATCTGTATCGGATTCGGAGAAGACCTCGCCCACCTCGACCGCATCCACCCCGCTGCGACTCTCGCCGAAGTCATGCCTCTAATCGACGCCAA
>RCNE010001957.1_pt1 | contig 11163 bp, 9 predicted proteins | sample 2041361 | NCBI WGS metagenome assembly RCNE01 (sample SAMN09708229, study PRJNA481090) | Marine sediment metagenome, whole genome shotgun sequencing project.
CATCCAACTCGATCACGCACTTCGCCAATACATCCGCCACAAGGCGAACAAGTAAATCCTCTGCGAGCTGCATATCCATCTCGAGATCGAAAAATGCCATCTCAGGCTCGATCATCCAAAACTCAGTTAGGTGTCGACGCGTCTTAGATTTTTCAGCCCTGAACGTCGGACCAAACGTGTAGATTTTCCCAAAAGCCATGGCCATCGCCTCGCCATAGAGCTGTCCGCTTTGAGTCAGATATGCCTTCTCGTCGAAGTAATCCAGCTCAAACAACGTCGACGTTCCTTCAACGGCATTGCCTGTCAAAATTGGCGGGTCCATTTGCAGGAAACCTTGCTCCTGGAAAAAGCCGTGGATCGACATCATGATCTGGTTGCGGATCCGCATGATCGCCCATTGCCTTCGGCTCCGAAGCCACAGGTGGCGATGGTTCATCAAGAACTCAACTCCATGGGGCTTCGGTGTAATGGGATAGTCTGCGGCCGTGCTAATAATGGACATCGACGAAATCACCACCTCGACTCCGCCGACCTGTCGATCATCCGCTTTTACAAGCCCGGTGATTTGAACGGCGCTCTCCTGCGAGCAAGCCGAGGCAGCCGCCCACGAATCTGCTGAGAGTTCGGATTCCGATGCCACACACTGTACGATACCTGACCCATCGCGGACGACAAGAAAACTCAGGCCCTTTGATCCGCGCTTGTTATACAGCCAACCTTTCAGCGTTACCTGCTGATCGACGTATTGCGCTAGCGCTTCAATACTTACCACGGATGCCATGCTTGATTAATGTTTCGGTTGTGATTGTTTGACGAGTCTACAACATCCAGCTACATCCTGCGCCATCAAGATCCATTCGACGCTCACTCAGCGCGATTGGGCAAACGTAGAGCGGGCACCCACTCGTAGTAGACACCCGCTCGATCAAACCGAAATATATGAAAAAGCCTATCTGCTAGTTAGCTCGCTGAGCCAGTTCGGTGACTGCGGTTCGCCTGAAACGGTTGAGTGTACCTGCTCGAATTCGCCAAATCCCTGTGTATCCGCGAAAATAAAGACTGCCTGACCCTGACCCTGGATATTGTTGTACTGCCAGACTTCGTAGGGCGCAACTCCACGATCATACATATGCGGATCAACGGCAGACGGCATACCATATCGCAGGATGATGTGCCCCCGGTCTGATCGCCACCCCTGTCCGATCGAAGAGGAATACCGTTCCTCAGCAAACTGAACTCGACGATAGTATTCATCGCGAAATTCATTCTCGCGCGTTGCAGGATTTGGGTCGCGCTTGTCCCAGAAATCATAGAGGAATCGTCTCCGTTCTGCTTGATCCTCAATCGATTTGATTCGACGTCGCTCACGATTATTTGCAATGACGCCAATCAGGTCAAATGCGCGCTCTACTTCCTCCACCGACATGCTTGCAAACTCGCTCGTCTCAAAATTGACCTCCGCGCCAATGACAGGCGGCCGTTCGACGTCTGGATTGAATACGAAGAATTTTCGTGATTGCTCTACGAGTGATTGGTTGTTCGCGTCGAGTACCGCAACCTTGACAAAATAGCTTCCACTTGGCAGAGCAGAAAGATCAAAGCTTCCGACGAGCACATCCGGATCACGCACAGTCCGTTTCTTCCGAACCTGAAGACCGGCGATCGGGGCGGCTTGATTCGCCTCCGAAACAAAACTCAGCACCGTGTACTCCTCGCCCCCTGCAAGACTAGCGGTCAGGTTATAGGCCTCAACGTAATAGAAGAGAGTGCTCAGTGCTCCACCAAAAAGCTGATTGGCATTAGGCCTGACATCAAGACCATTCTTGTAGAAGACACTGGTACGATCTTGCGAGGCCTGGATCGAGCTGGCTAACGCCATTCCCGAAAGTTTAGCCAAGCCCTCCGATGCATAATCAGGAACCACAACGTCTCTTCGAAGCGCAAAATGAGGTCGCGATGTGCTGGAGTCTGCCAGGACGTCGACGGTCATCTCATATTCTCCGGGCGGGACCACAGTTCTAAACTGGTGAACAAAGAACTGTCCTTCTTGAAGCATCGTCGTGTCCGCTACAATGAAGCTGATGGTACTCGTATCTGCGTACACTGGATCAACGGGCGTACCCTCGAGCTCTGCACTTGTCGAACGCGCTAACGTGTATGCGACTGGCAACTGCGAGAGCATCGCATCTTCAACAGACGTAAATCGCAAACCGGATGCGTCAAACGCAAGATATATTTCGACCAGGGATTCGCCGTCCCCGTATGCAAACGATGCCTCGTCCATATCGACCTGGAGAACCTGAGCTTCGACCAAAATGGAAGGAAAGCTGAGCAGCCCAATCAAAAAGAGTTGGACACCGATTCTTCGTTTAGTACATCCTGACATCATTCGAACACCTGTTGTTAACCAAAAGCCGCATTGGGAAGATAAGCCTTCAACCACAGTCCACGACGCGGAGTCGCCTCAAATAGACCCGGCAAAAAGAAGTGCCCTTCCCGGACACGCTTGCTATTTCGCCTGGCGCATGCCCCCCGATTTATCGCCCCTCACGTCATTGTGCCCCGTGTCAGACCCCGCCAAACCATGTGGATGAAGCCATCACGTATCATAAACGCCAACCCTTCGTGCGGGTTCACAGAATGCCCGAAAACAGTCCCGAATCAACCGAACAGAGCATAAATGGACAGTGACAGAACCGGCATACACACTACCAGATCCAACTTCATTCGATAATTACGCTCTACCGCGCAATTGTGGGGCTGGCAGAATCTGACGTAGAGCGGAGCGATAAGACCATCAATAATGATGAGCACAGGCAGACCGAGGGCAATGTGCCCTGCAAGACCAACAAACGGCACACTCAGGGCAACTGTGGCAGCAGCAAACTGCACGAGTTGACGATGCCGCGAAGCAAACGTCTCTAGACCAGCTCGACCATCACCTTCGATATCCGGAATATCCGATAACAGAGTGTTCGGCAACAGAAACGCCACTCGGTAGGCAAAAAGAAACCAAACCTCGGCAACCAAGACGTCTTTGCCCAGAACCATTGGCAGGATAGTCGTCCCGGCCGCCCATGCGATCGCGATTACGATCGGTTTCATGAACCAGATGCTCTTCAAACGGATCTTGCCGGGCAGGACGGGAATACAATACAATGTTGCCACAACTACGAGGATTGCGACTACAATGAGCGCGAAGACGGTCACGACCTTGCCTAGGGCGAGGATGAACAGGGAAGAAGCAACCGCCGTAGTGACAATCAAAAGCGGCCGATTGTCCCGCTGCCACTGCACGCGACCCGCATGGTTAAACTCGTCTTCCGGTCCAGCCCACCACATCTGCTCGAAGATGTAGACGAGGTATGCGCCGCTGGCAACCAAAACAAGTCCCCAGGGATTCACAGAGGCGCCCATCAACAAATAGGTCGTCAGTGTCAGCGCAATGGCGACGACGGGGATCAGCAAGCTGGAGTAGGCAACCAAGTCGCCGACCGAATGGACCGTTCGCAGCCGCTCTACAGAAGTGTTCTGATTTTGCATTACTTGCTCAGGCGAGTCGAACTTTCCGATCCGCTTTTCCACTCGGCGTCTGTTTCCCTATTGAAGACGAACTCATCTCCGCGCGCAAACTCGCGCTTTTGAATATCGAATAGTCGCTCTTCGACTGTCATCCGTCGCGTACCAGTTGTCGGTTCATCAACAAGTGTAATGAGTTCGAATATGTTTCGCTTGGCGTCGGCGCGGCGCCCGCGATCACTGGTTGCTGTTCCGGAACTGACCAAAACGGTTGACTGCCGGCCTTCGGTCACGACACATGCATGAGACTGGTGTAGATGCCCGGATAGAATTGCATCAACACCCCACTCCAATGCCAGACTCAGGAGTTTATCCCCGTTTCTCGCTACGTCGTGCCTAGCGAAAACATCTGCCTGGCTGATCAAATGATGGTGAACAACCAACAGCTTTGTCGGCGCATCCTGCGTGCGGGTGAAGAATGATTGCGCTCGGACAAGTTGTTCCTTTGAGAACCTTCCGCTCTTTACGGTCCAGCCGTATGAAGAATTCAGAGCCAGAACAGCTACATCGTCGCGAACCAGTTCGGCATCGACGTCCGGCGAAATGTATTTCCGGTATCGAGCCAGCGGGTTAAATAGGCGACGAACAGGAAACCACCACGCAAAAACATCGTGATTGCCAGGAATTACAATAGCCGCGTTTAAGGCTTCTAAAAGTTCAGCGGCCTGGCTGAGTTCTTTCTTTCTTGCCCGCTGAGTCAAGTCACCGGCAACGACGACAAGGTCCGGCGCTGCCCGGTTCACATCGGACACTAGCGCCTCGACGATATCCTCGTGCGCGATGCGCCCAAAGTGCACATCCGTAATTAACGCGATCCTGAGCCGGCTCAAGTCATTCGGAGATAGAGCTACTTACAACAGCATCGTGGCAGGCTGTTCGAGGTGCCGCTGAACCGTTCGAAGAAATTCAGCTCCCGTTGCTCCGTCCACAACGCGGTGGTCGCAGGAAAGGGTGAGTTTCATTCGCTTGCCAGCTACGACCGCGCCGTCTTTGACAACTGCCTCGTCACGAATCGCACCGATCGCCAGAATACATGCGTTCGGCGGGTTGATAATAGCGGTGAATTCCTGAATCCCGAACATGCCGAGGTTACTTGTGGTAAACGTCGACCCTTGGAATTCATCCGGCTGCAGCTGGCGATTGCGCGCGCGCCCAGCAAGCTCGCGGGTCTCGTAAGCAATCTCTTCGAGCCCCTTCCGATCTGCGTTTCGAACAACGGGCGTTACAAGTCCGTCATCAATGGCAACTGCTATGGCCACGTGCACTTGATTGTGCATTTCGACGATTCCCTGCTCTTCCATCCACGAAGCATTTACTCCTCGGTGTAAACGGAGTGCGGCTGCACAAGCTTTGGTAACGAAGTCATTATAAGAGACTTTGAGCCTTCCGGTTGCTTCGGCGGCTGCGTTAACCTGTTCTCTGGCAGACATACACGCGGCCATATCAACATCAACCGTCAAATAAAAATGCGGAGCGGAAAACTTACTTTCCGACAACCGTCTTGCAATGGCTTTTCGCATCTGCGAAATGCGAACGACATCAGGCGTACTTGATGCCGAGTCACCCTGGTACGCAAAGGTCGGCTTCGGAAGCGGCACAGCTGGAACGTCGGCCGCCTGCTTGGCCGGAGCAGCAGATGGAGACCTTACGGTCGCCGGCGTCTGCGTCGGTGCCTCTCGCTTGGACGGTTGGACCGCACTCATTGGCATCGATTGGACGTTGCCCATCGCCGCTTCGATATCGCGTTTCACAATTCGACCATCCGGACCCGTTCCCCGAATTTCTGGAAGCGACAGGCCGTGATCCGCAGCAAGTTTTCTGGCCAACGGTGACGCCTTAATTCGGCCATCACCAGTAGCGTACGTCGTCGCCCTGTTATCCTCTGAAACCGCAACGGCTGGTGTCGCCATGGTCGTCGCAGCACCATCACCCGAGGCTGAAGAGGTTGAGCTATCTACGCTGGCTGACGACCCGGCAGAATCTGAATAGGAGGCCAAGATATCGTCTGGGCTTTCTCCAGCCTTCCCGAGCACTGCAATCAACCCGCCAATCGGGATCGACGAGCCTTCTGGAACCACCTTCTTCAAGAGGACACCGTCATCATACGCTTCCAGATCCATTGTCGCTTTGTCAGTTTCAACCTGTGCGATGACATCGCCCGGCGACACTGTTGCGCCCTCTTCCACACTCCATGCGACAAGGACACCCTCCTCCATAGTGTCACTCATCTTGGGCATTTCTACTGCAATAGCCATTCGTTCTTCTGTATTTGTGGTGGGTCAGTGTGCGCGTCAGCTAATTGACGTACATCACTTGTCGACAGGCTTGTACGGCGTCAGAAACTTGAGGCATGTAATGATCCATCAAATTTTTCGCGTACGGTGCCGGGACATCTTTTGCCGTGATACGAATTACTGGTGCATCGAGGTAATCAAAGGCCTCTTGTTGAATCTGGAAGGCAATCTCAGACGAAATGCTGGCGTACGGATTACTTTCGTCAATAATCACACATCGATTTGTCTTCTTGATCGACTGAATAATCGCGTCCATATCCAGCGGCCTGATCGTTCGAGGATCAATTACTTCCGGATTGTACCCTTGCTCAGCAAGCTCTTCAGCCGCCTTCATCGCGAGGTGATAGCTCTTTGAGTGTCCAATAATCGTAACGTCTGAACCTTCGCGACCGATACGAGCCTTGCCCAGCGGGATGGTATAGTCAGCGTCGTCGGATACGTCACCCTTTACGCCGTACATGACTTCACTTTCCATGAACAAGACCGGGTCATCGTCACGGATCGCACTCTTCAATAGTCCTTTGGCGTCGTCAGGGTTTGATGGTATCACAACCTTCAAGCCAGGAAACGTGGCGTAAAGCGACTCGGTCGCAGTGTTGTGTGTCGCGGCCAACTGTCCGGCAGCCCCATTGGGGCCGCGGAAAACTATCGGTACAGTGAATTGCCCGCCTGACATATAATTGATTTTCGCTGCGTTGTTGACGATCTGATCAAACGCGACAAACGAAAAATTCCAGGTCATAAATTCGATGATGGGTCGCAGCCCGTTCATCGCAGCGCCTATACCGAGTCCAGCGAAACCATTTTCGGAAATCGGTGTGTCGATGACTCGTTTCGGGCCGAAACGATCAAGCATTCCTTCACTCACTTTGTAGGCGCCGTTGTACTCAGACACCTCCTCCCCCATTAGGAAGATCCGCTCATCACGATCCATCTCTTCCACCATTGCTGCGCGGATCGCTTCTCTAAATTGCAAATTTGCCATTACAGTAGACTGACTGAATCGTTATCGGGAATTGTTCCAGGACAGGAAGGGATAATCCCCCTGCGTGTACACATTGTCGTAGATCTCGTCGAGCTCTGGCTGACTTGAGTTCTCTGCAAACTCAACTGACTTCATCACGACACTTTTCACTTCGTCATCAATACTGTCCAGCACTTCATTGGTACTGAGGTCTCGACCGATGATGTATGCTTTCAGGCGGATAATCGGATCATCGTTCTTTCGAGAATCCAGTTCTTCCTTCGTCCGATAGTTACCCGGGTCGCTCATCGAATGACCACGGTAGCGGTACGTCCTGATTTCAAGAATCGAGGGCTGCATGTTACGAGCGAGATCAACTTGCTTTGTCATCGCATTGTAGACGTCGAAAACATCCATGCCGTCTGCAACCGCTGCTGGCATGTTGTATCCAACGGCGTGCTTGAAGAAATCGGTTTCGGCAAACGCACGATCTATCGATGTGCCCATTGCGTACTGGTTGTTTTCGATTACAAAAACTACAGGGAGTTTGTACAGTCCGGCCAGATTCAATGCTTCGTGAAAAGAGCCTTGACCAACAGCGCCGTCACCGAAGAAGCAAAGGCATACACCGTCGTCTTGCTTGTATTTGTGTGCAAAGGCAATTCCGGTTGCTACCGGGATATGCGCGCCGACAATACCATGCCCACCGAAGAGACCTTTCTCTTTGCTGAAGTAGTGCATTGACCCGCCTTTCCCTCGCGACGAGCCGCCCTGCCTACCGAACAACTCCGCCATGCACTCATCCGCCGTCATCCCGAGTGCCAATCCAATACCATGGTCGCGATAAGCAGTGATCACGGAGTCACGCCCTATACGGAGGGCATTCGCAGCACCAGTCGACACCGCTTCCTGACCGATGTACAGGTGGAGAAACCCGGCGATCTTCTGCTTGCCGTACATCTGGGCTGCGCGTTCCTCGAAGCGACGTTGCAACAACATGTTTCGATACATGTCGAGCAACTGGGAGTCACTTAAGCCCAGTTCGACATGGTTGTGCTCTTCCCGCGCATATGTGTCCACGGTAAAAGAAATATTCGCGCGCTGGGGACTTCCCATCCCGTTCGCTGGCGTAGTGTCCATTTCCATCAGCTTTGATGCTCGATTAATGTGGTGCTCGACCGCGGAGCCGTATTGCGACAGCGGCAATCAGCGGTGGCTTGAAAAGATAGGTCAATACGCCTTCGTATAAAAGCAATTCTGGCGTTCCATAGGGGGTAGAGCGCTGCTGGAACGCATGGTCTCGCCTTCTCAGAAAGTCGGGCGGCACCCGTCCGCAACTGGCGGGTTACACGCACGAACGTACTTGTTTGCTCCGCAGTTGGACAGTAAACTTGTGAGTCAGCGCCTGCAAGCCCTGCTGACGCCAACCTGTCCCGATTACGAAACGGCGTCGCTCGCGGATTTTACGCTTTCCACCGTCCAACCGTAGCAGCCCCACCATAGAACCGAGTGTAGAACCCCGACTGTAGAACCCGACGTAGAAGCCCCGGCGTAGAAGCCCCGACTGTATAAGCCCCGACTGTAGAAACTTTGCGATCAGTGTCCAAATCCAATTCCTCATCTGAAGCCCAAACCGTAGCATCGTATGATGTCGCGGCGATCTTGTCCGGTGACAAGAAAGCTTTTGAAGACATGGTTCGGGCCGAAAGCGGACGACTGTTTCGGGTCATTCAACGGGTTGTCCGCGATGAAGACGAGGCTCAAAGCATCTTGCAAGAAACCTTTCTGCAAGCCTACAAGCGTCTTGACAGTTTTCGCAAAGAATCAAAATTCTCTACTTGGCTTTATGCCATTGGAATCAATATTGCCCGTGGGGCGGTCCGGAAACTGAAGCGATCGAACACGATCGCCGATGACGAGTTTGAGCGATTGCAGCCGCAGTTTAAGGATGGCATGGCCATGTCCCCTTCCCGGGCATGGCAACCAGACAGGCGTCTGGAAAAACAAGAATTGCACGAGGTAGTGCGAAGCGCAATCGACCGCCTGCCAGACGATTACAGGATTGTGATCAACCTCCGCGACATAGAAGAAATTGCGACTCCGGAAGTTGCGTCGATTTTGAACATCTCCGAAGGCGCAGTTCGTGTCCGCGTTCATCGCGCACGACAAGCTCTTAAGGCCCTTTTGGAGGAATACATGTCATGAGCCTACAATCGCCCACAAAGTGCCGTGCCATGCGACCGCCTGCCGTGTATCCGCTATACGGTGAGACTGGAATGCCGTTAGACCACATTGCTGTTAGACCACATTCCGACATACACACAGAAACAATTCCACTCCTTGGGTTACACACTAGCATGATACCTTTGGTGATATGAGACTATTTGCAAAATTGATGCGTTTATTCGGCGCTTCCTTGACGTGTAAGGACGCGAACAGCTTCCTTGCATCGTACCTGGATGGCGCGCTCGAAACTACGACAGAGCGAAAGTTTGAGAGGCACATAAAGCATTGTCCGAATTGCTCAAGCTTCCTGGAGCAATATCGCACGACCATCGATCTCTGCCAAAGCAGCAGAATTGATGACCTCCCCCCAGAGCTAGTTTCGGAAACCCTCGATTTTTTGCGCAAACGCTGGTAGGTGAATTACAGCCCATCAGAAAAAGGCAATTCCGATTGTCGTAAATTCAGGGCCCGTCCAACGATAATAAGCGGCTTTGGAAAAATCTCTCGTCGTTATTCCGACTTACAATGAAGCGCAGAACATCGCCGCGATCCTCGATCGCGTTCTGGTACTTCAACCACCCGTTGACGCTCTCATCGTCGACGATGGTTCGCCTGATGGCACGGCACTCATTGTCTCCGGCTTTGCGGAAAAATATCCAGGCCGGATTCACCTTATAGAACGGCCGTCGAAGCAAGGCTTGGGATCAGCATACCTCACCGGATTTCGCAAAGCACGAGACCTGCAATACACATACATTTGCGAAATGGATGCGGATCTTTCACACAATCCGAAAGACCTGCCAAAATTGATTGCTACGGTCGCGAGCGGCGAAGCGGATCTTGCAATCGGCAGTCGATATATCGACGGGGTACGAATAATGAATTGGCCGCTGAGCCGGTTGCTACTCTCGTATTTCGCAGGTGTTTATACCCGGGTCATCACACGCCTGCCCGTTGAGGATGTCACCGCCGGATTCAAGTGTTTCAACTGCAAGGTGTTCGAGGCAATCGACTTCAGCAAGGTCCGGTCGAACGGCTATTCGTTTCAGATCGAGATGACCTACCGCGCCTGGAAGAAAGGATTCAGGATCGTCGAAATCCCGATTGTTTTTACTGAGCGCACGGAGGGACAGTCAAAAATGAGCAAGTCAATTGTGCGCGAAGCTGCTTTCAAGGTGTGGGAGTTGCGATTCCGGCAAATTTTTGGGCGCCTTTAGAATCGACAGATTCAGCCAAAGTATTCGTCGATATTAGCCCAATACCGGCTGTTTCACTTCTAGTACGGAATCAAACAGTTCGTCAAAATTCTTGACGTGAGTCCGCCAATCGAGATCTTCTGAAATTGATTTCAAGGTCGTGAGTGGCAATGGACGCTCGTTGCCGGACAGAATCTCACACATGATCTTGAAAAGCTGTTCCTCGTCATCGTAGAGTGCCGGCGCGTGCAACAGCGGAGTGTGCAGCGACTCAGGAACTAACTCGGGATACGAAAGCCTGTTGGGCAGAACAGGATGACAACCGCAGTAGATCGCTTCGAGGATCGCAATTCCGAAGAACTCATGGATCGCGGTCGAGGCCACAATGTCAGCTCGGTGCAATAGGTTGCTGTACTCGGCGAAGTCCTCTGCGTATCCATAGTGCAAGATCCGATCTGCGTAACGCTTAAACGCTTTCTCAAATTCGTAGGGCTGCTCCTCAAAGTGCTCACCGGCAAGAATCAATCGAAACTTGAAGCCCGCATCGTCCAACCGATTCATCAGTCTGAAGAAACCTTCAGGATTCTTGTCATATTCCCAGCGTTGATTCCACAAAACGATCGGCGGTTCCATTCCTGGTCCCCAAGCATGACGGGAGTAAGACTTGGCATATTGATCGTGACGTTCAAGGTTCATTCCAAGATGGAGAACACTCGACTTTTCGCGAATTGTCTGTACGCTGTTCAGGTGTGTGTAGTCTGGAAAAGCGCGAAGAAGGGTAGGCAACGCTTCGATAAACTCATCGAAGTGAAACTGCGAGTTGAATACAATGGAATCGGCCGCGAGGCACGACAGGTAATTTATATACGCGTACGTGAGATCTCGCTTTTCGCCCTCCTTAAGC
>RCNE010001959.1_pt1 | contig 11160 bp, 10 predicted proteins | sample 2041361 | NCBI WGS metagenome assembly RCNE01 (sample SAMN09708229, study PRJNA481090) | Marine sediment metagenome, whole genome shotgun sequencing project.
GAGCTATTACACTAAAACTTATTGGTTATACTATAAAAATGAATGTTAAATTTCGCTCAAATTATCTGATAACGCATTCATAAAATTAGTAATGGGCGTTTTTATCATCATAGCCATCATTGAATTAAACTCTCCTTCGAAGCTTAACATTACTTCGGTTTCGATATCGTTTTTGGAATCGATATCAACAGTAAGTGTAAATGGCAATTTTTCGCTTGCAGCTCCTAATACCAGTTTATTAAAAGGTTGTTGGTTTTTTCTTTTAAGTACTATTTGCGGCATCCCTTTAAGAGCAAATAAGAAAGTGTCTGCGTCTAAAACTTCGAATTTATCGATGCTATCCGGCATTAATTGCTCAAAATTTTTAAGATCAATAACAAATTCATAAACATCCTTTACGTTTTTTGAGACGGTTTTCTTTTCAGTTACTATTTCCATTATTTCATCATTTCCATATTGAAGGATTGTTTCTCCATTCAATTAGTGTTTTTAATTGGCCCTCCTTAATATGTTTGCTGGAAGTGGCTTGCTCTATAAGATATTCATAATTGCTAAGCGTATGAAGTTCTATCCCTTTATTTTTAAAACTCTCTTCAGATATACTAAATCCGTATGTAAAAATTGCTAACATACCCTTTACCACTGCCCCGTTCTGCTTTAAGGCTTCTACTGCATTTAGGCTGCTTTTACCAGTGCTTATAAGATCTTCAATAATAACAACAGTCTGATTAGATGACAACTGACCCTCAATTTGATTTTGTCTCCCATGGGACTTAGCTTCCGGCCTTACATAAATAAAAGGCAACCCCAGATAATCCGCAACAAGCATCCCAATTCCAATTGCCCCCGTGGCCACACCCGCAATTATATCTGGCTTCCCATATAGGTCGACAAGTTGTTTTGCAATCTGTTCTCTTATATAATTTCTGATCTCAGGAAAGGACAGGATTATCCTGTTATCACAATAAATTGGAGATTTCCACCCGGAGGCCCAAGTAAAAGGATTTTCTGGTTTCAACTTAATTGCATTAATTTGCAGTAGGAGCTCGGCTGTTTTTGCCGCAGTGTGCTTATCTAAAACCATTTCACAAATGTATAAAGTTTTTGTTAAAGATGCCCCTTTGATTTTAACAAATAAGCTATCGGATATCGGGAATGGTGAGTATTTTATGATGAATGGCGAAGCCATTAACAATGCAATCGATGCATTGGCAAAAAAAAAGATGAATACGGCATTTATCTATCATCCTAACCACGAGGAAATTTTAAAAAAATTTACGAAAAAAATTCCAATGGAAATTGCCGGTGGTGGTGTGGTGACCAACAAAAAGGGTAAAGTTCTTTTTATATATAGGAATGATAAATGGGACCTGCCCAAAGGAAAACTTGAAAAAGGTGAGTCTATTGAAGAATGTGCACTTAGAGAAGTTGAGGAAGAAACTGGGGTAAAAGGGTTAAAGATTGAAAATTTTCTGAGGACTACTTACCACATTTTTAAAAGAGGCGGAATCTACAAGCTCAAGGAAGTTCATTGGTATGCAATGAAAACAGCTTCCAAAGGAAAGTTAGTTGGTCAAAAAAGCGAGGGCATAGAAAAAGTTAAATGGAAAGGGCCACAGAAAATTCATAAGGCCCTGGAAAATTCTTATACCAATATAAAATCGCTATTTGCAGATTAGTTTTGTTTTAATTAGTTAATTGTATTCTTTGGAATACGATATACAGGATACTGTAAATGGGAAGCTTCATAATATTTTGAACGCGTATATATCCAATGCAATTGATCATATGAATTTTGACTAAAGGCTTCATCCATCTCTTTTTTGTATTCAAAACTCTCGCGAAGGCGATGATTTTCTCTTAATATTTCTAATGCAAGATCCTCGAATACATAGGGAGAGAAACCTTCTTTTTGCTGTAAAATAGGATCGAAAAAATTCCAATTAAAAAATGAATCTATAGCTGCGGGTTCGAGAGTTTCCATAATATATCGAATTCCCGGCTGATCTGTAGGAATTATATAATCGCCTTCATAAACGGGCACACGCTTATTTGAACGCGAAACCTTGGTGTTATAATGCGGGTAATGCCCCTCAAAGGGGTTGAGTCTGGTTTTGTAATCTTTTATTTTATATACCTCTGCAATTAGTGAGGTATCTTCTTTTACAAGTGAATATGAAATCTCATTTAAATCCATAAGATCTATAACCTTATTCCATGCCTTACGCACAACATATGCCCTAGGTATTGTCACAGAATCTTTGGGCACAAAATAATTTTGGTAGGTGACTTCTTTTATAAATGGTCTGCTACGGTCATATTTTAGCCTGGGAAGGCCTGTAACCTCACTTTGTATAGTGTCTGCCTGGTAGCCTTTAAAATTCATTATCGTAGCACGGGTGGAATCTATTACCCAGGATAACGGATAATACTCCCAATTCTTTCTGCTGCTCTGGATATCCTCTCGTATTTCTTTTATTTTATTACTTTGAGATTCGGCAATTAACATAACTTTATTTAAAAAAGTGTAGGTGCCTTTTACCCTTTGCTTGTATGGTTTTAACATATGTGTTTCCAACATCATTCCCAATGTGTTCCATAGAGTCGTGTAACCTGTAGAATATCTTGGATAGTCCATGAACTGGGGGAATCCATTTTCAGGAACTTTGTTATATACGTTCACAAACGGACTAATATCCCAGCCATCTTCGACTAGTGAAACTTCTAAAGCGGGTTGAAATTCATTATGCAAATAAGCACCCATTTTACCTCCTAGTTTATTGTGCTGGGTAAATAGATGAGTAAGAATGTATTGATAGTCTGCTCCATTGCTGACATGGTTATCGATAAAAATATCTGGCTTAACCAAATGAAAGATTTTGGCAAATGTTCGGCCATTCTTAGTATCATTTTTTATAAAATCTCTGTTAAGATCATAATTTTTGGAATTTCCCCGAAAGCCATATTCTTCAGGCCCATTCTGATTTACTCTTGATGTAGAATTGCGATTCAAAGCACCGCCTACATTGTAGATGGGGATAGTTACGAGGACAACATTTTTTGGCGCTGGTAGTTTTTCAGTCCCCAGGTCTCTAAATAAAAGCATACTAGCGTCTACCCCGTCACTTTCGCCTGGATGAATACCATTATTAATTAATATAATAGTTTTTCTCTGTCCTATTTTGTCGAAATTAAAGTCGCCTTCAGGGTTATATGTCACCACATGGAGAGGATATCCACTATCTGTTTCACCAACAGTTTGAATATTTATTTCTGGAAAATCTTTTGCTAAAGCAATATAGAAATCAATGGTCTCCGCGTAAGTAGCTGTTTTTTTCCCTTCAGAGGCTTCAAAAGGGGTAACAAATTCAGTTTTTTTGTCTTCTTCTTTATTTTCGCAAGAAATAAGTGAAGTACATAAAAGGAAAACTAAGAGGCGTTTCATGAAGTTTGGAAATATAAATTCTGGCAAATCCCTTATCAAAATTAAACAAAATTCTGGCTTATAATTTAAGCTGCCTTCGTAATCTCTTCAATTTCCTTCTTTTGTATAGGCTTGTTTTTGTAATCTATAATGTGGTGCGTCCTGGTCATATAGTATTGCCAGTTCTCCCTATCGGCCGGATCTATAGATGAAGTTAAAATATTGATTCTTATCTTATGTACTATGGGCAGTGTTATAAATTCCTCAAGAAATTGCCATCCATCCATTATGGGCATGTTTATATCCAAAAATATAACCTCGGGGACTTGTTCGTTATTTTTTATAATACTTTTGAAATCATCAATGGCTTCTTTTCCGTTGACATAACTATTTATATTCTCACTTACATTTAAAGTGCTAAGCATTCTTTTAATTCCGAAAACGGTTATTGGATCATCATCTATAATGGCTATTGATTTAATTTTTGTCATTAAAATATATATTAAATGTAGTTCCTTTACCTACCTCACTGCAAGCCATAACCTTCCCATTCATGGCCTCAATTTGATTTTTAGTAATATATAAACCAATACCCCTGGCGTCTGAGTTGTCATGGAAAGTTTTGTACATTCCAAATAATTTTTCGCCATATTTATTCAAATCAATGCCAAGTCCATTATCTTCTATACTTAAAATAGTATACTTCTCATTTTTGGAGACATTTAATTTTATAACCGGATCTCGGCTGTCGTCCTTATATTTTACGGCATTAGTAATAAAGTTCATTATTATACTGTCAACATAAGCTGGTATTACATTAATATAAGTGTCATCGGGTATATTATTTATAATTTTAGCATTATTCTTTTTAAGATATGCAGCTAAATTCTGCTCTGCAGATGCAATCTTCTCATTTAAATTAACTGGTTTTTTATCCAGATTTACGTTGGTACTAATGGCCACTACTTCATTTAAGTTGTCCAGGGTTTCCAATAAGTTATCGGAGGCCTCTGTGAGCATTCTTATTATATTCTCCTGTTCATTTGCGTCTTGTTCCTCAACCAGAAACTCCAATAACATGGAAAAATTAGCCGTATGAGATCTTAAATTATGTGATACAATGTGTGCAAAATTAATTAACTGTTTGTTTTGAATAGAAGTAACATTTATAAGGTCTCTAAGTTCCTGCTCTTGTTGTTTAAGATCAGAAATATCCATGCTTATCCCTATCAGACCATTGGCCTTACCATCCGGACCAATAAGTGGAATTTTGGAAGTCAAAAATTTCGTTAAACTTCCATCTTTTTTCACATTTATTGTTTCTTTACCCAAAATTGGATTTAAGGTATTAATCACATCCAGGTCTTCTGCTCTGGAAATTAATGCGGATTTTTCGTCGTAAAGATCACTATCACTTTTGCCTAAAACCTCAGATTCTTCCTTTAACCCACAATAAATCAGTTCTGATTTATTCACTAAAATTTTCCTGGATTCAAGATCTTTTATATAGACATTAAGAGGTAAATTATCTATTAGTGTCTTTAAAAGTTTTTGTTCTTCCCTAATTTGTTTTTCTTTATTCTTTACTTCTGAAATGTCCTGTGCAGTTGACCAAAGTAATTTTCTTCCTTTTTTGTTTCCCACCAAGGAGCCACTTATTAAAACGGAGTAATTCGTTCCATTCTTTTTAGTAAACATATGTTCAAAAGGACCATAAGTACCTTTTGAATCTACTTCCTCTAAGAAATTAATCAATTTATGCTTGGATGAATCTGGTATAATATCGGCGTACTTTAAGTTTGCCATGTCTTCTTTACTATAGGCTGTTGCCGTTTCAAAGGAACTATTAAAATCCAGGATCTCCCCGGTTTCAAAATCACTAAGTATATAGGCAATTGGAGACAACTCATATAAGGATCTAAATTTCCGTTCACTTATTTTCAGTTTCTGTCTGGCCTCAACCATTTCTTTAATCATACGGCCCTCGGCCAAAAGAGATACTACTTTATCATCTTCGTTGTAAATAGGTTTTAAACTGAAATCTACAGGGACAGGTTGTTTATTTTTATCCAGAACCACTATCTCACTCCGCATAAACTCTCCCTGAGCTGCGGCCGCGATAACCTGCTTTAACCCTTCTTTTACCATGTCCGGAATTGGCCACCAGTAGGCGTCCCAAAACTTTTTATTTATTATATCCTCCTGCTTAAGGTCGGAAAATTTTAAAGCAGTTTCGTTTACCTCCAGGAATGTACCTTGGGTATCTAAAATACCTGTAAACTGATAAGAAGAATTAAAAATACTGCTGAAAATACGCTCTTGTTCTTCTGTTCTTGCCTTAGTTAATACTTCATCCGTAATATCTTTGAGCGTACCTAAAAGTCCCAAAAACTTATCATCTTTAAAAACGGGTTTCCCTGCCGCTATAACGGAAATTTCTTTTCCTTTTGCTGTTATTAATTGTAAAGTTTCATTCCAGGTTATCCCCTTGGTCATAGCTCTATCAACTGCCATGGCTATTGTATTCCTACTATAACCTTCCTTATAAAAATTTATACCACTTTCAATATCTGGTACAAAATCTTCAGGTACCCCATGAATACGTTTGGTTATTTTACACCATGATAATTTATCATTGACCGCATCATACTCCCAACTTCCAATTTTTGATATTTCGGATTTATCCTTGAGTAAAGTTTCAAGTTTTTCTAATTTAATATCATCAAAAATTGTATCGGAAATATCCTTTGTTTGGATAATGACGCCAATAATATTTTCCTTTTCATCATACCAAGGCACATTTACCCACTCAAACCACTTTTCGTTTTTTTGAGTATCATAAAAGTTTTCTACACCACTCAGCTTAGCTATACCTTTAAGTACGCCATTAAGGTCTTTTTTCCAAGATTTGCTGATGTCATTAAAGAGCACAAATAATGACTTTCCAAGAACATCTTTTTGGGTAAAATCAAAATCGGTAATCCATTTATCTGAAGCATGGATTATTTTGAACTTTTTATCCACAAATACCGTTGAAACTGGTAACTGTTTTATAAGGTAATCATTAGAAGTTGTTCGGGTTTCACGCAACATACGACCGTAATTTCTTACTAAAGTAATGTGATTTTCCATCATTTGTCAATGATTGTTGTGAACTAGTCCAAACTCGTTGTGTGACTCCAATTTTACATGGGATACAGGATAAAATAACTCAAAAAGAAAGTAAATTCCTACTAAAATTTAATATTTTGTGAAATTTGGTTGATTAAATCAAAAAAAAGAAAAGGCCCACAGCAGAAGAAATACGTGGGCTAATCGATAAACATCATGAAAATTTAACAGTACTGGGTACTAAAACACTATAATCTCCTCCATTTCTGATTACATCTCTTACAATTGATGAACTAATAAAGGATTTATCGGAAGCGGTAAGTAGAAAAACTGTCTCAATTTCTGAAAGCTTCCTGTTGGTATGTGCAATAGCTTTTTCAAACTCAAAATCTCCGGGGTTTCGCAGTCCGCGAAGAATATATGTCGCATTTACTTTCTTACAAAAATCTATTGTCAGGCCTTCATACGTCATAATTTTGACTTTTGGTTCGTCTTTAAAAGCTTCTGAAATAAACCTCATCCGTTCTTCCAGAGAAAACATATATTTTTTTTCAGCATTTATTCCAATAGCAATAATTAGTTCATCGAATAGGCATATTCCCCTTTCAATAATATCGGAGTGGCCCAAGGTTATCGGATCAAAAGAACCGGGAAAAATAGCGCGCTTCATTAGGATTCTTGGTTTAGAAGTTAAATTTACTCAATTTACTTTAATGCTTCATTTATGGCATTTTCAAATAGCTCTGGCAAACCTATACCTGCTTTACCTGCCTGTTGTGGTAAGATACTCTCCTCGGTTAAGCCCGGAATTGTATTCATCTCTAACATGTAAGGTTCGTTGCCTATAAAAATAAATTCGCTTCTTGAGAAACCATTCATTTTTAAAATATTATAAGCCTTTTTTGCCTGATGCCTTACGTTATCTTCCTGAGTTTTGGTTAAACGGGCAGGAGTAATTTCCTTTGATTTACCCTCATATTTTGCTTCATAATCAAAAAAGTCATTATCCGTAACAATCTCTGTTAAGGGTAAAACCATTGTTTTACCTTTAAAAGTTATGACGCCAACAGAAACTTCAATACCGTTGAGAAAAGATTCAATAATAATCTCATCGTCCTCCAGAAATGCCTTGTCAATTGCTACTTGTAAATCTTTTTTCTCATAAACTTTGGTGATTCCAAAACTACTTCCAGCTTTATTTGCTTTTACAAAGCAAGGAAGACCAACCTTTTCTACAATGGCCGGATGATCAATAGTGTCGCCCAAATTCAGATAGTAAGAATTTGCTACCTTAATGCCATAAGGTTTAAGTGTACTTAGTAAATCTCTTTTATTAAATGTCAGGGCCGCCTGATAATGACCACATGAAGTTTGAGGAATTTCTAAAAGTGCAAAATAGGCCTGCATCAATCCGTCTTCCCCTGGAGAACCATGGATTGCATTAAATACGCAATCAAATCGGAGAATGCTATTCTGAATCTTTATCGAAAAATCGTGCCTGTTTACGATTGTTTCATTTTCGTCAGTATCCAGGTAAACCCATTTTTCGTTGGAGATTATAATGCGATATGAATTAAATTTTTCCTTATCTAAATATTTATATACCACATTACCACTCTTTATAGAGATCTTATATTCACTGGAATAGCCCCCCATGATAATGGCAATATTCTTTTTCATGTAATCTTATATATATGAGCTCTTAACCAATTTAGACAAATATCACGATTTTAACGTAAATAAAAAATGATAGGGTTTCCTATATTTGTGTCATATTTAAAAAAAGCAATGAAGAATTTTTGGAATTTTCTTAGAAGTAAAGTTTTTCTATACAATATAGGGCTAGCTTTTTTAGTGATAGTAATTTTATCCGTATTTGCCTTACAATGGTTAAAAAAATCAACAAACCATGGAGAATTTGTTGAAGTTCCGGATTTATCAAAGTTATCTGTTATGGAGATGAGAAGTACAATAGAGGATGCGAATTTGCGATATGAAGTATTGGATTCAGCCAATTTTAATCCTGAATATCCCAGGTTTTCTATAATTGAACAGGATCCTCCTGCGGGGAATAAGGTAAAAGAAAATAGAAAAATATACATTACTGTTAATCCTTCAGGTTATAAAAAAGTAACAGTACCAAATATTATTCAGGTTACTCAACGTAATGCAGGGTCAATGCTCCGGGCTGTAGGTTTAGATGTTGAGCGTGTTACCTATATTGATGAGTTGGGTAAGGATATGGTATACTATATTAGGCATAAGGGAAAGACTATAAATCCTGGCGACAAAATTCCAAAAACTTCAAAAATTGAACTCGTCTGCGGAAATGGAACAATAACTGGCCGGGCGCAGGTCAAAGCCAATTCGGAATAAGAAATGGCACTTGACAATACTTCAGATCCTGAAAAGGATGAGCTATACGAGCATTATAATTTCGTTGCTTCGAAAGGGCAGGAACCCTTGCGTGTAGATAAGTTTTTAATGAATTTTATTGAAAATGCAACTCGGAATAAAATTCAATTAGCTGCAAAGGAAGGCCATATTTGGGTTAACGAATCTATTGTAAAACAAAACTACAAAGTAAAAGCAGGGGATGAGGTTAAAGTGTTTTTCGAACACCCACCTTATGAGTTTTTGTTATCGCCTGAAGATATCCCTTTGAATATCGTCTATGAAGATGAAAGCCTTCTGGTTGTAAACAAACCTGCCGGAATGGTAGTACATCCCGGGCATGGTAATTATTCTGGCACATTAATTAATGCCTTATTACATCACATAAAAGGCTTACCTGTAAATTCTGACGAAAGGCCAGGTCTGGTTCATCGCATCGACAAAGATACTTCAGGATTATTGGTAATTGCCAAAACAGAAATGGCCATGACTCATTTGGCGAAACAATTTTTTGATAAAACCAGCGAGAGAGAATATGTGGCATTGGTTTGGGGAAATATAGATGCGGACGAAGGCACCATCGAAGGGCATATTGACCGTAATCCAAAAAACCGACTTCAAATGCAAGTTTTTCCTGAGGGTGATAAGGGAAAAGCTGCAATTACACATTATAAAGTTTTAGAAAGGGTATCTTGTGTCTGGCATATTCCGGGCACTTCTCATGGAGGGGTTCCCGAGTGGTCAAAGGGAACAGACTGTAAATCTGTCGGCCAAGCCTTCGAAGGTTCAAATCCTTCCCCCTCCACCACCCCTTTTGTTTATGTGGTGAGAGAAATATCCAGAGCGGGAATAGCTCAATTGGTAGAGCATCAGCCTTCCAAGCTGAGGGTTGCGAGTTCGAGTCTCGTTTCCCGCTCCATTTTGTTAGTACCTTGGGAATTTCTTCGAAGTCCCGGCTTATTTCGTGATTTTTAGAAAGGACTTTATCAAGGTACGTATCCCGTTTATCGGGGTTATTTCTTATACAGGGATAGAGTTGCCCACGTAGCTCAGTTGGTAGAGCGCATCCTTGGTAAGGATGAGGTCACCGGTTCAAATCCGGTCGTGGGCTCCAATCCGGTATGAGTTGCTTTCAGTAAAGAATATTTTTTAACGGCCTGAGGAGACAAGAAGATGTCAAAGGAAAAATTTGAAAGGACTAAGCCGCATGTCAACGTTGGGACTATTGGTCATATAGATCATGGCAAAACTACCTTGACCGCTGCGATTACTCGTGTCTTATCTTTAAAAGGTCAGGCTGAATTTACTGACTTCAGCGATATTGACAAGGCACCGGAAGAAAAAGAGCGGGGGATTACTATAGCCACTGCGCATGTTGAGTATGAGACGGAAAAGCGTCATTATGCCCATGTGGACTGTCCAGGGCATGCCGATTATATTAAAAATATGATTACCGGTGCTGCTCAGATGGATGGTGCTATCCTTGTCGTAGCCGCTACTGATGGAGCTATGCCGCAGACCAGAGAACATATCTTGCTTGCACGCCAGGTCGGTGTTCCTGCCATGGTTGTGTTTCTGAATAAATGCGATATGGTGGATGACGAGGAACTTATTGAATTAGTGGATATGGAATTACGTGAACTGCTAGATAAGTATGAGTTTCCCGGGGATGATATCCCGTTTGTTCAAGGTTCAGCACTGCTGGCGCTTGAGAATCCTGAAGATGAGGCTGCATCAAAGTGTATCTGGGAGTTGATGGATGCCATTGATTCTTATATTCCTGAGCCAAAACGTGATATCGATCAACCATTCCTTATGCCGGTAGAGGATGTCTTCTCCATCTCAGGACGTGGCACAGTTGCAACCGGTCGAGTGGAGCGTGGTGTTGTTCATGTTGGTGATGAGGTTGAGATTGTTGGAATTAAAGAAACCCAGAAGACTACTTGTACCGGCGTTGAGATGTTTCGTAAGCTTCTTGATGAAGGACAGGCTGGTGATAATATAGGCGCACTGCTTCGTGGCATAAAACGTGAAGAGATTGAACGTGGCCAGGTTCTAGCTGCTCCTAAGTCCATTATGCCTCATACTAAATTTAAGGCGGAATGCTATATTCTAGGGAAAGATGAGGGTGGTCGGCATACTCCGTTCTTTAATGGATATCGGCCGCAGTTCTACTTTAGAACTACTGATGTTAGTGGTGTGGTGACTTTGGCCGAAGGCGTTGAGATGGT
>RCNE010001962.1_pt1 | contig 11155 bp, 10 predicted proteins | sample 2041361 | NCBI WGS metagenome assembly RCNE01 (sample SAMN09708229, study PRJNA481090) | Marine sediment metagenome, whole genome shotgun sequencing project.
AAAGGAGATAGTGATGCAGGTGCACGCGCCAAGCGCTCCCAGCAGCATCTCGTACGGATTGGGACCCGTGTCGGTTCCGTCGAGTTCCAGCGGTTCGTCGGCAGTCCAGATGTGCCGACCGTTCCGGAGTTCGACAGCTGCGCCAGTGGTGAGATCTGCGGTTATTGATGTCATCTCGTCACCGTAGTCGAGTCAAGAAATCTGCCTGGATAGCTAGCTTTTCGTCTCCCGACACGGCAGTATGTGACAGCTGTGTAACAATTGTTACGGTGTCATCACGCTCGGACTCCGGCAAGTTGCACGCCACCCCGCCTTATATGCAGTTGACCTCACTCCACCTCCGCTTTGCTCTCGCGTGCGCAACAGCCCTAGTCGCCATGGCGATTATGGCTCAGCCGACCCTCGCCGCAGACGCTGAACCAGCAACAACGCTCGGTACAGCAGAGGAATCGCCGATTGCCGTTCCCTTCGTCGGCACGTACGAAGTGTGGTGCACCGACCGAAATCCCGCACCGGGTGAACGATGCAGTCGACACCATGGTTCTCCAGCCATCGACCTCGGGATGGATGTCGGCACACCAATTCACGCTGCTGGCTCAGGAGTGGTCATCGAGACCGAAACCAGCTGCGGGCCCGGTTATTGCCGTGGAGGTGCTGGCAACTTCATCTCCATCGGCCACGCCAACGGCACGTTCTCTCGATACCTGCATCTCACCGAAGTCGCAGTCGAAGCTGGAGACCACGTCGTGGTCGGACAGCAGATTGGTACCTCGGGAATCTCCGGACAGTCGAGTTCTGCGCACCTCCACTACGACGAGCACTTTCCCGCAGGCACACGCACACCGATGGGTCCATGGATTGGGTGTGTGAACGGTGAGCAGGTTCGTTACCCCGACGCCTTTGGCCAGTCAGACTGGAACGACGTGCCCTACGGCTCGCTCGTCGTCAACGACGGCTTTGGTTGCCTCGACGGCGTCGACGTAAGCAACATTGCGCGCCCGGTGGTGCTGAGCGGTAGTGAACACTTCGGCGTTGTGGCTCCAACCAACGACCCACGAGCAGAATTCTCCGTGAGCGTCGCTCATCAAGATGCGGATGCGCCGATCATCCAGACGCTACGTGGCACAGCGTTGGCAATGTTCGACGCCCCATCTGCACCTGTCGCCATTCGGATCCGTGAGCTCGTCGACGGCGTTTGGCAAGAATGGTCTGACCCTGTGGCGTACGCATCGGCCGAGAGCGGTGGCGCCGAACAGATCGAGTGCGGCGGGCTCTACGCAACGACGAACTCTGGCGTCGGGACACCCACCGTCGATGTGATGGTCGGAACAGAGGCCGATGACATCCTCAATGGTCGCGGCGGCAATGACCTCATCTGTGGTCTGGGCGGCGACGACACCATCACGGCCGGACCGGGCCGGGACATGGTGTGGGGTGGCGACGGGTCCGACGAGATCAGCGGCGGGCGTGGCGCAGACATGATCTGGGCCGAAGAAGGCAATGACCTCGTTCGTGGCGGCGACGGCCCCGACACGATTCGCGGCGGAACGGGCGACGACCACCTCATGGGAACTGCTGGAAACGATCACGTGGAGGGCGGTGCCGGAACCGACACCCTCATCGGAGGTATCGGGCACGACCGACTCCTCGGCGGTCTCGGCGACGACCAGATCGATGGGCGCAACGGACGCGACTACGCAGGCGGCGGTCAAGGTGACGATTCACTCTTTGGCGGAAATGGCCGAGATCGACTTGTCGGCGCCGGCGGCACGGATGATTTCAATGGAGGCGACGGCGACGACCGCTGCGCCCCAGACCCGATCGGGCTCGATGAGTCCCTCGAAGGATGCGAACGATGAAAAACCCCACCGCCGTGAAGCTGGCGTGTCTCGCCATCGGCTCAGCTCTGGCGCTCCTACTTGTCTTTGTCCTCACGGTGTCACCCGTGGGGGCGCGTACAAGCAGCTACGTGCCGGCGATTGACACATTCAATCGAGCACAGGTCGCGAGCACATACCGGACTGCTGTCAGCAGCAACCTTGGCCTCAACTCGGGATGGACCGGATCTGCGTCGGACTGCAGGGCAGGCGCAGCGAGCGATTCGTACGACGCCGCCACGATCGAGTCGATTAACTGGTTCCGTCGGATGTCGGGCCTCGCCGTCGTCACCGAGGACTCGGGTGCAAGCCAGGAAGCGCAACAAACCGCGTTGATGATGCATGCCCAGAACAACCTTTCGCACTACCCGACAACATCCTGGCGATGCCACACCAAGGCGGGCGCCAAAACAGCTGCGGAAAGTAATCTGACACTTGGTGTCGTCGGCCCCCGGGGTGTCATCGGCCAGATCGAAGATCCCGGTGCAGGAAACGAAGCCCTGGGTCACCGGCGCTGGTTGCTCTTTCCCGAACTCGAATCGGTTGGCGTGGCCAATACGAATCGAGCGAGCGTCGTTCGAGTATTGGGCGAATTCGGTGATCGCACCAGTCGCACGAATTGGGTCTCCTGGCCACCTCCCGGATACGTGCCCGATGAGACGGTCTTTGACCGCTGGTCGATCTCATACGCCGGCACCGGCGCTGTGGACTTCTCCCGTTCAGCCGTCCGGGTGCTGGAGAACGGACGAGCAGCCTCGGTACGAGTTCTCCCCTTGAGCAATGGCTTTGGTGATCCAACGCTGGCCTGGGAAGTCAAAGGAATCAATCCAGAGGCTGCGGGCGACATGACCTACACCATCGAGGTTTCTAACATCGTCCTCAACGGCCGATCGACCAGCCACACGTATACGTTCACGAGTTTCGACGTCGATGCGGCCGCGACAATTTCGACGCCGACATGCAACGGGCGTCCCGCAACAATCTTGGGCACGAGCGGTAATGACAATCTCCGCGGAACCGACGGTCCCGACGTGATTGTGGCTCTTGGTGGCAACGACACGATCGACGGCCTCGCCGGCAATGACATCATCTGCGGCGGTGGCGGAGATGATGTCATTCGAGCCGGGTGGGGCAACGACGTCGTCCTCGCCGGCGCTGGCCGCGATGTCATTCGCGGGAGTCGCGGAAACGACGCTCTTTATGGCCAGTCGGGCCGCGACGATATTCGAGGTGGAACCGGTGCCGACACATTGGTGGGCGGTGACCACCTCGACATAATGCTGGGGGGCACCGGCAATGATGTTTGTTGGGGTCGCGCCGTTGGGCAGCTACAAGCAACCAGCGACAGACGAAGGTGTGAGCGCGGGCGTTAACGACCCGACAGGAAGTACCACCACACGACTGCGGCGATGAGTCCGAGTCCGATGGCGACCTTCAAGAACCCCTTCACTGCGCCCCAGACGGCCCCTGCGACTGCGAGAAGCCCGATGATGATGATCACCGCCGTGAGTCCTGGATTGCTCGATGCAGCCCCGACAAGCGAATCAGGAATCTGATCAGCGATGTCTGGACGAAGATCTTGAATCACTTCTTCGGGGATTTGGTCGCGGACGCCATCGAGGATTTCCTGCCGAATGTCGGGAGGAAGCGCATCGATGACATCCTGAGGAAGATCACCTACGTCTGTCGATTCGTCTGCCTGTGCGTTCTGCGGCATGATTGTAGTTTCGCACCCTTGACGCCCCAGCGGGTGCCACCCTCCGTATTGCTTTCATGACCTCACGCCTGCCTGTCGGCCTTCCCAGTAGCTACGGCTCCTCATCTCGTGGGCCGCGTCGCGGCTCAGATCTGCCGATCGGCCAACTCGCGATCGTTGGCACCGTCTTGGCTGTGTTGTTGGTCTTATTCATCATCGGCTCCACCGGTGAGAGCGACTCAGCCGATGCTGAAGAGAACCGCACCAACCTGACAGAGATCGTCAAACCAGCGCTCACGAGAGCGGGTTACGGAGACGTGATCGTTGCTTCCGACGGGAGAACCGTGACCCTGTCAGGCGAACTTGCGACTCGAACCGACGTGATCGCCGCAGACGCTGTCGTGAAATCGATCGCCGAGGTGGCTTTCGTCGTCAACAACTTGAGCTACCCGGGCGAGATCGAAGGCGATCTTCCTACACCGGATTCCCCCACTGGAGATCGAATAGAGACGGCAACCGCTGGCGCAAGCAACGCCAGCTTGTTGCTCCAATCTCGATTTTCGTCAGCGGCCGCCCGTGATCCGATCGCGTTCCAGACCGGCAGTCCTGACCTGACGCCAGAGTCGACGTCAACAATTCAGCTCATTGCTCAGCTAATGGTCGACAATCCCACCACCCGGGTCGAGATCGGCGGTCATACCGACTCCGACGGCGACCCTGAGTCGAATGAGACCTTGTCAAAGACGCGCGCCGAGGCTGTTCTGAATGCACTTGTCGCAGCGGGCGTCGACGCAGACCGACTTGTCGCAGTCGGGTATGGAGACAGCCTCCCGGTCGCAACAAACGAAACCGGTGAAGGCAAAGCGCAGAATCGACGAATCGAATTCCTGCTCCTTCTCTGACTAGCTCGACGCGCGAGCTCCCTCAGCAGAGATCTTTCGTCTTGCTGGTCGGCCCGTTCTTCTTGACCGACTTGATGCCGTTCTCTCGTGACTTCTCAGCCTCGTACATCTCGCTCTTGCCGATGATCTGATTATTAGCCGCCTTCAGCACGAAGAACGGCTTCTTGTTCTTGGCAACCTTGCGTTCAAAACGACCGTCGTCGGCGGCGTTCTTCATGACCGAAGCGACCCCCTTCTTGGCGGATGCTTTCGAGGTGTATTTCTGACTCGTCAGAATCACCTCGCCATTCCCAGCCTTCAGGTTGAACATGAACGATCCGTTTCGCATCGTCTTGATCTCGTAGGCACCCATGTCTGTTCTCCTTCATCAGCCGCCGTGAACACGAGACGCTAGTTGGTTTAGAAGGCGAGAGCGGTCTCTCCCAGGCTTCGCTATTACACGTCGGGACTGTCGCCCGAGATCCGACGAAGCACTCTCGGTCGCTCGTCCCTCAAAATTTGTGCACTACACCACCCCAGAGGTGGTCAAACGCACAGAGAATGGAAAAAGTAACGAGAGCGCCGCGGCGGATCTTCGCCCTGGAGGGCGAAGCCCAGGAAATACTGTTTAGCGCTCTTCGCGGAAGACGACGTGTTTGCGCACGACGGGATCGAACTTCTTCAGTTCGAGACGCTCACGAGTGTTTGTCTTGTTCTTGGTGGTCCAGTACTGGAAACCAGTGCCAGCCGTCGAACGGAGCTTGATGATGGGGCGTTTGTCGCTTGACATTAGACCTTCTCGCCTTTCCGGCGCATCTCAGCAACGACGCTCTCGATGCCACGCTTGTCAATCGTCTTGATGCCCTTGGTAGACACCGTCAACGAAATCCACTTCTTCTCAGACGGAAGGTAGTAGCGCTTCTTTTGGATGTTGATGTCCCATCGACGATTGGTCTTACGATGGGAATGCGACACGTTCTTACCGAACGAGGGCTTCTTACCAGTTACCTGACACACACGTGACATGGTGACAAACCTTTACTCTACGAAACGAATGGTGCCGAGTTCTCGTGATACTGAGAACTGGGCAGACAGACAAGGCTAGCAGCGGCCTCACTACACCACACAGGCGCGTTTCGCGTTGATTTCGCGACACCGACCGACGTCGAAGAGCGACTCCTGCGAGACTCCGGGACATGTCGCCTCTTGCCTTCCGTCTCATCGATTCTGCACTCGAAGCAACAATCGTTCCGAGCTTCACAAAGATTGGGCCGGCCCTTCGACGACGGATGTTCGACTGGACACCAATTCGATCGTCTCCGGGCCGCCGGATTGTTATCACGGGTGCGAATTCAGGACTCGGCTACGCGGGCGCCATGCTCCTCGGTAAAGCGAAAGCCGACCTCACAGTCGTCGCCCGAAGCGAATCACGGGGCCAGGCTGCGGTCGACGAAATCGCACGATCGACAGGTGCGACGGTCGAGCTCGAGATCGGCGACCTCTCCTCACTTGACTCAGTCGAGGACCTCGCTGCTCGCCTGCTCGCCAATGGACGCCCGATCGACACGCTGATTCACAACGCTGGGGCGCTGCACACCGAGAGGCAAGAGTCGGTCGATGGACTCGAGCTCACCCTCGCAACACACGTCATCGGCCCGTTCAAGCTCACGTCGATGCTTCGCGGGTTGCTTGCAGCCGGGAGCGATCCCCGAATCATTACGATGGCCTCTGGTGGTTTATACGGGCAGGGCGTCTCTCTCTCCGACCTGCAAACCACCCACGAGTACACGGGCACAAAGGCATACGCACGTGCCAAGCGGGCGCAGCTGTTACTCAACGATGTTTGGGCCGACGAACTCGAACGCGAGTCGATCAAGGTGTACACCATGCACCCAGGCTGGGCCGATACACCTGGCGTGGCCGACGCACTGCCGGGATTCGGCAGGCTTCTTGGGCCGCTCCTTCGCTCACCCGAAGACGGGGCAGACACCTTGGCGTGGCTGGCGACCGAGCCAACAAACACCCTCGGGAATGGTGGCTTCTGGCTGGATCGGCAGCGCCGTCCCGAACACCGTCTTCCCACCACAAAGAGCGCCGACCATAAGGCCGACGCTCTATGGGGGGAAGTCTCGAAGTTGGCGGGAGTGCAACTCGCTGACCCCGCCACAGGGACTAGTTGAGGCCGGTCTCTCCAAGGACAGCAATGACCTCGATCGACTCACCATTACGCAGCACGGACAACGAGATCGAGCTGCCCGGTGGGTTGTCGATGACCTGAGCTCGAAGGTCGGCTGATCCGCGGGTGGCCACGCCGTTCACACCGACCACGATGTCTCCAACCTGGAGCCCAGCTTCTGCAGCGGCGGAGCCGCTCACAACTTCACCAACCTGAGCGCCACTGGCACCGTTCGGCGGAGGGCCTGTACTCACACCAAGCAGGGCGAGCTGTGGTTCGACACCAGCGATCAGCTGATCGGCGATAATGACCGCCAGGTCGATCGAGATGGCGAACCCGACTCCGGCGCTTGATCCGGATTCGGTGAAGATGAGGTCGTTGATGCCGACCACTTCTCCATTGAGGTTGATGAGGGGGCCACCTGAGTTTCCAGGATTGATTGGGGCGTCGGTCTGGACCATCGACACACCGTTCACGATTCGGTCGACTGCGCTGATGATGCCTGCGGTCACCGTCTGATCGAACCCGAACGGGCTACCGACCGCCACCGCGATTTGTCCGACACGGACATCATCGCCATTGGCGAGGGGTGCTGCGACGAGGTTGCGGCCTGTCGGATCGACTCGCACGACCGCAACATCGGTCTCTGTATGCGATCCAACGATCGTGCCATCTGCGCTCGATCCATCGGAGAACGTCACACGGACGGATGTGTTCTCGCCAATCACGTGCGCTGCAGTAAGGATCGTTCCGTCTGTATCGATGATGACGCCGGTTCCCAGGCTTGTGCCGAGGTTGAGCTGTACCACCGATGGGCGAATGGCCTCAGCGGCGAGCGCAAACGGCTCGTCGGCCAGATCAGCAGCACGGGCGCCGGTGTCTCGGACCCGGGCCGGCTCGGTGGGAGTGGCGGTGTCTTCGACGGCAGGAAGTGCCGTGGCCGAGGCATTCGTTGTGTTCGTTGCGGCATCATTGGATTCGTCGACCGACGACGCGACCGCCCAGGAAACCAATCCAGAGGCAGCAATCGTGAACAACGCCAGAAACGCGAGTGGCCAGACTCGACGTTTCTTCGGTTCTGACGGTGTGGTTGCGGCAGGAGGCGTAGCGGCCATCGGCGTCAGGCCAAGAACTGGCGCCACCGCAACGGATGGGGCGGGCGCATGATCAGGGGTAGGCACGGGGTTGGGAGGGGACACAACGCTTGGAGTGGAGGGAAAACTTGCGGGTCGTGTCGAAGGTGGTGTCATCGAGAATGGGCTGCGCTCAGCGGCGCTGGGTGAAGATTCAGCTGAGGGCCACGGTGTCTCATCCTCGGTATTGGGGGGATTCCACATGGTTGGTCCTTCCTTGGGTGATGGCCTGTTGGCCTCGTGCACCTCCCACTCAACATCGGAAAGGTAAGGATGTTTCTAGAGGCTTCTGAACTACTTACGAGAACAACACAAGGTTCAGATGTTGTTCCCGCACATATTCTTCGATTTTTCGGCAGCGCGCTCTACTGGCCAACCGTTCGGGCCACGCACGCAGCTCCTCAGTACGCTGGGCGATGTGCAGTTCGCTCTCGACGCCGCCCGCGACCTCGTTCCATCGTCGTCGACCAACAGCTGGAGCATCACCGGCGCGCGACCAACGTTCGATCTTGGGTCGTCTGACCCGCTGAAGAGCGGGTGGTACGTCGTCAGCACCGATCTGACAAGTCGTCAGGACGACCATCTCGGACTCCCGACCGACCCGCCCATAGCGCTTCGTTTCCTTCCCGCCTCGGGGTCAGTTCCACTCGCTCGTCGACCAGTCCCGGTGATCGGTGGCCGACGGACGCGAGTCGTGCATGTCCCACCGGGGACTGCGCGCATCCAGCTCGACGTGTCGCCGTGGCTCGAGTCGGTCACCGTCGAGCGTGTTGTGCTTCGGCCGGTTCCACAAGTCGTGGCAGCCTCGCTCATGGCGAGTGATGTCGCGGCCTCCAGTATCCGCGGCAGCACAGATGGCCGCTCGGTCGTCTCGCGCCTTCGACGTGCGCAAGAAACGCGGGGCGCACGGGCTGCGATCGAAGAACTCGCAACCGCCTACGAACACCTGCAGCACCGGCGGGCCGGCGATGGAGTCGACTACCCGTCGTGGCGTATTCGGAATGCCACCGTCTTCGACGATGACATCGATCGTCTCGCGACCCGTTGCGCAGAGTTGCCGGGGGGTGGTCCGTCAATCAGTGTCGTCATGCCCGTCCATGACCCGGACCCCGAGTGGTTACAGTCAGCCATCGACTCGGTGATTGGCCAGGCGTACACAAAGTGGCAGCTGTGTGTCGTCGACGATGCCTCGACGAATCCAGCTGTCGGCGCACTCCTCGACGACTACTCGGCAATGGACACACGCATTCTCGTGCGACATCGTCAGCAGAACGGTCACATCGCCGTCGCCAGCAATGATGCGCTGGCCGTGGCGACCGGCGAGTTCGTAGCATTCATGGATCACGACGATGAGCTCGCACCATTCGCCCTCGCCGCAATCGCACTGGCGTCAGACGGTGCCGACGTCATTTACACCGACGAGGACAAGATCGACGCCACAGGCCGCCATTACGACCCACATTGCAAACCCGCCTGGAATCCAGAACTCCTCCTTGGACAGAACTACCTGTCGCACCTCACGGCCATTCGGCGCACGCTCATCGAGGAGGTCGGCGGGTTTCGTCCCGGACTCGAAGGGGCCCAAGATCACGATCTCCTGCTTCGAGCCACCCAAATGACTTCACCGGATCGCATCCGGCACGTCCCCCTCGTCGCGTATCACTGGCGTGCAGTCGCAGGTTCGACAGCCCTTCACCCAGGAGAGAAGAACTACACCGAGGCAGCGTCCATGTCGGCGCTCGAAGATCGACTCGGTCCAGAGTGGAGGGTCTCATCTGCGGGCCCGCCGACTGCGTACCGTTGCACTCCCCCGCTCGACGATTACCCGTTGGTCTCGATCTTGATTCCGACTCGAGACCGCGTCGACCTGCTGCGGCAGTGTGTCGAAAGCATCGCACGAACGACCTACCCAGCATTCGAGATACTGATCCTCGACAACGACTCGAGCGACCCAGAGACGCTTGCGTGGCTCAGTGACTTCGACAACGGTCACGACCATCGCGTCGTTGCTGCGCCTGGACCATTCAACTACTCAGCGGTCAACAACCTCGGTGCAGCCGAAGCAAAGGGCGAACTACTACTCCTCTTGAACAACGACACCGAGATCATCGAGGGCGACTGGTTGTCCGAAATGGTCCGCTGGGCGCTGCAGCCAGAGATCGGCGCCGTTGGCGCCAAGCTGCTGTATCCCGACGACACGATCCAACATGCGGGCATTGTGTTGGGTCTTGGTGGCCTTGCGGGTCACGGCCACCTGCACGAACCCGCCAACGCAAACGGGTACTTCAGCAGACTTGTCCTCTCACACGAAGTCGGTGCCGTCACAGGCGCATGTCTGCTCACGTGGCGTGCAACGTGGGACGGCCTGGGTGGTTTGGATGAGAGTCTGGCTGTCGCCTTTAATGACGTCGACTATTGCCTGCGAGTTCGTCATGAGGCTGGGCAACGAATCATCTGGACCCCTGAGGCAACGCTGTACCACCATGAGAGTGTTAGCCGAGGAGCCGAGGACGACCCGGCGAAGGTGGAGCGGTTCAACGGTGAAGTCGATCGGGTCCTCGAACGATGGTCGGGAGAACTCGCTCTCGATCCGGCGTATTCTCCCAATCTCACGCTCGAAGGCGAGTCCTTCACCCTTGCTCGACAGCCCCGTTTCGAGCCTCCCTGGGCCGAGTGAGCTGCTCAGCCGCCGAACCGATCCGCCATCACCGCCGGATAGTCGACGTCGAACACGGCAGAGAGTGCGGGGGCGGCCGCTGCACTCAGCACGGGGTAGAGCCTGGATGCGATGTCATCAGCTCGGTCGCCAACCCAGTCGACAGGAAGAAGTTGGGCGGGGATGTCGGGGAACCGAAGGCGGATTCGACGCAGATCGTGCACCAGCATCGTGCGAAGCGCGAATGAATCAAGTGCGTCCTTTGGGGGAGATGCCCCGCACAAGGGTTCATACCGTGCGACGAACTCGGCATAAACCCTTTCGATGTCTGGTGTATTAAGTCCACTGGAGAAGAAGCCGCTGCCAACAAGGTCCTCGAGGTCATCAAAGTTCGCTGACGCAATCGGAACATGCACGGACAGGTTCAGCAGCGAGCACAACTCGCGAACCTCCGACGTGGTGATCGTCGGCGAACCCATCAACCCACGTCCGAGGCGGACGAAGCCATGCCATGCGAGGTGCTCACCGAGCGTGTCGCGCTCGTCGGCGCGCAAGCTGCTGTTGTCGAGAAACACGAGCGACCACATGCCTGACCAATCAGATGGTGTGGCGTGATAGATACGACTTCCCGCTTGGGTCGACTCGCGGACCGCAAGATCGGTGAGGTGGTAGCAGCTTTGGCGACCAACTCGTTCGTTCGTGAGCCACTCCTCGGCGGCCAAGCGGTACATCGACG
>RCNE010001965.1_pt1 | contig 11141 bp, 11 predicted proteins | sample 2041361 | NCBI WGS metagenome assembly RCNE01 (sample SAMN09708229, study PRJNA481090) | Marine sediment metagenome, whole genome shotgun sequencing project.
CGTCGATGCTGCTGTACTGGCATCGGTTTCATACCGACGGTGTGCGTATCGACACAGAGACCGACGACGACAGTATTGCCGGGCATTTCCTGCACATGCTGCACGATCGGGCTCCGAAGGAGCTGCACCGCAAGTCTCTCGACACAACGCTTATCCTGTACGCCGAGCATGAATTCAACGCGTCAACGTTTGCCGCCCGGGTCATTACGGGCACGTTGTCCGACATGCACTCTGCGGTCTCCGGCGCCATCGGTGCGTTGCGCGGGCCGCTGCATGGCGGCGCCAACGAAGCCGCGATGGAGCTCATCTCGCAATATGACTCGGCCGAGGCGGCAACGGCTGGCACCCTCCAGAAGCTGGCCGACAAAGACCTGATCATGGGTTTCGGTCATCGCGTGTACACAACCTCGGACCCGCGCAACTCGGTCAACAAGAAGATGTCGAAAGCGCTCGCCGACGACGTTGGTAATACGACGCTGTATCCGGTTTCCGAAGCTGTCGAAAAAGTCATGTGGGATGAGAAAAAGCTGTTCGCAAATGCCGACTTCTTCGCCGCCAGCGTGTATCACTTCATGGGCATACCGACGTATCTGTTCACGCCGATCTTCGTTTGTTCGCGAATCACTGGGTGGGCGGCTCATGTCATGGAGCAGCGCGCCAACAACAAACTTATCCGGCCGGCCGCGGACTACGTAGGCCCGGGCTTACAGGAATGGGTCTCGATCGAGAACCGATAGGAAACGCTCATGTCAAACATTGATATTCGCTCGGCCAAGCGCGCCGACTGGGATCAGGCGCTCGTCGATATCGCTGACTATGTCTGTGATTACGAAGTAGATAGCGAGCTCGCTTTCGAAACTGCGCATTACTGCCTGATGGACACGCTGGCCTGCGGCTTCCAGGCCCTCGACTACCCCGCCTGCACGAAGCTCCTGGGACCCGTCGTGCCCGGCGCAACGCTGGCTGGCGGCGCGCGAGTGCCCGGCACCTCGTATGAGCTCGACCCGGTTCTGGCCGCGTTCAACATCGGCGCGATGAATCGCTGGCTGGACTTCAACGACACCTGGCTGGCCGCCGAGTGGGGCCATCCGTCCGATAACCTGGGCGGCATTCTCGCTGTAGCCGATTACCTGAGTCGCCAGGCGCGCGCCGCGGGCAAAGAGCCGCTGACGATGAAAGATGTGCTGGCTGCAGCCATCAAGGCCCATGAGATTCAGGGCGTGCTGGCGCTCGAGAACAGTTTCAACCGCGTCGGACTGGACCACGTGCTGCTGGTTCGTGTTGCTTCGACCGCTGTCGTAGCGCGCATGCTTGGCGGGGATCGGGATACCGTCCTGAACGCCGTGTCCAATGCCTGGGTCGACGGCTGCTCATTACGGACGTACCGGCATGCGCCAAATACCGGTTCTCGCAAGAGCTGGGCCGCCGGCGATGCGACCAGTCGTGCCGTGCGCCTGGCGCTCATTGCGATGACCGGCGAGATGGGCTATCCGTCGGCGCTGTCTGCCAAGACCTGGGGCTACTATGACGTGCTCTTCAAGGGCAACGAGTTCAAGTTCCAGCGGCCCTACGGCAGTTACGTCATGGAGAATATCCTGTTCAAGATCTCCTACCCGGCCGAGTTCCATTCGCAGACCGCGGTTGAAGCCGGCATGACGTTGCATGCTCTCGTCAAGGATCGTATCGACGAGGTCGAAAAGATTGTCATCGAGACGCAGGAAGCGGGCGTTCGCATCATCGACAAGACGGGCCCGCTCGACAATCCGGCCGATCGCGACCATTGCATCCAGTACATGGTGGCGGTGCCGCTGATCTTTGGGCGCCTGACGGCCGCCGACTACGAAGACGCCATCGCCACGGATCCGCGCATTGATGAGCTGCGCGGCAAGATGACCGTGACCGAAAACCCGCAGTACACCAAGGACTATTTCGACCCCGAGCTGCGCTACATCGGCAATGCGGTACAGGTTTTCTTCAAGGACGGCAGCAGCACCGACCGTATCGAGGTCCACTTCCCGATCGGTCATCGCGAGCGCCGCGAAGAGGGCATCCCGGTGTTGAAACAAAAGTTCGTAGACAGCGTCTCACCGAAGCTCGCGGCCAAACAGTGGGCCGAGCTCAACGTGTTGTGCAGTGATCGCGAAAAACTCGAGGCAACCCCGGTTGACGATTTCATGGCGCTGCTTGTTGCGTAAGGTCGGGTTAGAATCGGCCGGGCACTTACGAGGCGGCCGGATCACCGCGGCGCTTTGATCCGAACTGGCGCGGAGGGGCGCGAATGAGCGTGCGCGCAGCAGACATTGAAACCGCGCTGGCGGGCCTGGAGCAGGCGTTTCCCGAAGGCGCGGCCGATAAGTTGGCGGCGCTGCTCGCCGAGCTCGAACGATGGAACAGCCGCGTCAACCTGACCGCCATCCGCAAGCCGCGAGAAATGATTTCCGCACACCTGCTGGACAGCCTTGTGGCGCGACCACTATTACAGGGCGATACGGTGCTGGACGTCGGAACGGGCGCCGGGTTCCCGGGGCTGCCGTTAGCTATTGCCGAGCCGGCGCGGGAGTTCACGCTGCTCGACAGCAATAATAAGAAGATTATGTTCGTGCAGCACGCGGCCGGACTGCTCGGCCTGGACAACGTCGTAGCGGTCAAAGGCAGGGGCGAGGACTATGCACCCGGCCGGCGCTTTGATACGGTGATTGCACGGGCGCTGGCCGCTTTGCCGCGTCTCGTCGAAATCGCAGGGCATCACGTTGGAGAGGGCGGGGTGTTTGTAGCGCTGAAAGGGCGCTACCCGGCAGAAGAACTCGAACAAATGAGCAGTACACCGTGGTGTCACGTCGTAACGGAACTCGAGGTGCCGGGGCTGCAGCAGGGCTCACGGCACGCGGTGCTGTTGCGGCGCAAGTGATCCTCAGGAACCGACCAGGCTGAATACATGACGCGAATTATTGCAGTGGCAAACCAGAAGGGCGGAGTGGGCAAGACCACCACCTGCGTCAACCTGGCTGCGTCGCTTGCCGCCACGCAGCGGCGGGTGCTGCTCGTTGATATTGATCCGCAGGGTAACGCCACGATGGGCTGTGGCATCAACAAGATGGAAATCGAGAATTCCACCTGCGACGTGCTGCTCGGTGACGCAACCGCTGCGGATACCATCGTTTCGGCGCCAGAAGGTGGCTTTGCCGTGCTGCCCGGTAATGAGAGCCTGACGCTGGCGGAAGTCACCCTGCTGCAGGAAATCGGTCGCGAGATGAAGCTCAAAAAGGCGCTGGTGCCGGTGGCCGGACTGTATGACTTCATCCTGATCGACTGCCCGCCGTCCATTAACATGTTGACGATCAATGCATTGACGGCTGCGGACGGCGTGCTGATCCCGATGCAATGTGAGTACTACGCACTGGAGGGCCTGAGTTCCCTGCTCAACACGATTGAACAGGTGCGTGAGTCGGTCAACCCGGATCTCGAGATGTACGGCATCCTGAGAACTATGTTCGACCCGCGGGTGAACCTGTCAAACGAGGTGTCGATGCAGCTTATCGAGCACTTTGATCGCAAGGTCTTCCGGACCATCGTGCCGCGCAACATCCGCCTCGCCGAGGCCCCCAGCTTCGGTCGACCCGTGTTACTGCACGACCGTTCGTCGCGCGGCGCTATCGCCTATCTCGCATTGGCTGGCGAGGTGCTGCGTCGCGAAGACGCGCGTGTGGCTGAAGCCGTTTAGGAACATCGAATGAACGCAAAGAAGAAACACCTGGGCCGCGGGCTCGATGCATTGCTCAGCAAGCCGGCAGCACGCCCTGACTCCGGGGACGGCGGCAAGGACATGCTCAAACAGATCCCGGTCGAGCTCCTGCAGCGCGGCCAGTACCAGCCGCGCGTCGACATGCGGCAGGACTCGCTGGAGGAGCTGGCGAACTCGATCAAGGCGCAGGGCGTCGTGCAGCCGATTGTCGCCAGGCCGATCGCGAAGACCGGTGGCACGCAGCGCTACGAAATCGTCGCGGGCGAGCGCCGCTGGCGCGCGGCGCAGCTTGCCGGGCTTGCCGAAATTCCCGCCGTTATTCGCGACGTGCCCGATGAGTCGGCCATCGCCATAGCGCTTATCGAGAACATCCAGCGCGAGAACCTGAACCCGCTCGAGGAAGCGCGGGCGCTGGATCGGCTCATCCGGGAGTTTGACCTGACGCACGCCGAGGCGGCGTCTGCCGTCGGCCGGTCGCGGGCGTCCGTCAGTAACCTGCTCCGGCTGCAGGACCTGTCTGACAAGGTGAAACCGCTGTTGGAGGAGCGCCAGCTCGAAATGGGCCACGCCCGGGCGTTGTTATCGATTGCCGATGCCAGGCAGCAGTACGACGCCGCGCGCCAGGTCGTCAGAAAGGGGCTTTCCGTCAGGGAAACCGAGAAACTGGTCAAACATATGCTGGCTGGTCCCAAGGCCGTGACCCCGGCCAAGGCCGCTCCCGTCGATGGGGACATCCGTCGCCTCGAGATCGAAGTATCGGAAAAGCTCGGCGCAAAGGTCCATGTAGATCATACAAAAAAGGGCGCTGGCAAGCTGGTAATCAGCTACAACAGCCTCGACGAACTGGATGGAATTCTGAAGCACATCCGCTAGGAACAGCGGGCTTATCGCGCAATTGCCCCGTAGTTCTGAGGTTCCGCTGGTTCAATAAATCTGAATGCCCCCAGGCCCCTGAAAAACCGCGTCTTTAGCGGGGTTTCGTGTTGCCATGCCGAGGGGGTCAAACTATAATGCGCACGCGATTTACAGGCCCGCCTGGAAAGACCAAAACCTCAAGCGCCACCAGCCGCCGGTCAGCCCGACGGACGTGGCGTTTTTAGTGCCGGAGGCATACGACATCAAATCCGTGATGCTGAAGGTGCTGGTGGTACAGGTTGGCGTTGGGGCGGTCCTGGCCGTGGTCCTCTGGGGCTTTTTTGGGGACGTAGCTGGATACTCTGCAGCGCTGGGAGGCCTGGTTTGCGTCATCCCGAATGCTTTTCTGGCACTACGGCTGGCACTACCGCGCCGGGATCCGGGGGCAACGGCCCTGGTCCGGGCGGCCTACATCGGCGAATTTGGAAAGCTGGCGTTGACCGTGCTTTTGTTTGTACTGGTCTTTACGCTGGTTAAGCCGCTCTCGGCGGCAGCGTTGTTTGCAGCATTTATTGCGACGCAGATGGTGACCTTGACGGGTCTCCTGATGGGCCGCAAACAGGAATAGGATAGCGAGAACAGCAATGGCAGGCGAAGGCGGACACGGCGAAAAAACGTCGAGCGAGTATATTTCCCATCATCTCCAGAACCTGCAGGTCTGCAAGACTGACAGCGGGGATTGGGTGTGGAACCAGTGCGCCGGTAACCCCATGGCCATCAACGTCGACTCGATGTTCTGGTCGGTGCTGCTCGGCCTCGTCTTCATCGTGCTGTTCCGCAGCGTCGCAAAGAAGTCATCGGCCGGCAAACCCAGCAAGTTCCAGGCCTTCGTGGAGATTATCGTCGAGTTTGTTGACGGCAGCGTCAAAGATACTTTCCATGGCACGAGTCGTCTGATCGCGCCCCTGGGTCTCACGATCTTCGTGTGGGTGTTCCTGATGAACCTCATGGACCTGGTTCCCGTTGACTGGATTCCTTTAGCCGCCGAATCCGTCGGCATACCGTATATGAAGGTCGTGCCAACGACAGACGTCAACGTCACTTTCGGTATGTCGATCGCCGTTTTCTTCCTGATTATCTTCTACACGATCAAGACCAAGGGCGTTACGGGCTTCATTGCTGAGCTGACGCTGCACCCGATCGCGCCGCCAACAAAAGGTCTCGGCCTGATCGCCGCCCCGGTGATCATCGCGTTCAACTTCATTCTGGAAAGCGTAGCGCTGCTGGCCAAGCCGGTATCGTTGTCGCTGCGACTGTTCGGCAACATGTTTGCCGGCGAACTCATTTTTATCCTGATCGCGTTGCTCGGTGTCTACCAGCTGCCACTGCACTTTGGGTGGGCTGTTTTTCATATCCTGATCGTGACGCTGCAGGCCTTTATTTTCATGATGCTGACCATCGTTTACTTAAGTCTCGCATCGGAAAAGCATTAATTTAACTGGAACCTCCTTAGGAGAAACTGATGGAAACTGTTATTGGCATGACGGCCATTGCTGTCGCACTTTTGATTGGCCTCGGCGCCCTCGGCGTTGGCATTGGAATGGGCCTTCTGGGTGGCCGTTTTCTCGAAGGTGCTGCACGTCAGCCTGAACTCGCGCCGATGCTGCAGACGAAGATGTTTATCGTCGTCGCACTGCTCGACGCCGTTGCGATGATTGGTGTTGGTATCGCGCTGTTCTTCGCCTTCGCAAACCCGTTCATTGGTCAGCTGCAGACAGCAACTGGCGGCTAAGTCTTACGACTGAGAGAGAAAGCGTCACGAGCGAAGCCAGGACGAAGCCAACGCCGGAAGCGCTGTTTACACACCAGTAAATGAGCATTTCGACGATGGGTTTAACGAAGTCTGAGCAAGCGCAGTAGCTTTATCTAACTGGAGCAGATGTGGATATTAATATGACCTTGTTGGGCCAGTCGATCGCGATGATCGTATTTGTCTGGTTCTGCATGAAGTTCATTTGGCCACCGCTGATGGCGGCACTGGAAGAGCGTCAGGCGCAGATCGAAGAAGGTCTTGCCGCTGCTGACAAGGGGCAGGAGTCCCTGGTACGTGCTGCTGCCGAAGCCGACGACATCATTGCGGAAGCGCGCAAGCAGGCAACGGGCATTCTCGACCAGGCGCATGCTCGCGCCAACGAGATTGTTGCCGACGGCAAAACTGACGGCACTAAAGAGCGCGAGCGTCAGCTTACCGCCGCCAAGGCGGAGATCGAGCAGGAAGCAAACCGTGCGCGTGAAGAACTGCGTGGCCAGGTTTCGGCTATTGCGATTGCAAGCGCCGAGAAGATCCTGAGTCGCGAGATCGACGGCAAAGCACACGAAGACATCCTGGGCCGGCTTGCCCAAGAACTTTAATAAGCGCTAGAACAAGAACAGGACGCGGAGGCAAAAGTGGCCGACAACAACACAGTAGCGAGACCTTACGCACAGGCGATCTTCGAGATTGCTGATGCCGCGGGCGCGCTTTCGGGGTGGTCGGAGTCTCTCGGCGTTGCCGGGCAGTTGCTCGGCGACCGCGAGCTTGTCGATTATCTCGGCGACCCTGCGTTCAGCGACGAGCAGCGGCTCGAGTTCCTGGGCGGTCTGTTCGAGAAAGCGGGCAGCGCGAAGCTTGCCGGCGGTGACAAGAAAGGCACCAACTTCCTGAAGCTGCTGATCGAGAACGGTCGCATTGCGGTATTGCCCGAAATAGCAGAGCACTTCGACGCATTGAAGGCGAAAGTCGAGAACACCGTAGACGCCGTGGTTACCTCCGCGGCAGCACTGAGTGACACGCAGCTCGGCCAGGTGGCTGATTCGCTCAGGAAGCGACTCGGCCGTGAAGTACGAATTACGACAGAAATAGACGAGACGCTCATCGGCGGTGCAGTCATACGCGCCGGTGATGTTGTCATTGATGGGTCACTGCGTGCCAGGCTCGAAGGCCTCGCGACCGCACTGACCAAATAAAGAGGAAAACGAAATGGCACTCAAAGCTTCTGAAATCAGCACGCTGATTAAAGAGCGCATCGAGAACTTCGAGGCATCCGCGGAAGCGCGGGACGTCGGCACCGTAATTGCGGTCACCGATGGCATCGTTCGCATCTACGGCCTGGCCGACGCACGCTACGGCGAAATGCTCGAGTTCCCGCAGAACACCTTCGGCATGGCGTTGAACCTCGAGCAGGATTCGGTCGGCGCGGTTATCCTTGGCGACTATAAGCATATTTCAGAGGGCGACACCGTCAAGACGACGGGCCGCATTCTCGAGGTGCCAATTGGCGACGCCCTGCTGGGTCGCGTCGTTGACTCGCTGGGTAATCCGATCGACGGCAAAGGCCCCATCGATACGACATTGACTGCGCCGATCGAAAAAGTCGCGCCCGGCGTAATTGAGCGCCAGTCAGTGAGTCAGCCGGTACAGACGGGCCTCAAGTCGATCGATGCGATGGTGCCCATCGGCCGCGGTCAGCGCGAACTGATCATCGGTGACCGCCAGACCGGCAAGACGGCTGTTGCCGTCGACACCATCATTAATCAACGCGGTAGCGGCATTAAGTGTATCTACGTCGCTATCGGCCAGAAAGCGTCATCGGTGGCAGGCGTGGTTCGCAAGCTCGAAGAAGAAGGCGCTCTGGACCACACGATCATCGTTGCGGCGACCGCTGCGGACAGCCCTGCAATGCAGTACATCGCGCCGTACGCGGGTGCATCGATGGGTGAGTACTTCCTCGATAAGGGCGAAGACGCACTGATTATTTTCGACGACCTGACCAAGCAAGCCTGGGCGTATCGCCAGGTATCGCTGTTGCTGCGACGTCCGCCGGGTCGTGAGGCCTACCCCGGCGACGTTTTCTACCTGCACTCGCGCCTGTTAGAGCGCGCATCGCGCGTCAACGCGGCGCATGTGGAAAAGGTGTCGGGCGGCAAGGTGAAGGGCAAAACGGGCTCGATGACGGCGCTGCCGATCATTGAGACACAGGCGGGCGACGTATCCGCTTTCGTACCAACCAACGTGATCTCCATTACAGACGGCCAGATCTTCCTCGAGACCGACCTCTTCAACGCGGGTATCCGCCCGGCCATCAACGCAGGCCTGTCGGTATCGCGTGTGGGTGGCGCGGCACAGACCAAGATCATCAAGAAGCTCGGCGGCGGTGTACGGCTCGCGCTGGCCCAGTATCGTGAGCTGGCGGCGTTCGCGCAGTTTGCGTCCGACCTCGACGCGGCAACGCGCGCGCAGCTGGAGCGCGGCGAACGCGTGACCGAGCTCATGAAACAAAAGCAGTACTCGCCGTTGTCGGTCGCAGAAATGGCGCTGTCGCTGTTCGCGGCAAACGAAGGTTATCTCGACAAGGTCGAAGTACCCAAGATCGTGGACTTCGAAGAAGCGCTGCATGATTTCGCGCGCGCGAACAACCAGGCCGATCTTGATGCTATCAATGAGACGGGTGACTACAACGACGACATCGTTGCCACGTTGAACGGTATTTGCGACTCGTTTGCAGAAAAAGGCGCGTATTAATCGCGTGCCAGGGCGCGCTCCTACCGGGCGCGCGACTGGCTGGTGAAACGCTGTAGGAGCGCGCCCCGGCGCGCGACAAAAGGCAGCGGGTAGAAAGATATTTGCAGGAGCGCGCCCCGGCGCGCCACGCGCCCTCGGGGTGCGATAACACAGACTAGGAAAGATATGGCAGGCGAAAAGGAAATCCGCTCGAAGATCGCTTCTGTAAAGAACATGCAGAAGATCACGAGCGCGATGGAAAAAGTCGCAGCGAGCAAGATTCGCAAAGCGCAGAAGCAGATGGAGGCATCGCGCCCCTATGCCGAGCGTATTCGTCGCGTGATCGGGCACCTGTCGCACGCAAACCCGGACTACAAGCACCCGTTCCTTACGGAGCGTCCGGCCAAGCGCGTCGGGTACATTGTAATCTCGACGGACCGCGGCCTTTGCGGTGGTCTTAACGCCAACATGTTCAAGAGCATGATCGGCGAGATCGCGAAATGGCAGGGTGAGAAGGTCGAAGTTGATCTTGCGCTGGTCGGAGCAAAGGCCGTGGCGTTCTTCCGTCGCTTGGGCGGCAAGGTCGTCGGTACGGCGACGCACCTGGGCGACAAGCCCAGCGTCAACGATCTCATCGGTTCGATCAAGATCATGCTCGACTCGTACAGCAATGGAAAGACCGACCGCCTGTACCTCATAAGCAATGAATTCGTAAATTCGATGACGCAGCGGCCGGTCGTGACGCAGCTGCTGCCAGCAAGCGGTGTGGGCGATGACGACGATAAGCTGCAGGCGCACTGGGACTACATTTACGAGCCAGATGCCGGCGAGCTGCTCGACGACGTGCTGATGCGTTATATCGAGTCACAGGTTTATCGCGGCGCAGTTGAAAACTTCGCCTGCGAAATGGCGGCAAAGATGGTCGCAATGAAGTCGGCGACAGACAACGCCGGAGAGATCATCGACGGCCTGCAGCTGAAGTACAACAAGGCTCGACAGGCGGCGATTACACAAGAGATTTCAGAGATCGTCGGCGGCGCAGCTGCCGTCTCTGGCTAAACATATTGATGGTTAATTTTATGGGCGGCTGGTTCGCCCAAATGGGCTAAGGAAAAAAAATGAGCACCGGAACTACTGTGCAGGTAATTGGCGCTGTTGTGGACGTAAAGTTCCCGGCGGGTCAGATCCCGAAGATTTATGATGCGTTGATGATTGATGAAGCGGAAATCACGCTTGAAGTTCAGCAGCAGCTGGGCGACGGCGTGGTCCGAACAATCGCCATGGGCTCGTCAGAGGGCCTGAAGCGTGGCATGGACGTCAGCAATACCGGTGGTCCGATATCGGTGCCCGTCGGCGAGAAGACGCTCGGCCGCATCATGGACGTACTCGGTAAGCCAATCGACAATGCGGGCCCGATCGGCGAAGAAAAGCGCATGCCGATCCACCGATCACCGCCGAGTTATGAAGAGCAGGCCGCGACGACGGAGCTTCTCGAGACCGGTATCAAGGTAGTCGATCTCATCATGCCGATCTCCAAGGGCGGCAAGGTCGGCCTGTTCGGCGGTGCCGGCGTCGGCAAAACCGTGACGCTGATGGAGCTCATCAACAACATCGCCAAGGAGCACGGCGGTTACTCGGTATTCGCCGGTGTTGGCGAGCGTACTCGTGAGGGCAACGACTTCTTCCACGAGATGACTGACTCGGGCGTTATCGACAAGGTATCGCTGGTGTACGGCCAGATGAACGAGCCTCCTGGCAACCGCTTGCGCGTAGCCCTGACCGGCTTGACGATGGCAGAAGCGTTCCGCGACGAAGGCCGCGACGTCCTGATGTTCATCGATAATATCTACCGTTACACGCTGGCCGGAACGGAAGTGTCCGCGCTGCTGGGCCGTATGCCGTCTGCCGTGGGCTACCAGCCGACGCTTGCTGAGGAAATGGGTATTCTGCAGGAGCGTATTGCTTCTACGAAGACCGGTTCCATCACGTCATTCCAGGCCGTTT
>RCNE010001966.1_pt1 | contig 11139 bp, 8 predicted proteins | sample 2041361 | NCBI WGS metagenome assembly RCNE01 (sample SAMN09708229, study PRJNA481090) | Marine sediment metagenome, whole genome shotgun sequencing project.
AACGTTCGCGGTCAGGCCAATAGGCGCCGTATCCGGTGCTGAACAGTACAATTGCGTTGTCGGGAATACGTCCGTGCGAAGCCTCCCAGGCCTCCACATCCGCAACAGAAATCAGGTAGTCACTGTCCTGTGCACTCTGCGTGGAAACGTCAATGACGACCGCGCTGCCAACGAGCCGTTCGAGCGGAATTTGCTCGTTCGATTGTGTGCCCTCCGCAAAATGGATCGGAGCATCCAGGTGTGTGCCGCCGTGCTCGGCGGTCCTAAAGGTGTTGGCTTCGTAGTAGAAGCCGCCGTCCGTTGTACCTTTGAAGACTTCGGACATTACGAAGCCGTCTTCCTCCGTTGGCCAGAATATCGTTTCCGAATTGAACGCATGCGTTAGATCGACGATCGAAAACTCGTCGAGTGACAGTGAACCCGGGCTGTCGCCAGGTCCCACTGAAGGACTTGCACACGCCCCTACAAGCGAAGCGGTCAGCACGGCGATCAATAGCGAGGCGGATGGGGGGCCAGAGCGACCGAAAGTACCTATTAGCCTCCGCGTGGATCGCATTCGGGTATGCAGGGTAGGAGAGGAGTTCATATTATTACAGTCTGCATTTTGTTGGTCGGTTCTTTGGGATCGTCGGTTAGGATATTCAGTACCGATGGAGATTGTCCGAAAGCATTGAGGTGTTCTTGTAGCTGCGGCGTTCTTTAGCGGGGCCGTTTTGTTAATGGGCGTGTGGCCCCCTGCTGATTGCCTTGGTCGAATGGCCGCTTTTTTGGCGACGGTTTGGCAGGTTCGACATTGAAGCAACGCCTTCCGTCCATTTCGTTGTTTCGATGTCGCGCTACGGACGGTCGGCAAATGTCCGCGTTTCCAGTGTTACCGTGTAAGAGTTCCTGCAAAGTCTGGTTATGCTATACGTCGTACTAAATACATCATTGCTCCGTAAATCCGGCAGTTAAGCCCCTATGCGGCCATTGTCACGCCTAAATCGGTTTTTCTGGAAGTACAAATATCTGTTTGTGCCGGGGTTACTGTGCGCGGTTGCGTCCGCGGTATTCTCGATTACCGTCCCGATGGTGGTCCGCCGGGCTGTCGACAGTATCCCCCATTTTATTCGGATTTACCAATCATTCGGCGATGCTGGCATCCGCGACTATCTCGTTTCGTCGATTGCGATAACGCTATTCAGTTTTGGCATCGTCATCGTTGGACTCAGTATTCTCAGCGGCGTGTTTTCGTTTCTGATGCGCCAGACAGTTGTGGTGGCTTCGCGTCATATCGAGTTTGATATGCGGAACGAGCTGTACGAGCACTTGCAACGACTGTCGCGCGATTTTTATATCGAATACTCAACCGGCGACCTTATCACTCGATCCACGTCGGATATTGAGCAGGTGCGACGCTACATGGGCCCCGCCATCATGTACCTGACACGAGCACTTGTGATCGTGGTAACGGCACTCATAGCGATGTTCGTGATCTCGCCCAAGCTGACGCTTTTTGCTGTAATGCCAATGCCACTCCTGGCGGTGGCCGTTTTTGTCGTTGCGAGGCTAATTCATGTTCGGAGCGACCGACTGCAGAAACAGTATTCGGTCCTGACGAGCAGGGTTCAAGAAGCGCTCGCGGGAATCCGCGTGATTAAAGCGTACACGCGTGAAGAGTCAGAAGAAGAGACGTTTAATCAGGAAAGCTCAACGTACCGACAACGAATGCTCGACCTTGCCCTGGTTGACTCGGCATTCCGCCCCGTGTTCATCTTACTGATCGGATTATCGACAATTATCGTCGTGCTCGTGGGTGGTCGACTTGTGATTGAAGGGCAGATCTCGCTTGGGAATATCGCCGAATACATCATCTACGTTGCGTTGATGACGTGGCCTGTTGCTGCCCTCGGATTTGTGATCACGATGATGCAGCAGGCATCTGCTTCGATTGTTCGGCTGGGACAAGTCATGGACGCAGAGCCAAGCATTACGGATTCGGAGGAAACGGATGCCAGCATTGTGTCGATTGCCGGTGACCTGAGTTTTAGAAATGTCAGCTTCCAGTTCAGCGACGACGGACCGCTCGTTCTCGACGAGCTAAATTTCGAAATTGGTGCCGGGAAGATGTTGGCGATCGTTGGGCGAACGGGATCGGGTAAAACCACGCTTGTTTCCATGATTCCGCGTCTAGTTGACCCGACCGATGGATCGATAGAAGTTGACGGGCATGACTTGCGAACAATTCCGGTTGAAGTGCTTCGTAAGAACATTGGATACGTGCCACAGGAGGTCTTCCTGTTCAGTGATTCTATCGGCTCCAACATCCGGTTTGGTGATGTAGGTGCGGATGATCAGACTGTAAACATGGCTGCCGCCGAAGCGGAACTGCTGGACAACATACTGGAGTTTCCCGAAGGATTTGAAACGCCGGTCGGTGAGCGTGGCATAGCCGTTTCGGGCGGACAAAAGCAGCGAACGTCGATCGCTCGAGCCTTAATCCGTAATCCGAAATTGCTGGTGCTTGATGATGCACTTTCCGCCGTTGATACAAAGACAGAACGCGCGATCTTGAGCAGCCTGAAAAAGCGGATCGGCGACTGTTCGATTGTGTTGGTTAGTCACAGAGTGTCCGCCGTTCTGGAGGCTGATCTGATAATTGTACTAGACGAGGGGCGGATCATTGAACGGGGTACGCACGATGAGCTACTGGATATTGACGGGTCGTATGCAAACCTGTATCGTAAGCAGCTCCTTGAGCAAGAAATCGAAGCGCTTACCTGATCGGGCTGGGGCTTCAAGAGATATGGCTTCAAGAAATATGACTTCGAGAAAATTGGATTGAGATGAGTGGTTTCGTTAAGAATGGTGCGGAGACGCACGGTGTGGAGAGAACGGATTTGAAAGAAGATGTATCGCGTAAACAGGTTTTACCTGCGCCGTCGTCGCAAGAGTTCGTCGTGCCACTAGGCACAAGTGCTGCCGTACCGTTTGCAGGGCGGCATCTGTCTTCGCTCGCTTTAAAGTTACCCCGGGAGTTGCTGCTTTTTGACTGCGGCGAATCGACGCAATATCAGTTGCGAGCCATGGGTGCAAAGACGGGACAGTTGAGCACGATTCTAATTACCCATTTACACGGTGATCACTATTACGGATTGCTTGGTTTGCTTGCCACTCTGTCACTCTTAGGACGTAAAGAGCCGTTGACGATTGTCGGTCCTATCGGGTTGGAGGACTTCCTGGATTCAGTACCGCGCATTGAGGGACGGACGCGTGGCTTCGATGTGAGGTGTATTGAGATCCGTCCGGATTTTACAAGTGGCGTGGTGCTTGAACGTGAGAGCTACACAATTCGTGCGGCCAAGTTGGATCACACGATATTTGCCATCGGCTACCGTCTCGACGTTGCGGATACCCCCGGCTCCCTGAACGTTGACCTAGCGATGTCACTCGGAGTTGTGGATCCGATCCAATACGGCCGACTGAAAAAGGGCGAGGCGGTTGTCGGAATGCTGGGACGAGTGGAGGCGTCAGATGTACTGGGACCGCCGCACCGAGGTTCGTCGTTTGCGTATGTTACGGATACGAGACCCTGTTCTGGCGGCTTGGAGTTGGCGCGAAACGTTGACTTGTTGTATCACGAATCCACCTTTTTGGAGTCCGAGAATAAGCGAGCGGACGAGACCGGACATTCAACCGCAGCGGGTGCAGCTGGCGTAGCCGTAAATGCTGGAGCGAAGCGTCTGTTGTTGACGCACTTCAGTGCACGTTACGAAGACGTTTCGCTGCTCGAGGCCGAGGCTCAAGCGGTGTTTCCCAAAACAGTGGCAGCGGAAGAGTTGGTTCGTTATGCCGTCCGAGTAAGCGCAGATTTAAGTATGCCGGGTAAGATCGCGTAGTTCGGGTTGGTCTTAACAGATTTAGAAGACGAAGAGCAATGGCTGGAAAAGCCGAAGAAGAAACCAAACCAAAGCGGATAGATGCGCGCCTGTTGTGGCGCATCATCATCTTTCTCAAGCCCTACCGCCATTTCGTTGCGATAGCGTTTGTGACGGTGATCACGGCTGCCTTCCTCGGCCCGCTGCGGCCGAAGATTGTGCAGGTCGCGATAGACGAATATATCCTGCAAGGGGACATGGAGGGGCTGACTCGGGTTTGCCTCATTCTGGTTGCCATTCTGATCGGCGAGGGTGTGTTGTCGTTTATTAACGGCTACATGACGCAGTGGATTGGCCAGCAGGCGATCTTCGATCTTCGCAACCGCGTGTACAATCACATTCTCCGCCAGTCGCTTCGTTTCTTCAACACAAACCCGATTGGTCGTTTGATCACGCGCGTAACAAGCGACGTCGAGGCGTTAAGCAACGTGTTGTCGGCTGGCGTTGTGACGATCATGGGCGACCTGTTCCGCCTGATCTTCATCTCTTACTTCATGTTTACGCTGAATTGGGTGCTTGCCCTTGTGACGTTGGCGGTGTTGCCGCTGATGATTCGCGTAACATTCTGGTTTCGGAGTGTGGTACGGGATCAGTATCGCGAGACGCGGAAGCAGGTGGCGCGTCTCAACTCGTTTATGCAGGAGCACATTTCGGGCATGAGCATCGTGCAATTGTTTGGTCGGGAGAAGGCTGAGTCCGAAAAATTCACGGACATCAACAACGACCATAAGGTCGCCCAGATCAAGACGATTTTTTACTTCGCGTTGTTCTGGCCCGCGATTGATCTGGTCGCCTCGATCGCCTTGGGATTGGTGATCTGGGTTGGTGGTGTGCGCGCGCTTGGTGCACACATCACGGTTGGCGTATTAATTGCGTTTATCCAGTATGCGCGGCAGTTTTTCGAACCAATCCGCAACCTGTCGGATCAGTATAACACGCTGCAAAGCGCCATGGCGGGTGCAGAGCGGATTTTCGATCTGCTGGACGAAGACATTTCGATTGAGGAAAAGGAGCAGGTCACGCCACTTGATCGCATCTCCGGTTCGATTGAGTTTCGGAATGTATGGTTCTCGTATGACCCTGAAGCGAAAGCTGATTCGATTGACGCGTCATCCAAAGAAGCTGTTTTAAAAGAAGCGGTGGATGGTCAAGCGGATTCCGCGACGTGGGTCCTCCGCGATGTTTCGTTTAAGGTAGAACCGGGGCAGACCATTGCTATTGTTGGTGCAACGGGTGCCGGTAAAACTACGATCATTTCGTTGCTCCTTCGCTTCTACGACATCCAAAGCGGATCGATACTGGTTGACGGCGTTGATATCCGCGAGTATGCATTGTCAGCTCTTCGCTCGCATATCGGGCTTGTACTGCAGGACGTCTTTTTGTTTTCGGGGACCGTTGAAGACAACCTGACACTTGGAGACAAATCCATCCCGATCGAACGGGTGCATGAAGCAGCCAGACAAATCGGTGCAGATCGATTCATCGAACGGCTCCCCGAGGGCTATCAGCAGGACGTGAAGGAGAGAGGTGTCACGCTTTCGTACGGGCAGCGCCAGATGCTTTCTTTCGTGAGGGCGTTAGTCTATAACCCGGAGGTCCTTGTGCTTGACGAAGCCACTTCCAGCGTCGACACGCAAACGGAAGAAGCAATTCAGTCTGCCCTGTCAAAACTGGTAAGCAACCGTACCTCGATCATCATTGCACATCGCCTCTCCACCGTTCAACACGCAGACCAAATTCTAGTGATGCACAGAGGTCAGATACGCGAGGCGGGAACGCACCAGGAGCTTATCGGAATGGACGGTCTCTACAGGCGACTTTATGAGCTCCAATATCGAGAGCAGAAGGCAGCGTAAGCGGAGACGAGGAGGATGAGAGGAGAAGAGGATGGGAATATCGGAGCGACGGCTACGCGGCTAAGGTATCCGGCATACCGTCGACCATCTTCTCCTCATATTTTCTCCTCCTCCTATCTTCCCTAAGCGAGCCTTGCTCGCTTAATACAGCGACATGTCAAACTGCTTCCGATGTCTTCTTGTAACGGCATGCTCCGTTCCCAGCACATCGAAGAGTGCGACGACGAGCTTCCTCGATCGGTCATCCGCATAATATCTGTCAATCACGATTACGTTGATGAGCTTCTCAAGAGCCTCGTCTAGATTTCCAGCGCGCATTGATTCGATCGCTTTACTGAACGTTTCTCTGCCGGTACCTTCGGGCAGTTCGGCATCGCTATGCTCGAGCAGTGTGTTTCCAAGCTCCTTAACGGAGGACGCAAGGCGCACCATTTCCGTTTCGCCGGTTGAGGCGCATTGAGCAAGATCGATCGCTTTTTGTGGATCATCCCAGACGACAATCCGCGACATTAAACCCGATGCGCCAGGATTCGTTGGCTCTCGATCCAGAATACCTTGTAGTAGTTTGATGGCGGTTTCGATTTCGCCCGACTCGATCGACTCCTCGGCGATGACCAACTCCTGCCCCGTTTCGCTAGGGATTGCCTTGTCGAGCCATTGGCGGAAGGCTGGTTCAGGAAGGGCTCCTGTAAATTCGTCAGCCACTTCGCCATTTACGAAGAGCTTCACCGCGGGTATGCCGCGTATTCCAAATTGTTGTGACAGCTCCGGCTGCTCGTCCGTGTTGATCTTGACCAGTTCCCATCGTTCGGGTTGCTCGGCCGCAACTCGTTCGAGGACAGGGCCAAGTACTCGGCACGGTCCGCACCACGGTGCCCAAAAGTCCACTAGAACAGGTATTTGGGAGCTTCGGTCGAGTACGTCTTCTTGGAAATTCTGCACATTGTCGCCCCTGCGGACGTATTTCGGTTAACCAGATGTTAGAGCTAATGTGTAACTTTGTGTAGGTTTGGGCGTTCCGAGTTCGGTGAAAGATTTCGTTGCGCCGCCTTGTAGAAGATATGAGGATGAGAGGATTAGAAAATGAGAGGCAGTGTGGCTAGCCTACTGCGTCGGCATCCGATATTCCATTTTGCTCTCCTCCAGCCCCACTTTTCCCCCGAATTAGTCCTAGTTCCATGCGTTTTACACAACTTCGTTTCGTCAGAAACTGTTTTATCCCGCTGTTGACCGGCGTTCTCCTTTTCTCAACAGGCTGCTCTGACAAATTGGAGGATCTCAATGCTGCAATCGCGACGTCGAGCGATTCGTTTGACGAGGCCGCTTACGATATGGCTGCCGATTCGTTACGATTTGAAGGTGAGCCGTTCTTCCGGAACATCCGCCAGCTAACGTTCGGCGGCAATAACGCTGAGGCTTATTGGAGTGCCGACTCCAAGCAGTTGATTTTCCAAAGTGATTGGTCTGAAATCAATTCGCAGGGCTGTGACCAGATCTACGTCATGAATGCTGATGGGTCGAACGTCAACCCGGACGGCACAAAATATGACTTGGTGAGCACGGGACGTGGACGGACGACGTGTGCCTATTTTCTCGACGAAGACAGAATTGTTTACGGATCGACGCATGAAGCAAATGCTGCTTGTCCGCCGCCGGTTTTTCGGTCGACGACGGGCAAATACGTCTGGCCCGTATACGACAGCTATGATATCTATACGGCAAACCAAGACGGCTCTGAAACGGAGCTTCTCATTGGTGGACCTGGCTACGACGCTGAGGCAACGGTTTCGCCTGACGGTCGATACGTGATCTTTACTTCGACCCGTAGTGGAGACCTTGAGTTGTACCGTTACGACGTCGAGACGAAGGAAACGCTTCAGCTAACCACCGAGCTCGGTTATGACGGAGGCGCGTTCTTTTCGCCGGATTCAAAGAAAATTGTCTGGCGGGCCAGCCGCCCTACCGGGGAAGCTGCGGCTGACTACAAAGAACTGCTCGCAAACGGATTGGTTGAGCCAACCGAGTTGAATATTTTCGTGGCTGATGCGGACGGCTCAAACGTGATCCAGGTTACCGATCTTGAAGGAGCGAATTGGGCACCGTTCTTCCATCCGGATGGCAAGTCGATTGTGTTTACGACGAACCATCACATGATGGAAACGGATCCGCGCGTGTTCGACGTCTTTACGGTTGGCGTCGATGGGACGGGACTGAAGCAGGTTACAAAGTCCGGAATGTTTGATGGCTTCCCGATGTTCTCACCTGACGGTAAGCAAATTGCGTTTTCGTCGAACCGGAACAACGGTGGGACAAGTGATACGAATGTGTTTGTCGCGGAGTGGGTTGACTAGGACCATCGTCTACCTAATCAGAGGCTGAAGTACCCATAAATCGGGCGGGAGGACAGTCGCGAAGTGTCCTTCGAGCATGTGGGTTTCGAGTTCAGGTGATCAGGTTGCGAGGCGTCGTTTGGGCACTTTCATCATTGCCCGAGTAGCACTTACTTGTTCTGGAGGGAGACGTTAGACTAATTTCAGTCCGACGAGCCCAGCCATTATTGATGCGACGTCTCCGATTTGCTTGCCTAGAATTGCGGGTACGATTTGGACCGCTGCGGCCGCCTGAGGCAGGGCCTCAATGGCGACGATTCGTTTTGCTGGTTCAATGATCAAGTCGCCGAGGACACGGCCAAGTGAGCCGAGTGCGACTACTTCAGGGTTGAGCGCGTCGATCAGAAGTGCGATGCCTCGGCCCATCCATTCGCCGGCTTCCGTTGCAACGGCTACGGCATCCGCATCACCAGATAACATCGAGTCAATCAGATCGCGAATCGGTGTTTGCATCGTCCACCGGTGAGGATACCGGAGACTTGCTAAACTCACTAGTCCACGGCCTGAAGCAAAGCCTTCCCATGAACCGTGCTTTCCAAAACCAATCGGACCTTCGTTTGCGAGTCGCCAGTGTCCAACTTCGCCGGCGGTATCCGAAGCGCCGTGAAGTAGTCTACCGTTGATTATGAAGCCAGCACCGAGGCCGGTTCCGAAAGTTAGGAAGATCAAGTGCTGCAAGTCCGGGTACGGCTTACCCACCCCAAAGTAGTATTCCGCAAGCGCTCCGGCGTTGCCGTCATGCTCTACAAAGACTGGCAGTCCTGATGCATGTGGCCGAAATGCTTCGCCGAGGTTGACTCCGTGCCAGCCCGGAAGGTGTGGTGGGTTTATGAGGACCGCATCGCGAATCCGCAACGGACCACCAACCGAGATACTGATCGCGACGGGTTTGCGACCTTCCGCGGTTCCGCGGGAGACAAAACTGGCTAGAAGTGGGCGAAGTCTTTCGACAAGCACGTCGTAGGGTTGATCGGCTTGAGTGGGGAAGGCATCGCGATGCCATATGAACCCATCCGCCGTCCCTTCAACGATGGCTGTCTTTGTCCCGCCAATGTCGATGCCGATTACGGATGGTTTGGCCATGATCTTGTGTTTGTATTGCTTACGGGTAGTTGTAGTTGAGTCCTCGACGTTGGTTCTTCCCCTCGATGCGCCAACCCGTTTGCCCCGGGGGTGCCAACCCTCAAGCCCCATGCTGTCAAGCTAACGATTTGAATCCACCGCGACCCTTGCATGCTTGCAGTTGCAAATTGATACGTTGACATTCTGGTCGCCGGAACCCAAATTGATGCCTAAGGTTTAGTCAAGGCTAAATTGTGAAGACCTTACCCATTTGTAGGAATCCGTGTGATTTTGGACGCTGCTTTACGTACGCAAAAACTGCCCACGTCGGCCTTTCTGGTTGTTGTATTCACCTTCATACTGCTGCTGGCGGGATGTACTCCCAAAAACGGAGGCACATCCGCAGTTGACGGAAAGCTTAACATCGTCGCCACCACCAACCTGGTTGCTGATCTCGTCGCTCAAATCGGAGGCGACAGCGTTGCCGTAACGCCGATCATGGGCCCCGGAATTGATCCGCACCTCTACAAAGCCAGTGCCGGAGACGTCTCTCGAATGTCAGGCGCTGACGTCATCTTCTATTCCGGACTACACCTCGAAGGAAAGATGGCAGAGATTTTCGAGCAGATGAACGAACGCGGTAAAAGGACGGTCGCGGTGACCGACGGCATCGACCGGTCTCGATTGATTGAATCAGCCGTATTTGGTGGCAACTACGATCCGCACGTCTGGTTTGACGTTTCAATGTGGATGGACGCGGCCCAGTACGTTGCAAATCAGCTTGGAGAATTGGATCCGCCCAATGCAGAACACTATGCCGACCGCGTCGCAAACTACCTCGTCGAAATGAGTGAGGCGGATGCCTACGTAAGGGAGCGCGCTCTAAGCCTTCCGGAAAACAACCGTGTGCTCATTACGTCACACGATGCGTTCGGATACTTCGGACGTGCTTATAGCTTCGACGTGCGTGGCTTACAGGGAATCAGTACCGCTGCAGAAGCAGGTGCAGCAGATGTCAAGAACCTCGTTGAGTTTGTTGCGGATCGTCAGATACCGGCAATCTTTGCGGAGACGTCCGTTTCGCCAAAAGGAATCGAAGCGGTACGAGAAGCCGTGCGGTCCAGAGGGGCAGATGTCGAGATCGGCGGTAGCCTCTTTTCGGATGCACTCGGTTCGCCAGATACACCCGAAGGAGATTACATCGGAATGGTCCGCTACAACGTTGATACCATCGTAAACGCCTTGGCGCCTTCGAACTAAACTGCGGTTGGGAACTCTCGTTGGCTTCGCGGCGAATGTAACCACACCAGAAGGAAGCTATGACTGAGCAAGGACTCGCAATTGATGTTCGTGACTTGACGGTTGCTTACCGCGACAAGCCGGTACTATGGGATATCGACTTCGAGGTCGAATCGGGCAAGTTGCTCGCGATTGTCGGACCAAACGGTGCAGGTAAGACTACGCTGATTAAAGCGATTCTTGGTCTTGTCAAATCAGCTGCCGGTGAGATTCTGATTTACGGCAAGCCGTATGACAAACAGCGCGACCTGGTAGAGGTCAAGTGGGGGAAGAAGCGGGTTTTGCTGGATCCATCGCAGCAACTGGGGAAGGTTCTTATACAAGGGATTGAAGCCACGGGCAAGGATGCGAATGCAGGCAAAGCAACGTTTGTTTCCCTGTTGGGATTGGACGAGGCGAAACGCCGCGCATCACAACTGGTGGAATCGGCGTCAGATGCCTTAAGTGTATATGGTAACGACGCGACGGTGCTGCGTGATGCAGCCGCCTTTGTCGTTGCACGAAAGAACTAGGACGACTTGAATGACTGACCGCCCAAACACTCCGCTTCTGGATACCGTGCAGCGCCCCGCTGATATGAAACAGATGTCTGACGTTCAACTTACGAAATTGGCG